>Ga0105053_10003213_pt1 | contig 24974 bp, 13 predicted proteins | sample BON01_FD_78093 | JGI IMG/M metagenome (GOLD analysis project Ga0105053, IMG submission 78093) | Freshwater microbial communities from Lake Bonney liftoff mats and glacier meltwater in Antarctica - BON-01 | ecosystem: Environmental > Aquatic > Freshwater > Ice > Glacier meltwater | place: Lake...
GCCTTTTATTATTCCCCTGGAATACTCATTGGATGTCTCCAAAAGTAGGGCAACCTTGCGGCGCTTTTTACGTATGTTTTTAGTGCTATTTGATTTCAAACTAAAAATATTAAATTAAAAACTTACTACTACTTAAATTCGGAATTGATGGTGTGACATCCAATTAGATGGAAGAAATAGAATTTCTCGAGTCCATATAAGATTTCCTGTTGCAACAATTAGTCAACAAATCCAGAAAATGTCAAATATCTAACTCAAATATAACGATAAATTTATTAAAGGAATTCACCTAACTAGATGCATCATAAAAAATAATGGAATTTCAATTAACAATTACATTATATGTATTATTCCGTTAAACAATACGACATTTCACTAAATTTTATATCCTAAAAATAACTATTTAACAATAACAAACTTATTCGCATACAACCATGTGAATGGATATATTGGTAAAATATCTAAATCGATTGTACATATTTCATATTGCCACAATATTAAAATAGTTATAAGTTTGACAATATTGTTGATTTTGATTCATAAGCTAATCCTTTGATATTTGGATTTCCAGTCAAATCTTCAATTAGAGAATGCCCAATCTATGGGATCGATGGAGAACGGCATTTTAAGAAACGAACCATTTTTCCGATTTTGAAACTCTTCGATTTTTGCGATACAAAGGGTCTTTTGAATGTTTTCGGGGAAAATTGCAAACCGAATAAGGACATCTTATCGGCAGCAAAAAAAATACAACTTAAAAAGGAGGTACCAATTAAGATGGATGCTAATCAACTTAAACCGAATAATTATGAATAAAATGTTTAATAATGCCAATGGCAACTATTGGAATCTTATAAAAATCAAGGTGTTTGTTTTCATTACTTTGTTTGTACTGAATCCAAATTATGGTAATCAGAATTCCGATGTCACAATGGTTACTTCGCCCATATTGGATGTAAATGAAGGAATCGAAAACAATTTGCTCCAACAAATAATTAATGGTATTGTGACAGATGAGGCGGGAATCCCGTTGTCTGGGGCGAATATTGTTGAAAAGGGCACCACCAATGGGGTGACCGCCGATTTTGATGGAAATTTTTCTATCGACCTTTCAGATGGGAATGCCACCTTGGTCGTTTCCTATATCGGGTATACGACCAAAGAAGTTGCGGTCAGCGGGCAGACTACAGTGAACATAGCATTGGAAGAAAGCTCTACCGGATTGGACGAAGTGGTCGTGGTCGGCTATGGTACACAGAAGAAAATTAACCTGACCGGTTCCGTTTCAACAGTTCAGACGGAGGAATTGACAGAAACCAAGGCCCCAAATGTCACCGAACTCCTTACGGGCAGGGCACCGGGCCTGTTCATCAAACAGAACGGAGGTGTTCCTGGCTCAGACGTGGGCGAACTTAGTATACGGGGCTATGATGCGCCCTTGGTTCTTGTAGACGGTGTTGAGGGTTCATGGAATCGCATGGATCCGAACGAAATCGAATCGATAAGCGTGTTAAAAGACGCGGCTGCCGCTATTTATGGTGCCCGTGCGGGAAACGGAGTGGTGTTGATCACAACAAAGCGCGGGAAAGAAGGTCGAACCACAATAACATATTCCAGAAATTACTCGTTTCAGAGGGCGGCAACGGTGCCCGAGTGGGTTCCGTCATGGAAATATACCGAAATAAAAAGAGAGGGGGAGTTGGTCAGTGGATTGCCATTTACCTATTCAGAAGAGGACGTGCAAAAGTTTAAAGCCGGAAACGATCCAAACTACCCAAATGAAAATTGGTACGAGGCAACTTTGAAAAAACAGTCTGTTATGGATTCCCACACGCTTAGTGCAACAGGCGGGACAGAAAATGTCAAGTATTTTCTTAATGCCGGCTATTTAAATCAAAATTCATTATTCAGGTCAGATGACTTATCGTTTGGCAGGTACAATTTTCGATCGAACATCGATGCCCAAATTACAGACCGTATCAATGTTACTTTTAACATGGCGTTTCGAAACGAGCAGACGGATGAACCACAGATGTGGGAAATAGGTGTAGGGGAAAGGTCAAATGGTATTGCTCAAACTTGGACTCAATTGCAATCGGCTTTGCCAACATTGCCGGCGTCCTTGCCAGACCCCACATTGGGTGGTGCATATTCGGGATTTATTAATAGAAGCCCTGTTGCCAATTCTACATCTAAATTTACTGGATTTGTATCGAAGAATGAAAAATTCTTTACCAGTAGAATTAATTTGAGCTATAAAGTTCCCGGACTCGAAGGATTAGTGGCAAACGCCACCCTTAATTATAATACCCAAGAACGATTCGAAAAATTTCAGGACAAAGTGTTCAAGGTACTGAGTTACAACTATGACAGCGGAGAATATACGGAGTGGACTGACAATGGAACCAACACCTTAATAGATGAGACCTCCAGATTTACCAGTATCTATCCACTACTATCTTTAAATTATGAAAATACTTTTAACGACCATACGGTCGGAGCACTATTTCTGACGGAAGGTATCGATACGGAGTCTTCTTTTTTAGAAGCCGGCAGAAGGGATTTAATATCGTCAGAGTTACCCTACCTCTTCGCTGGTTCCACGGAGAATTTGACCAATAACGGTGGAGCCGAAGAAACGGGCCGGGTCAGTTACGTTGGGCGACTTAACTATTCCTATTTGGGAAAATATCTTCTCGAAGGGACTGTTCGCTTCGATGCTTCGCATAAATTTCCATCCAATTCCCGCTGGGGGACATTCCCAAGTGTTTCGGCGGCATGGCGGATTTCTGAGGAAGCATTTATTAAAGAGAATGCCACCTGGATCGACAATATCAAACTTAGAGCTTCCTTTAGCGAAACGGGGAATGACACCGTGGATGCTTTTCGGTATTTGGCTGGATATCAAATCTTGACAAACCCTACCGATGTGTATTTATTAGGCAGTAATGTATATAGGGAGATTCGCACCACAGGATTGCCAAATAGGAATATTACCTGGCTGGACAATACAAGCTATAATATCGGGTTGGACGCTTCGTTTGCCAACGGATTATTCGGATTCGAGTTCGATTGGTTTTATAGGGTAACGGACAATATATTCGCCCAACCCATAGACAGCTATCCCTCGACCTTTGGTGCAATATTGCCTGAAGTGAATTTAAACTCTACGGAGGATAGAGGGTTTGAACTTAGCTTAAACCACAAAAATAAGATCGGGAACGATTTTCGATATAATGTTACAGGCTCTGTAAGTTATGCACGTCAAAAATATAGGAAGTGGGCGGAAAGTCCGTATGACGATCCGGATGAAATTCGTATTTTTAAACGGACCGGAAACTACACAAATCGGTGGATCGGGTATAAGGCGGATGGTCTGTTCATGACCCAAGCTGAAATTGATAATCACCCTGTGGATCAGGATCAAGCGAATAATGTAACCCTTCGTCCCGGGGATATTCGATATCTCGATATAAATGGTGACAATGTTATTGATTTTAGAGATCAAGATGAAATAGGCTATGGTACCTTTCCCGATTTGACTTATGGACTCAATATGCGGTTCGACTATAAGGGGTTTAGCCTATCGGCTTTGTTCCAGGGTGCCTCTTTGTTCAATACTTATATTGGCGGATCATTGGCCAGGCCACTGAGGAACAATAGTGTTCCATACGAGTTCCAGTACAAATATCGATGGCAGCCAGACCCACAAGATCCCAGTGTGAATATTAATCCGAACGCAAGGTTGCCCGTCATTCTTGGTGATGACAGCGGGACCAGCATAAATAATCAAAAAACGTCTGATTTTTGGTTAAAGGATGCTACTTATGTTCGGCTTAAAAACTTAAGCATTGGATATGATTTTCCACAAAAATTGATTGGCCAAATAGGTCTAAGGGGGTTAAGGTTCAACTTGACCGGCAGTAATTTATTCACGTTGAGCAAATTAGGGATATATAAGAATACCGTGGATCCAGAATCCACAGGCGGTCAACAATTTTATCCCGTATTACAGACCTATTCGCTTGGCTTTGATATAATATTCTAAAAAATAACATATGAAAAATTTTCTAATCTTTTTATTGGTAATATTAGTAGGATGCTCTGATTATCTTGACAAAGAACCTTTGGCGCTAATTTCAGAAGATCTTGTTTTTGAAGACCCTGCTTTGACAGATGCCTACCTAGCGGACATATACAATCGCGTTGATTTTCCAGGATTAAGAGATAATCCGGAAAACACCAACTATGCCATGATCGCCTCGATGGGCGGGGAAGGCAGATCTTATGGGGGCCACCATCCTCCTTATGGAAATTCTACAAATGTAATAACTTCCGCCTCGGGACTTCCTGGCCTGCACTATTGGAATTACGAGAATATAAGGGAATGCAATAATTTTATCGAAAAAATTGCTGAATCGTCGTTGAACCCCCAAGTGATAGAGCAACGTTCGGCGGAAGTCCGGTTCATACGGGCCTATATGTATTTTCAGATGGTCATCCGATATGGTGGGGTACCAATAGTTACCGTAGTACAACCTTTGGATGCGCCGGAAGAAGACATTTACATACCCAGAAACTCAGAAAAGGAAGTCTATGATTTCATCATAAATGAGTTGGATGCTATATCCCAAATATTGCCTTCCCAGCCATTGGACAGGGGCCGCCCGTCGAAAATGGCTGCATTGGCTTTAAATAGCACGGCCGCCCTTTATGCCGCCAGTATCGCCCAATTCGGACAGCAGCAGTTAAATGGATTATTGGGGTTTCCATCGGCCGATGTGAAGTATTATGCCCAGCTTAGCTATGATGCATCCAAGGAAATAATCGATAGCGGGTTACATAGTTTATATACTAAATACCCGGATCCCACCGAGAATTTCCAAAATCTTTTTCTTGATGAATCTCCCGATAATTCCGAAGTAATAATGGCGGAAGTTTACGATTATAGCAAAAATAGGGCCCATGGTTACACGATGCGGGCCGCACCACATGATTTCTCCAATACCTTTTCGACCATGTTGGCCCTTTATGATTTTACCGAGCGGTTCGAATTTGCGGATGGATCCCCGGGCACTTCGATTTCCAGGCAACAGATAGCCGCACAAGAATGGTCTCCCGATGAGCTTTGGAATAATCGTGATCCCCGTTTTAAGGCAACAATATTTTATCCCGAAAGCCCATGGCAAGGGGGGCACGTTCATTTTCACAGTGGAACGCTACGGAATGGCGAAATTCTAACAACAGGAACTGCTGAAGACGGTTGGCCATACAAGGCATCGGATCGAAATACGACCAGAACGGGATTGATGGTCAGAAAAAGGACCAATGAAAGTATTGCTCCTACTCCAATTTTTACCGACGATACCGATCATATCATATTTAGATTGGGGGAAATATACCTCAATTTGACCGAGGCCGCCTTTTATCTTGGAAGGGATGGAGAAGCGTTGACCACCCTGAATCTCTTAAGGGAAAGAGCGGCAATGCCGCCAAAGGCAGTTATTGATATGGATATTATTCAAAATGAAAGACTGGTAGAACTATCATGGGAAGACCATAGTTATTGGGATATACGTCGTTGGCGTATTGCAAAGGAGCTTTTGAATGGCGTTCGGATGCAGGGCTTGCAATATATTTTCAATTATGACACCAAAAAGTTTAAAATTACTTTCATAAACGGTGAGGGCATAGCACGAATATTTTTGGATCAGAATTACTATTTGCCTTTAGGAGTTGAGCGGGTTGCAGAAAATCCAAAACTTGTCGAGAATCCGGGATATTGATTTATTGCCGTATTAGTCATTGGTTTCCTACCAATCAAGATTTCGTAAGGTTTTGAATGAAACAATCCTCTACCTATTCGATGATAAAATATTTGGTAATGATTGTCCTAATAGCTTTAAAAATAAACCATTAAACACATAATTATGTATAAAAATTCTATGGTCAAAAGCAAGATTACTTGGTCAATGGAGCACAAATGTGAATATAGGAGATTATCATTGATTCTCCTATTTTTTCTATTAGTCCTGCCCCTAAGTGCCCCTGCCCAAAAGGATAAGCGCCCTAATATAGTCCTGTTCTTTGTGGACGATTTAGGTTGGTCCGATGTGGGTTGTTATGGCAGCAATTTTTATGAGACCCCTAATATTGATGCCTTGGCAAAATCCGGTGTAAAGTTTACAGACGCCTATGCAGCTGGCCATGTCTGTTCCCCGACCCGGGCCAGTCTTTTAACTGGTAAATACCCGGCAACGATCAATTTGACGGACTGGCTCCCGGGACGTAAAGACTATCCATTTCAGAAATTGAAGAATGTAGAGGTCAACCAAAAACTGCCCTACGAGGAAACGACCATTGCCGAGGCCTTAAAAGAAGTTGGCTACAAAACCGCAATTATCGGAAAGTGGCATCTCGGAGAGGATCCTTCCAACCCTATGGCCCATGGATTTGATAGTCATATACCTGATTGGCCTTGGGGGTGGCCAGGCCCAGGAGGATATTTCGCCCCTTTCAAGCTTAAAGGCCTGGAGGATGCCAAAGAGGGCGATTACTTGACCGATCGGCTTACCGATGATGCGCTCAAATACATTGAGAGCAACAAAGACAATCCGTTTTTTCTGTATATGTCGCATTACGCTGTCCATGATCCCATTCAGGGCAGAAAGGACCTTGTGAAAAAATATACGGAAAAACTGCAAGCGCAGGCCAAGAACAATGCACCTGAATATATATTGGAAGGAAACCCCGATAATCCCGATGACCCTTCACGGGAAGAGCTTGAAAAACTGATAGGGACAGAGGCATACGAACCCTATAAAGTACTTCCCAACGGAATAGTAAAAGTAAAACAGAAACAGGACAATGTCGAGTTTGCGGGAATGGTGGAGAGCATGGACGAAAGTTTGGGTCGTATTATGAAAAAGCTCGAGGAACTTGGAATCACTGACAACACCATAGTAATCTTCTATTCGGACAATGGCGGAATGTCGGCACTAAACGTTGGAAATCCGAGGAGGATTCTTCCCGAAGACAAACTAGACGTAGGATATTCAACCTCCAACCTGCCGTTGAGGGGAGCTAAGGGTTGGCTGTACGAAGGGGGAATACGGGTTCCCCTGATCATCAAATGGCCGAAAAAAGGAAAACAGGGCACGGTGTCCTCCCTGCCCGTAACGACCGTGGATATTTTTCCGACCATAATGGATATGGTCGGCTCGCCCGAAAGCGTGACCAAAGATAAGGAAGGAGTGGATATTTCACCGGCCGTGCGGGGGAAAAAAATAAAAAGGGGTCCCATATTTTGGCATTTCCCACATTATAGCAACCATGGGATGCAGAGCCCCGGGGGTGCGATACGCGATGGCGATTACAAATTATTGGAATATTACGAAAACGGAACGGTACAGTTGTTCAACCTGAAAAATGATATCGGGGAACAGCACGATCTGTCGACGACCGAGATCGAAAGAACAAAGATATTAAAACAAGAACTTCACCAATGGCGCACTAAAGTGGGGGCTAAAATGATGGAGCCGAACCCGGATTACGACCCCTCGATGAGGGCTGATGAATTCTATATGGTGCAAGAGTAATGAAAAATAGATATACACACTTTATAGTATTATGCCTTGCTTCTTTTTCCGCTTCATATGCAGACGATGGTGTAAAACAGAGACCTCCCAATATATTGTTCTGCATATCAGACGACCAGTCATGGCTACATGCTGGCGCCATGGGCGACCCCATCGTCAAGACCCCTGCCTTTGACAGGGTGGCCAAAGAGGGCATTCTATTTATGAACGCCTTTGCCGACGCACCCTCCTGTGGGCCATCACGGGCAGCAATATTGGCCGGTCAACATATATGGCGGCTAAGGGAAGCCGGGAATATTCACAGCCGGTTCCCGGAAGATTTGGTCAATTACGTCGATATACTTAAAAGAGAAGGATATTTTACGGGATCTTATGCCAAAGGTTGGGGGCCGGGGCAAGTTAAAACAGATCAGGGGTGGACTTCTAATACGAAAGAAAATCCGGCTGGCAAAAAATTCAAAGATTTTGAAGAGTTTTATAAAAGCAAACCAAAAGACAAACCATTTTCTTTTTGGCTTGCCAGTTATGACCCGCACCCGCCCTATAGGTTGAATTCAGGTAGGGAATCTGGGATGGATCCCAATAAAGTTATTGTCCCGCCCGTTTTACCGGACAACGATATCGTACGCAACAACATCCTCGATTATTATTATGAAATAGAAAGGTTTGACAAAACAGTGATGGATGCGTTAGAGCTGCTAGAGGCGGCAGGGGAGCTGGACAACACCATCGTAGTCGTCACCAGTGACAACGGCATGGCTTTCCCCCGTGCTAAAGCAACCCTCTACGATCTGGGCACCCATATGCCATTGGCAATACGGTGGCCTGCAAAGATAGCAGATCCCGACAGAAGCTATGAAGGTTTTGTCACCTTGAGCGACCTGGCACCTACTTTTTTGGAGGCAGCTGGTCAAAAGGTGCCAAATGTAATGTCGGGCAAGAGCCTGATGCCGGTTTTTCTAAATAAAAAGGACAGGAACAAGGCCCATCGGGAGGCGGCTTATACCGCCATGGAAAGGCACGATGGCTGTAGGGCCGGCGGTAAAGGATACCCCTGCAGGGCACTTAGGACAAAAGATTTTCTATATATCCGAAACTATGAACCAGATCGTTGGGCCGCGGGAGATCCGGATTCCAAAAACTGTGCCCGTGAAATCGCATTTGGTGAGGTAGGCCCTGGTCCTACAAAAACATTTCTTATGGCCAATGAAGGCACCTACCCTAATCTGTACCAGCTTGCCTTTGGTAAGCGTCCCTACGAGGAACTGTACGACCTGCGCGAGGACCCCTTTCAGATGAACAACCTGGCGGCGGGCGAAAAATATGTGGATATCAAAAACGATTTGGGCAAACAACTGCAAGAGTATACCAAGAAGACAGGCGACCCGCGTGCACTGGGGGAATTAGCCCCATGGGACTATTACCCGTATTATGGGCCTATTAATAACAAATCTTGGAGCGTGGATGAAATACCTAAGTAAATGGAGTTCAGCTTGTGTCTGAGCCTTAAATGTACTGTAATGTAAAGTTTATAGTTAGTTGAGTTAGTTTGATGATAGGGCACGGATCTAGCGGTTCGTGCCTTGTTAAACTTATTATGACAGGTACCACCGAGGAATTGGGCGAAAATATGGTTGTAGATAGGATCTGAAAAGGTAGACACTGGACAAGCTCTAATTGGATTATAGAAAATGGCCGAAACGGACAAGCTAAGCATAAGTAACAATGAGTATGGCAAAAAGGTGCCACATATGACGATTTTAAACTATTTATCAATAAAAATGACAATGAAAAGACTATTTATCCTACTGATGGGGGCCACTTGTTTGGTGGCCTGTAAGCAAAAAAAGGAAAAGGATATGGCCTCGGCCGATCTAAATGAGCACATTTTCCGTATCGAGCAGACCGATACCGAGATAAAGGTTTTTTCCGATGGCGGAACATCCGCTGTGGTCACACAGAACGCGAAACCGGATTTCCGCCCGTATATCCATCCGATACTTGCACCGGGCACGGAGGTTGAACTGACGCAGTACAGCCCAGGACACCACAAACATCAGACAGGTCTATACTGGGGCTTTACCAGGGTAAACGGGACGGGCGCCACCCCGGAAGAATTGAAAGAGTGGTTCTACAACCGTGATAAGCCGGAGGATATCCAAGAAAAGATAGGCCGCGACTTCTTCCACAATCCCGGCGGTGACCATTGGCAGAAAGTATCGTCCGAAGTGCTCGTTCCCGAAGGAAGGGAAGTGCAATGGAAGACGGTCTACAATATGTTGGACGGGAACAAAAATCCGATACTCAAGGAGACCCAAATATGGACCTTTACGCAAAAAGAGGACAAATATTTCCTAAGTCTGGAGTGGCAGGGCGAGGCGTTGGCCGATATTACGGTCAACGAGTTCGATTACGGCGGCCTGTTCCTTAGAATGCCCTGGGAGAAAGGAGTGAAAGGTGAAGTGGTGAACGCCGCACTGCAAAAAAATGAAAGGGCGAACAAGCAAAGGGCCATGTGGGCTGATGCCGGAATGGAGATCGAAGGTCTTGACGGATGGGGCCACATTGCCATTTTTGATCATTCAGATAACCAGGGCTATCCACAGCCCTGGCGGGTGGACCCGCAAATGGGAATGGGCCCGGTCCTCGCCAAATCCGGGGATTGGAAAATAGAAAAAGGGGAGACAAAAATTTTCCAATATGAGGTAGTTGCTTACTCAGGTAATCTGGATGACACAAAAATGACCGACCTATGGGCCGATTATGTTGGGGATCAGGGTATGTACAATACGGCCTCCCTATGGCAGATTGCCAAACAGGAAGGCAGGGACGCCAAGTTCTTGACCCCCAAGGAAGCGGTCGAGGCCATGACGGTAAAGGAGGGCTATAAGGTAAACGCCTTTGCTTCCGAGCCCATGATCACGCAGCCAATCGCCTTCTGTTGGGACGATAGGGGAAGGATGTGGATCGCCGAGAACAGGGACTATGAAACCAGAAAGGAAGGGTTTTCCGGGTCCGGAGACAGCCGCATCCTAATATTGGAGGATACCGATAATGACGGGGTAGCGGATACCAAAAAGGTATTTATGGAAGGCATCCCATTTCCTTCGGCTATCGCCGTTGGCCATGGCGGGGTATTTATCGGTGCACCACCAAACCTTCTATTTGTACCCGACAATAATCGGGACGACAAGGCCGATGAAAGTGACATCAAAGTGCTATTGACCGGTTGGGGGATCCGTGACCGGCACGAGACGATCAATAGTTTCCATTGGGGCCCTGACGGTTGGCTATACGGGCTTGAGGGATTTGCGACGCCTTCCAAAATACGAAAACCAAAAGAAGGCGAAGGTCGTCTGTATAAGCACAGAGATAAATTTCCAGATAATCTTTTGGAGGCCGATGGTGTCGATATCGATGGTGGGGTATGGCGATACCATCCCATAAAGGACCGCTTTGAGGTTGTCGCCCACGGCTTTAGTAATCCTTGGGGCATCGACTATGATGCCAAGGGACAACTATTCATCACCGCCTGTGTAATTCCACATATGTTTCATGTTTTTCAGGGCGGCATTTATCATCGTCAGGGCGGCCAGCATTTAAATCCTTATGTGTACGAGGACATACAGACCATTGTCGACCATAGGCACCGCTCCGCACACGGCGGTGCTCGGATTTACCAGTCCGATGCCTTTCCAAAGGATCAGCAGGGACGGTTGTTCATGGCGAACATACACGACCATGGAATTCTGACTGATATTCTTACAACTAACGGTTCCGGATTCACCGCTAGCCATGGGGAAGATTTTATGATGGCCAACAATGCCCAATTTGTAGGCTTCAGTATGGAAGTGGGCCCCGCAGGGGATCTTTATGTGCTGGATTGGCACGATGCCGAAATATGTGGCGACGCCGTCCTTAACAAGGATACTGGTAGGGTTTTTAGAATCGCGCCCGAAAAATCCCAAGCCGAAAATTGGAAGGGAAGATATGATGACCTGAACAAAAAAAGCGATAAGGAACTGGTGGAATTGCAATTGAGCAAAAGCAACTGGCATGCGCAAAGGGCACGGGTCATCTTGCAGTACCGTGCCACTCAAAAGGCCCTGGAAAGTTCAGCTGTGCAGGCTTTGAACAATATGCTGGCCAATAATAAAAGTGAAGATACCCGGCTCCGCGCCTTGTGGTCTCTATGGATCACCAGCAATATAGGTGCAGACAAACTGGTCGATCTTTTGGACGATAAGGATGAATACGTACGCTCCTGGGCTGTCCAATTATTGGTTGAGGATGAAAAACCATCGTCTGCTGCCGTCAAAAGGTTGGCTTCTTTGGCCAAAAAAGAATCCTCACCAGTGGTCCGCCGTTACTTGGCAGGAGCTTTACAGCGTATAAGTGAGAGTGATCGTTGGGACATTGCAACGGCATTGGTGCAATACAAAGTGGATGCCGATGATCCGAACATCCCTTTGATGCTCTGGTACGGCATAGAACCTATGGTCGCCAAACAGCCTGAAATGTCATTGACTATGGCAAAACAAAGTAAAATCCCATCGCTGGTCGAAAAAATAGCACGACGGTTGGTGGATGGGAATCAAATAGAAAAATTGATTGCCGCTATCCGTGATAAATCCGATATGCAAACGAATCTTTTGGAAGGCCTTATTGCAGGAATGGAAGGGAATTCGGAACTGAAGGAGCCTTCTAATTGGGTAGCGACTTACAAGCATTTACAATCCGATCCGGAACTTTCGACCAAAGCCGATGAAATAGCACAAAATTTTGGGAATGCCGAAGTGGCCAAAAAATTGCTAGCCGTAATAAAGGATACTAGAGCTAATCTCGATGAAAAGAAAAAAGCAATCCAGGGGCTAGCTGCCAAAAAAAATCCTGCTTTACAAAAAATGATCCCTACATTATTGGGTAACCCCGAATTAAGATCAGAAGCCATCAAGGCAATAGCGGCTTATGAAAACGCAGATTTGGGAAGGGCACTGTTCGAAAAATATAGTAGCCTTTCACCGACCGAAAAGGAGGAAGCCATACTGACTATGGCATCTAGGCCCATGTACGGTAGAGTTTTGGGAAATGCCCTTAAGAATGGCATCTTACCAAAATCGGATATTCCAGCACATGCAGTATTACAATTAAGAGCTGTCCTGGGAAATGGTTTTGTTGAGATATGGGGGCCTATCGACGATATATCGCAGACACTACAGGTTGAGTACAAGAAATACTCGACATTGCTGAAGGATGAGGCCATCGAGAAAGCGAGCCCGGCCAAGGGGAAGGAAATCTTTCAGCGTACCTGCGCCGCCTGCCATATGATGCACGGAGAGGGAGGTAAGATAGGCCCTGACCTAACCGGTTCCAACCGTACTAACACCACCTATTTGATGAGCAATATACTGAATCCTAGTGGAGATGTTCAGGAGGATTACAAACTGGTGGTAGTAACCACGCAGGATGGCCGGACATACAGTGGTAATGTTATCGGGGAAACCGATAGGAACATCACCTTGCGCGTTGTAGGCCAGGAACCCATCAATATCAACAAATCACAGATTCTTACCCGGGACGTTTCCGAGAAATCCATGATGCCCGAAGGATTGTTGAATAATCTGAAAGATGAGGAAGTACTGGATCTAATAGCCTATTTAAAAAAATTAGATCCTTCTGCATAACACTAAAATGTAAGTAATAATTATGAAAAAAATAAAAATAGCCATTGTAGGCCTTGGTTTCGGGGCGGAGTTTATCCCTATTTATCAAAAACATCCGAATGCTGAAATGGTAGCCATTTGCCAGCGCAATAAATCGAAGGTGGATGAAATAGGCGACGCCTTCGGTATCGAAAAAAGATATACCGATTACGACGAATTGCTGAAAGATTCAGAGATTGATGCCGTACATATTAATACGCCTATCCCGAACCATGCCGAGCAATCAATCAGGGCGCTAAGGGCGGGCAAGCATGTTGCGTGCACTGTACCCATGGCCACTTCGGTTGAAGATTGTAAAAAAATAGTCGAGCTGGTGCAAGAAACGGGATTGTCGTTTATGATGATGGAAACCGTGATTTACAGTCGTGAATTCCTCTTTGTCAAGGAAATGTACGAAAAGGGAGAACTGGGGCGCATACAATTTTTGCGGGCATCGCACCAGCAAGAAATGGCTGGCTGGCCGGGCTATTGGGAAGGATTGCCGCCAATGCATTACGCCACACATTGTGTAGGTCCCATTTTGGCCCTGCCCAAGGCCGAGGCAGACTATGTCTCCTGTTTCGGATCCGGAAGGATCGATGAAAAACTGATTCCTATCTACGGCTCCCCCTTTGCCGTCGAGACTTGTCATATCAAGTTCAGGGATTCCGATCTTTCGGCCGAAATCACCCGTTCCCTATTTAATACGGCACGGCAGTACCGGGAGAGTTTCGATGTTTACGGTAGTAAAAAATCCTTTGAATGGACACTGATCGAAAATGAAGATTCCGTGATCCATTCTGGTGAAGTTCCAAAGCGTGTGAAGATTCCTGACTACGCCCATTTATTACCTGAAGACATTGCCTCTTTTACCACTGAAGGGGTTTATGACACCGATGACAATCAGCATCTTTCCTTTATCCAGGGATCGGGGCATGGAGGGTCCCATCCACATTTGGTGCACGAGTTTTTGACTGCCTTGCTCGAGGATAGGGAGCCCTATCCCAACGCCCAACAGTCCGCTAATATTACCTGTGTGGGTATCCTGGCACATGAATCGGCTATGAAGGGTGGCGAAATTATAAAATTACCGGAATTTACTTTTAAGGAAAAGTTGACTAAGGAAGCGAATTAGCATTGTAACTAATTATGAAATCATGTCCGGTAAAAGAGGCTTGGGGCAACATTGAAATAAACTAATAATAAAATGACAGCGAATAATAATAAAAGACTTTTTTACGGAAGTTGTTTTGCTATAATCACTACGGCTTTCTCGTTTAGTATTCGGGCCGGAATCTTGCCTGAACTGGCAGAAACCTTTGATTTGACCGCCAAACAATTGGGGTTTATTAATCAGATGTGGTTCGCCGGATTTCCAATAGCAATGATTATTGGCGGCCTGTTCTACCATGTAATTGGACCCAAGAACATAATGATTTTTGCATTTTTTGCACATTCAATAGGCATCCTGCTTACAATATATTCAGGTGGTTACATCGGTTTGCTTGTTTCCACCTTGTTTATCGGATTGGGCAACGGATGTACCGAGGCGGCCTGCAACCCAATGATCGCTGACAGTTATGAAGGTAAGACTATGAATATGCTAATGAACCGTTTCCATATGTGGTTTCCGGGAGGGATAGTACTTGGGAGTTTAATTTCACTTGGAATGACCGAACTGAATTTGGGATGGGAGGCACAAATTTGGATTTTCTTTGTACCTACTATCATCTACGCCTATCTTTTTTATGGGCAGACATTCCCAATACCTAGGATTCAGGAAGCAGCTACAGTTATAGGAAACCTGAAGGCCATGATTAAACCCCTTTTCATTTTTATCGCGGCCTGTATGGCCTTGACCGCCATTGCAGAATTTGGGCCTACCCAATGGGCACAGCTCGTTTTAGAAAAGAGCGGTGCAGTGCCAATGTTAGTTTTAGCACTTATCACAGGAATTATGGCCGTAGGACGCTATTTCGGTGGTGAAATTGTGCATAAATTCGATCAGACCGGGGTGCTTTTGGGATCTGCAGTTTTTACCGCACTTGGAATTTTACTTCTTAGCACTCAGACTGGGGTTATGACCTATGTTTCTGCTGCCATATTTGCAGTTGGGGTATGTTATTTTTGGCCAAATATGATAGGATTTGTTGCCCAAAAAATTCCGAAAAGCGGAGCACTAGGAATGTCCGTGGTGGGGGCGATAGGTATGTTCTCAACTTCTATTTTCCAGCCTATCATCGGGGGATGGATCGATAATGCCCGTGAAACCGCGACAGCAATGGGATTGACCGGGGATGCACTTGAATTGGCGGCGGGGCAGGAAACATTGGAAAGGATGATTACGTTTCCCGTGATATTGATCGTCCTCTTTACCATACTTTATTTTTGGGTAAAGAAAAAAGGAACGACCGATCCCGCAATGAATCAAGCTCCAAAGGTTGATGTAGGTTAAACTTTTTATAAAAAAAAACACAACGCAATTAGGTGTATACATCAAAACAATTAAGATGAAGAAATTAATATTTTACGCAACCTTAACGTGACTAAGATGAACATTATTAACCAAACAAAGAACTGGGACGAAAAGGGATAGGTCTTGTTAATTGCTTCAAATGTATGTCCTTAACGAAACAATAAATAATTACTAAAATAAAAAGAAATGAAAAAATTATTGATTATATCGATGCTGTTTTTATCCTTTTCAATGGCAGTGGCTTCCGAGGTCAACGGGGAACCGAAAGTTTCATAATTTAAAATATTGACAGTAGCCGGGGGAAAATTTTAAATTCACTTTAGATAATGGAGACAATTTGAAAGCGAAGGAAAAATAATAAGAGAGGATGTTATTTTGTTGTCTTATACAAATCGAGCCGGTGAGCCTAAAGAAGTCAATTTGAATAGAAAAAAGAGTAAAGTCTGCACTCAATATCGGCGGGTTTTTTTAAAAAACTAAATGAACTATCGTATGAATAGGTATAATTTCCCCTATGCCAATAATAGCAATATTGGGGAAGAAAACCTTTATTAATTTTTGGTTCCATAGGAATGGCTATCTGTATGATTGCCATTTCAACCTTTACTTTTTTGGGTATTATTGGTATTACTACATTGGTACTCATAAATTGTATACACTGCTTCGTTTATGATGAGCTGGGGACCTATCTGCTGGGTACTTATTTATGAAATATTTCCTAATAAATTAGGTGTCAAGTATATGTTGTAGTTGCGGCACAATAGGAAGCTAGTTGCTTTATTTCTTCAATCGATCCCCCAATGATGGAATTTAGCAATGGCGGGACCTATATTTTCTATAGGGTAATGAGTATACCGTCTACCTTCTTTGTTTGGAACTATGTTCCGGAAACCAAAGGAAAAACATTGTATGAAATGGAAGTTATTTGGAAGGGCAAATAACTTAAAGGTATATAAATAGTATACAATACCCTATTTGTAAGGATTAAAACAAAATGAATATAAATGAATAAGAAAATAGATAATAAATCGGCAGATAACATTAGGGCATTGGCAGTAGCAATGGTAGAAAAGGCAAATTCTGGGCATCCAGGAGGTCCAATGGGCGGAGCAGATTTTATGCACATCCTATATGCCGAATTCTTTAATTATGATCCTTCGGACATGACCTGGCCATTTAGAGATCGCTTTTTTATGGATGCAGGCCATTTATCCACCTTGATGTATGCACAATACTATCTTTTGGGGAATTACGAAAAGGAAGATTTGGCCAATTTTAGGCAATGGGGTTCCATTACACCGGGCCATCCCGAAGTTGATGTTAAACGAGGAATTGAAAACACTTCAGGGCCACTGGGACAAGGTCATACTATGGGAGTAGGCGCAGCAATAGCCGCTAAATTTTTGCAAGCACGTTTTGGCGATTGGATGAATCATAAAATCTATGGTTTTATCTCAGATGGAGGTATACAGGAAGAAATCTCCCAAGGTGCCGGTAGGATCGCTGGCCACTTGGGTTTGAGTAATTTTATAATGTTCTTTGATTCCAATGACATACAGTTATCCACCTCTACGGATGAAGTTACTTCTGAGGATACCGCGAAAAAATATGAAGCTTGGGGTTGGAACGTGGTTACCATAGACGGACATAATCACGATGCTATCAGAAAAGCCTTGACTGATGCCAATAATGAAATGGAAAAGCCCACCCTGATCATCGGTAGAACCATTATGGGGAAGGGAGCAGTTGCTACCGATGGTAGCAAGTTTGAAGGTCATTGCGAATTACATGGTCAGCCAATAGGACATACTGGAGCTGATTATGAAAAAACCTTATTGAATTTAGGAGCAAATTTTGAAAATCCGTTTGATATATTTGGAGATGTAAGTGATTTTTATAAAAATATTAAAAAGGAAAAAATAGCGGGAGCTGCCAGACAGAAAGCAAACATTGTCACTTGGAGAAAGAACAATAGCGAATTGGCGAATAAATTGGATTTCTTTCTTTCGGGAAAACTTCCTGAGCTGGATTTTTCCTCAATAGTGCATAAGGAAGGATTAGCAACCAGAGCGGCATCCTCAGCTATTTTAAGCTATTTGGCAGACCATGTAGATAATATGATCGTTTCCTCTGCCGATCTCTCCAATAGTGATAAGACAGATGGTTTCCTTAAGAAAACACAGGCACTTAAAAAGGGCGATTTCAGTGGATCTTTTCTTCAAGCAGGAGTTGCAGAACTGACAATGGCATGTATGGCCAATGGACTTGCCCTGCATGGTGGAATTATTCCAGTAGTAGCAACTTTTTTTGTTTTCTCGGATTATATGAAACCTGCCATTCGGTTAAGTGCCATACAAGAATTGCCGGTAATATATGTTTGGACGCATGATGCCTTTAGGGTAGGGGAAGATGGCCCAACACATCAACCTGTGGAGCAAGAAGCGCAATTGCGTTTGCTGGAAAAATTAAGGAACCATAGTGGCAAGAACAGTTTTTTCGCTTTGCGCCCTGCAGATTCTGCGGAAACAAGCGTGGCATGGAAAATGGCTTTGGAAAATAATTCAACTCCGACCGGGTTGATTTTATCAAGGCAGGGAATCAAGGATTTACCAGCCTCCAACGGATCAAGATATCAGGAAGCCCTGGCTTCGGACAAGGGCGGGTATTTAATAAAGGCTGTAGACAATCCAGATGTGGTATTAATTGCCAATGGATCGGAAGTTGCCACCTTACTAGCTGCAGCTGAAATTTTAATGTCAAAAAATAATGTTAAAGTGAATATTGTCTCTATTATTTCTGAAGGCCTATTTAGACTTCAATCCAAGGAATATCAGAACAGCGTTATTCCACAAGACAAACCTAAATTTGGATTAACCGCTGGATTACCGGTTAATTTGGAAGGACTCGTAGGTGATAAGGGCCTGGTGTTCGGGTTGGGTCATTTTGGGTACTCCGCACCGGCAACAGTGCTTGATGAGGAATTGGGATTTACGGGAGAGAAAGTGAGTAAAGAAATACTGGAATTTTTAAAAACAGTATAAAAATAATAGACATAAAACATGCATTAAGAGGTTTTGGCATTATTTGAAATCGGTTCTGGGATGTTTCTTTTAATATTAAAGACTTATGAAATTTTTTATAGACACGGCAAACCTAAATGAAATTGCTGAAGCACAAGCCTTAGGGGTTTTGGATGGCGTTACCACCAACCCTTCATTGATGGCCAAAGAAGGCATTACAGGATCGGAGAATATTTTAAATCATTATATCAAAATTTGCGATTTAGTAGATGGTGATGTAAGTGCGGAGGTAATTTCCACTGATTTTGAAAGTATGGTAAAGGAAGGTGAGGCCTTAGCAGCATTGCATCCGCAGATTGTAGTGAAATTACCAATGATTGCGGATGGTGTTAAAGCATGTAAATATTTTTCTGATAAAGGCATTAGAACCAATGTGACCTTAGTTTTTTCTCCAGGTCAGGCATTGCTTGCGGCCAAAGCAGGAGCTACATATGTTTCACCGTTTTTGGGCAGATTGGATGATATTTCTACAGATGGCTCAAACCTTATTGATGAAATCAGGGCCATTTATGATAATTTCGGATTTGAAACGCAAATTTTAGCAGCATCGATTAGAAGTACTATGCACGTAATTAATTGTGCTAAATTGGGTTCTGACGTTATGACCGGACCTTTATCTGCAATAACTGGATTGTTAAAACACCCATTAACAGATAGTGGTTTGGCTAAATTTTTGGAAGATTATCAAAGGGGAAATTGAATACAGAAATATATTTTCAACCATAAGAATAAATTGATTTAAGGCATTCAATTATCTAACTACATTTTAAATATTAATAATATTTAAAATTGCAATTGCGTAATATGCAGAACGGTTTTCAATAAAACTACAATACGTTAAATATTGTGTATTAAAAATAACTTTTTTATAAAAGCATATCGTTTTAGATATAATCAAATTCACGGATGTATTGGTAAAATATCTTAATCAATGGTATATATTTCATATTGTGATAGTAGTATAATGGTTATAATTTTGACAATATTGATATATTGATTTCATAATTATTCATTGCTTCTTAAGCCAAATCTTCAATTTGAAAATGCTCAATCTATAGAATCAATAGAGAAAGGCATTTTAAGAAACGAACCATTTTCCTATTTTGAAACTATTTGATTTTTGCACCACAAATAATCCTGTGAATACCTTCGGAAAAAATTGCAGGCCGCATAGGATCATCATCTACAAGCAGTAAAAAATACAACGTCAAAAAGATGGTGAAAGTTATATTAATTAACATCGTGATCCCAGGTTCCGGTTTTGTAATAAAGTTTATTGGGTGCAAACAGGATAAAAAAGGATAACAAGGAAATCATTAATAAGTATAATAAATCAGTCCTAATTTTGAATAATTTAAAGAAAAATAATTTTGAAACTATTATAGATGGCCACTCTATAGGGTTATTTCGATTGACAAATAAATATGGCATAGAGGTTGTTTTTACCAATTATGGACAACGATTAGTATCACTTAAGGTCCCTGATAAGAATGGTAAAATGGATGATATTGTATTAGGATTTTCTACCTTGGATGAGTACTTAAATGCCAATGAACCTTATTTTGGGGGAACCATTGGGAGGTATGGAAACCGAATTGCCTACGGGGAGTTTAGTCTCGGAGGAGAAAAATATATGCTGGCAACGAACAATGGCGAAAATCATTTGCACGGTGGGAATATAGGTTTTAATAAAGTTGCTTGGAATACCAAAATATTAGGAGATAATGAAATTGAATTTACTAGGTTATCCCCTGATTTGGAAGAGGGGTACCCAGGTAACCTGAATGTAAAGGTTCATTATTTATTGACAGACGACAACGAACTGCAGATTAATTATGAGGCTATTACGGATAAAGCTACAGTCGTCAATTTAACGCATCATTCTTTTTTTAATCTAAAAGGGGATGGCAACGGTACCATAAATGATCATATTTTAATGATTAATGCGGACAATTATACACCTGTAAATAAGGCTTTGATTCCAATTGGTGAAATTGCTCCCGTAATCGGCACACCATTTGACTTTACCGCCCCTAAGACGATTGCAAAGGATTTGGAAATCAAAAATTCACAACTAGAATTTGGAAACGGGTATGACCATAATTTCGTATTGAATAGTAAGCCTAAAAATAGGGACGGATTGGTAATAGCTGCCAGAATTACAGAACCTAAAAGTGGTAGGGTCATGGAAGTTTATACGGATGAACCTGGGTTACAATTTTATGGTGGAAACTTTTTGCAAAGTAAGGATGTAGGTAAAAGAGGTAAGCCATATATATATAGAGGGGCCTTTTGTTTAGAGACCCAACATTTTCCTGATTCTCCAAATCAATCTAATTTTCCAAGCACTCTTTTGCAGCCGAATGAAATATATAAGAGTACTTGTATTTATAAGTTTGGAACTATAAAATAGAAAATAAATTACTATTACTAAATAGACAAATTCAGAAGTAGGATAAACACTGGATTATCAGATAATTAAATCGTATTTTAAAGAGGGGAAAACCAATATATCTTCCCTGTAAATATGTTTAACTACTTAAAAATTAAGGTATTACTGTAGTCATGAGCATTTTGGGAAGTCATTGGAATTTTTAAAAATTTGTGCTCTTTCCTTATGATACAAATCATGTGGACAAACTTTTTTATATACTTATATTTACCCCCTCATATTGACAATCAATGAACAAATTTTATTCACTTTTCCTTCTTGTCCTAGTTTCCGTAGGATATTCGCCTCTCTTGGCACAAATAACGATTAATGGTCAAGTTGCCGATAACCAGGGTGCACCATTGTCGGGAGCCCATGTTTCTTTACAACCGTCGGGCCAATTTAGCATCACGGACATGCAGGGCGCCTTTGCAATAAAGGGGGTAATTGCAGGAAGCTACGTACTTACCATTGGCTATATTGGCGTAAAAAAATATTCCGAAACAATTCAGGTCGCAAGCAAAGATGTATCCCTTTCGATAACTTTGGACGAGGCCCCCCTCAATTTACAAAACGTCGTCGTTACCGGAACTTTCGAGCCGCGAACACAATTGGAATCCAGTACTGCGGTAACCACCCTTGAGGACAAGGAACTGAGGCGTATTTTTCAGCGTGGCACGGCCGATCTATTGCAGGCCATTCCCGGAACCTTTACAGATCCTTCGGCCGGAGAGGTCTTTACAAAAGTTTATGCCCGTGGTATTTCGGCTTCGGCAGAAGACGATATGGGCTGGTACTATGTTTCTTTACAGGAAGATGGGCTTCCGGTAAGTCTGGTACAACATTCCTATTACGGACCGGATCTTTTTCATCGGCTGGACCTGACCACACAAAGAGTGGAGGCTATCCGTGGTGGAAGCGCGGCCATAACTGCATTGAACGGTCCCGGAGGCATCTATAATTTTATTTCGCAAGGCCAGCGCAACGTTTTTGGTGGTGAAATGCAACTACAGGGAGGGGTGCAGGGCGAAGAAAATCCGATCTTTAGGATAGACGGCACCCTAGGCGGCCCCTTGGGCAAAAATTGGTTTTACAATATAGGCGGACATTACAGAAAGGACGAGGGCGCTCGAAATACTGATTTTACTTTTAGCAAAGGTGGACAATTAAAATTCAATGTTATTAAAAAGCACAGTAACGGATTTATCAAGTTTTATGGAAAGATCTTGGACGATTTTACAAACCGATACACTGGAGTAGCGGCCACCGATTGGAACGATCCAAAAGCCGCTTTCGGGCAGGACTTTAATTCCACTGCCCTGATGTTGCCTGCATTTTCGGCCAATATTCCCGATGGCAGAAGATTGAACGAAGGAGCTACCAATAAATTTGACCCTTCGCAAGGTGTACACGCGCAGGATCGAGCTTTCGGAATCGATTTGTTGCAAGACCTTGGTCAAGACTGGTCGATGCGGTTCAATTTGAAATATTCCCATAAAAATGCGAACTGGCAGACATCGATCAGCAATGCCTTCGTTTCATTGAACGATCCAACGGCCTACTTTATCAGTGGGGCCCAATTCCCGGTCGGGCAATTGGTATTCCAGGATGCCGTAACAGGTACTGAAATGGCCCGGTTGGACAATAGTGGTGTTTTAGTGGGGGAATCCTTTCAATACATCAGCGGATCATTACCCTACGATGCCGTTATGGGAACCGCCTCTTGGTTAAAGCAAAATGGTTCCGACGAATGGATGCACCAATTGACTATCCGTAAAACTTCTGAAGATCATGATCTTAACTTCGGCTTTGCTTCCGGTTTTTCGGACACTTCATTGTACACCCAAGGTAATTTTGGATATGTGACCTATAGTCCCGATCCTAGAATGCTGCGCGTAACCCTAGAAAATCCCGGTCAACCGATAATTGCAATTTCCGATGAAAACGGATTAAGTAATTACGGAGGATTGTTTTTTGATAATTCCAGGGCCAATGTAAGCCAGATAGGATTTTTTGCCAACGACAGATTTAAAATCCAAGAAAACCTCCATCTTGATATGGGCTTGCGTTACGAAACGATCAAGCATAAAGGAAGCAAGGACCAAGCGGCTCCTTTTGCCAAAGAGGGTGGTGCCGATGGCAATCCACTTACAGATTATGATAATGGTATTATGGCACCCACCGGTGGGAGGGATGCATTCGATTTCAATTACGATTATATCTCCTACTCTGCGGCCTTAAATTATAAGTTTACGGATGAAGCGGCAGTTTTTACCCGTTTTTCTTCAGGGAACAAAGCCCCAGAACTAAACTATTACTTCAATAATTTCACCGACGTACCTATCAACCAAAAAGGGGAGGTTCAAAAAATTACACAACTTGAAGCCGGATTAAAATATAGTAAAAACGATTTTTCTGCAACCGCCACCGCGTTTTGGAGCCAATTGAAAAATATTGGGGTAGCCGATTTTGCCTTTGACCCAGAAGCCGGAAACGTATTTTATACCCCCGTACAATTCAATGATTCAAGAACCATCGGATTGGAATGGGAAAGTGCCTATACCCCAGTTTCTTATCTGACCTTTAGATTCAATGGCACGTTGCAAAATCCGATCGCAACAAAATGGACTGTTTATGATGCGGCAGGCTCAGTAGACACGGCGGATGATGCTACTGCGGATTATTCCGACAATACGCTGCCTTTTAATCCAAAATTGATGTTTAACCTGGGCGCTGAATTCCAACAAGACGACTTTAACGGTTTTCTACGTTGGCAATTCATAGGTGAGCGCGAAGGCAATGTGGCTAATGCCTTTCAATTGCCTGCTTACAGTATTTTTAATACCGGAGTAGGGTATGTTATAACCCAAAACCTATCAGCGGATATCTTAGTTACCAATCTCTTTAATTCAGAAGGATTGGCCAACTTTTTTGGGGCCAATAGTTTTGGCGCCAGTGCCAACGGTGCTACGGCCCAATTTATCCAGGACAACCCGGATGCGAGTTTTATTGTAGTGCCCGTACTTCCTAGAGGTCTGATGCTTAGGCTTGGTTATCGATTTTAGTACAGTCCATTATAGCGAACAATGAACAGATTTGAATTATGGTTCAAAAATGATGCTTTGGCCGATGATTTACCAGTTCCTTAATTTTAAGGATTATTCATAAGATTGATTCATTGAATACCCTGTCTATCTATAGAAGCTGTGAAAACATTTAATGCGACCTATGAGTCGTTTTTTTTGGTAAAATTGGCAGAGGGTCTCATGTGAGAGCCCTCAATATAATAATATCTCTTTTAATTGCCGTATAGAGAAATGTATTTACCATAAAATAAATAATTATAAGTGATAGCTTGCAACCCCAAGCCCCTGCGGAAGTCGAAAAACCCTTCCACTCCAATACTTCCTTTACGGCACATTTCGCCAGTCCGCATGGGAAGTCACTCCGTTCCGGTTTTTCCGACCCCCTCGGCCGCACGAAAGAACAAGCGGCGAAGGGCCACTTGACCTTTCTTCTCCCTACCCACAAAATCTGGCAAAACCCTATCCATTTTTTGAACCATAACATCGAAAATTACAATGGGTATTAATTCTTTTAACTATCTTGAAATCAGCTTTTTGGAAAAATGAAAAAGATAATCGAAAATATCGCCAATTGGTTGGTGGCCTTGAACAGGAAAAAAGA
>Ga0105053_10003224_pt1 | contig 24933 bp, 14 predicted proteins | sample BON01_FD_78093 | JGI IMG/M metagenome (GOLD analysis project Ga0105053, IMG submission 78093) | Freshwater microbial communities from Lake Bonney liftoff mats and glacier meltwater in Antarctica - BON-01 | ecosystem: Environmental > Aquatic > Freshwater > Ice > Glacier meltwater | place: Lake...
AATTCGCATTATATTTCTCCTGATGTAATTTAATTGCATCCCTCGACTTGACAGCTATGTCGCCTGCAAACGCGTTCCATGAAGTAGCTACTAAAGTATTTAAAAATACTTTATACATTGATGCTTAATTTCCATTTTATTTATTACCGGTACCTTTGTTCACAACATGAATGCATCAAAGAAAGAATAATAAGGATTTTCCATTTTCAGGATGTGCAATGTTATTTAAAGTGTGTACTGCTACTGGTATCGGTCGAGACTTGATTTTGGTTTAATATTATGAAAATTAAAACGACTCCATGTTGAGGAACCATGCAAATAAAAGTTAAATTATAAATTATAGATCGGTTGCACCACCAACACCACCCGCTTGATGTACTGCAACTTCGTAATTTTTATCTCCTACTTGTACTTTGGCAGATTCTTCGTCTCCTCTTCGTCGAAGGTGTAGAGTATGTTTGACATCTTCCATTGCTTTTTCAACATCAATGGTAGCTGCAATGGCTGCAGATCCAAGAAAGAAAGGAGCTAACACTAAAATTGCATATTGCAAAAGATCTGTTTTCTCGTTGATGGCAGAAAAGGCAAGTGGAGGAGCCCATGTCAAAAGCTTTGCAAAAGTGACTTTGACTCCATAGAAAGAAGATTCTTTTCCGCCTGGGATTAACATGGCATAGTAAGCGGTGTTCAACGCATATATAGCCCCAATTCCAAGTCCCCAAATGATAACGAAAAAGATCACGATGTAGAATACATAACCAGGAGCTTCCATTTGTTTTCCTGCTGCAATTGCATCAGGGTCTGGATCTGTGGTGTTACAGAATCCATACTGAGTCAGAGTCGAGTTGCCTAACTCCACTGCTGGTTCAGAAACCATCAAAATAGGAGCTGCAATGAACGATAAACCGTAGATAACAAGAATGGTCACATATACCCACTTGATGTTGAAGCGCATAATGAGAGGCTTCACCATCAAAGACCCAGGAACACTCATCAACAGAGCCCCTCCTAGTATTCCAGAAACTGTCGTACCGGAGTACCCAAGGTGAAAAGTCAAATAACTAGTGGATAGAATGGTGATACTTTGCATTGAAGCGGAAGCAAGTGTCCACGAACAAAGGAATTTAAACAGCTCCCAGTAGTTGGTGGTGATATCTTTCATTATCTCTCGTAGATGAGATAACCCGCAACATCCCTTGTTCACCCCTTCCGCGATATCTCGGCGGTTTCCCAGTTTAGGATAGCCAGGAACAAACCACAGTACGGTACATAACAACGTGAAAGCCCCCGCTACCATTCCGATTTGAAGTGAACCCATTCCGAGAGCAAAGGCGACACCCGTCAACACTACCACAGATAGCAATTGCTGCAAATTCAAAAGGGTATAAGCTTGTGAAACGTACGAACCTATCTTCATTGGATCAGGAGACAACTCTGGAGCATACGTTGTAGTCAGTAATGCCGTCACCTCGTAAGCAGCAACTTGCAAGACCACGGAGAATACCAGCACGATGATCGCTGTGTCGTCCTGCCATATTGGTACTCTAAGAAGATCCTCTGGGTTTTTAGGATCGTACTTGGTCCCTTCTTTCGAAATGAAAAGAATACTTTGAACAAGAACCAATAATGAAAACAAAACAACTGACGCTAGAAGTGCAGGTTTGCGATAAGGCGTCAAGTCCGCGAATGTTCCAATAAAAGGCATGAGGATCGCATTGAACACTCCTTCAATAACTCCAAGTGACGCTAGCACACTGGACACTTTCACGCTGTCGTTGAGGATAGTACCCCCGCAACCAGCCACTGAATTCGCATACTCGTTGATTGCAACACCAGCATACAAAGCTCCAAAGATGACAACTGCTCCTCTTGCAGCACTTACTAACACGAAACCTCTCGGTTCACGATCGCTTGGTAATCCGCAACCCATTTTGGTCTATAGGATTGAAATATAGATATGCACTCGACAGTTTAAAAATAAAAACGGTTCAAAACTGAAAGTGTGCAAATTTGGAGCGGATTTTACCACAATTTTTCCGTATAAAATATAGCGAGAATGAATCTTACAGGCTTGCAAATTTCTATTAAGACAGCGGAGGAGGTACCTATATCATCATATACGGTTTAGCATAGGAGTCATCTGAGAGGGTGTAAAATCAAAAATTTTGGCTTACTTTCATATTCGTTGAAGCTTGGAAAATTGTGTTTAAAAATAAAAATTTTTAAATTTACTTCAAAGTAATGAAAACTACAAAACAATGAATTCTTGTTTTTAAACAACAAAAATAGATATTTTTTTAAAACTACTAGTAGTCTTTTAATTAAATCTTTTCCCGAAGTGAAGTTAAGAATATTAATAAATTCTCTTCAGCAACGTTCCAGGGCTAAGATTAATATGGTTGGCCATTAGTAAATAAGCGATTGAGGTAATTACCAGAATATAAACAGCCAAGATCGCGATAGATTGCTCCGTTGAAGCTGTCAAAGTGTTCAAAGACTGATTGCATATCCCGGTAAGCACATTTGAAACGATAAAAATAAACAATTGGTTGCGATTGAGAGCTTGCATCAGTACTGGAGTCTGCGCTATGTCCTTGTTAAAATACTTGGCTATGAAGTCCCATGATAAATTTAAGGTGATCAGCAACTGGCAATGACCGAGTACCCAAATAGCATATGGGAAATTCGCCAATCTCCTTGAAATTAGAGGCGAGTAATTTTGAAAATAGAATACGAGTGCAAATAGTGTCGTAGTAAGAAAAACATTATATCCGAGTTGTTTGGGGGTCAGGATCTTCTTGCTATTGGTTCCCATCCACTGACTGAAAAAAAAGAGAGAAACAAACCCGAAAGAGCTGGCAATTCCCTCTTTGTTCTGGGAAATCAATGTGGTACGAGGAGCATGCATCACCCAATCTTCTAGTCCTGCAAAGCTCAGGGCGTACTGATATCCCAAACCAGCGTATAGCCCAAACATAAAGGGGGTGAAAGGGCCTATTCTCGAAACCACATTGACAATGATAGGAACCGCGCATAGAGAAAAGAAGAAATTCCAGTGAACCCCGTATTCAGATGTGTGTTCTTGGTAATCAATTCCTTTATGCAATGCAAGCTTGGCCAACCCAAGAAGAACCAACGGCATAGATCTCACCACGATATCCAATAGAGTGCTTACCGTTTTAGTTTGGATTCCATTAGAGACAATGAAGCCTCCTACGCCTATATCCATCAGACCTGTGCCGTAGTTTTCCGTCTTCGCAAATCGACGAGGGTATATTTTGAAATCCACAGCCAGAATCGCGATTGCAGTGACTAGCAAGAGCAAGGATCTGAGGGAAGCGATGGCGGGAGATGGGGGTGCGCGATACTTGGGAAATGATGCAACTGAAACTGAAATGAATAGGAACAGCACACATGTTGCAATGATCATAGTTGTGTACTCCGTGAATGTAACGCCTGTCAAAATAGGAAGGACAATCAAGACGAATTCCAAAAAGAATCGCTTCTTGGTGGTTTTATTCTGCCAGTGGAGAAGCGCGGTTGCTACCATCGCTGCCCATTGGACTACTTGTGCTAAAATAAAAAAAAGGATTATTTCTTCCACGCTTGTTCCGTTAAGTCCCGTTACGAAATCTTCTTTCAATCTCTTGTATTCACTCATCCTACTATTACCATCTCGTTTTTTTATTTCTATGAAAGCCCCCCACATGGTCCTCTGTTTCGTAGGTTGAATTCGAAAGTTTCGTTACGTGAAAGGACTTGTTTTCGTGTTCGGAGTCGATTCATCTCCGGATCATCTATTCAAAAGTGTCATTTTACCTAGACAGTTGTACAGTCATCTTGTACTTACATAGTTTCTAGGTACTATCCTATGTCGCTTTGGAATATGACATGATTGCCTTTTCAATTTCCTAACCAGTTTCATTGAGTATAAGTTGATGGATTGTGAGCGCAACTTTTACAACAAACATGCCAACGTCTGCTGGGTCTAATAGTGGCTGGAGTGCGAGGAGCGTTGCGGACATATCTGATATGTTTACACTTCGCAACCCAACGGCTGATATCTAGCTTGAACCGTAAAGATATGTCTCACTATCGTAACGCTGATTCTATGCGAATGCTCCAAGCAACATGTGGCAGCTCCCCGCGATGCGGTAGACTCTAGTTTCTGCTAGTGACCGATGTATTGAATTCTGGGACAGACTTTGGAGCTTCCACGATTAGAACAAGCCGGAGCTTTGATCGCATAAGGTTGGGATTCTCGGAATTCATTCCTCGTTGTCTCAATTAGTCTCGTCGAATTTGCATGCAGGAACGCATGATCCATTTCTCATGAGAACCTCTGATGATTTATTTTAATTTTAAAAAATAGGAACTGTTAATTCACAATCCTGTTCAGTATAATATCGACCGAAAGCCAAGACCCATGCAATTGCTGATTGACATATAGACCTGCTGCTTCACAATAAACTCTGAGTAACAGATTGCTGCTGCTAGTAAATTCAAATTGTTATTGGTCATTAGTTTATTATCATCTGTTTAGGGCGCCCGGTTTATTTGCTGTTGTTCGTTTGGCAATATATTGCTCCTGGACAATTTGCAGATTGAGCTGATCTACTTTCGATTGAGCAGCTCGACATTCCTCGACGTGCTTTTTCTTCAACGTCGCGATGGTTTCGTGAAGTTTTTGAATTTCTTCGTTGGATTGAATAATCTGGTTAGATTGCTCCTCCACTCGATGTTCTAACGTCGAAATACTGGTTTTGGATTCATCAACTGCATTCCCAAGTATCTTGTTAAGACCCTGCGAGGCTCTAAGTTGCTCGTGTAAACCCTCAAGGAGCTTCTTCATCCAAGTTTAAAACAGCCATATGAAAAGCGAAGATACTTACTTTTGAATCCTCCAGTTGACTTGCCACGGACTGTGAATGAGAGCTTTCAACGTGAAGGATGGTTTCAAGCATCTCATATGCTAGGCTCATCGTAATTCAAAACTAGGTCCATAAAACAAATTACAAATCATCAGGTTGTGGGGGGCTCGATTTTATGATGTACATTACGTTGGTGTTGAATTTGAATTCGTTAGTACTTAAATGAAAACTGATTTTAAATAAGAGATCTAATTCGATGCCACGCTTCTTCTGTAGAAATCTTCATTCCTGTGCTCGTGTTCTTGTTCTACTATATATATGCCAATGTTTTTCTAAAAGATGACCTCAGCAAAATGTGGCTGATCTCTTTTATGTGCTCCTGACTTTAGGACGAATTGGCAGCAACCAGATATTCTATCTTTTTACAATATTTTAGAAGATCTTTATTTTCTAGAATACTTATTATCTAGAATACTAAGAGGAAATTGCAAAGGAACAAGATTTAGAATCCATACTAGTCTCCCCAATATCAGCTTGTTTGCAAAACGATCATGATAAGATATCATTTTTTCATTTAACGACGAGAATGATAGTTGCTTGTTCTCTAATCTTTGTTCTCTGGTACTCAGATGCGGGTTTGCTGGTGCCTTCAACATTAGTTTGACACGTAACCTTCCTTTAAACAGTTTCGTCAAACTCCACCAGAATATTAAGTCGAGGGATGCAATAAGATTACATCAAATGCGGCATGATGCAAATGCAGTGATTTCTCGCGGTGCTTCTGATTATGGATATGTATCCTCTTGCTCTTAACTAATTAATAAAGAATAGGCGCCTCTTCATAGATAATATTTTTGTTTTATTCTTCCAAAAATGCCACGATATCACCAACACCAGAAAGGACAGCTGATGGTCTGTACGCATATTGCAAAATATCTTCCCCATTGGTACAACCACTGAGAACTAAAATCTATACAACCAAAGTTGAACGGAGGATTGCTTCAGAATTCATGAACTTACTGTATCAACATCTGCTTCAACTCCGGCCTTTATATCGGTATTCATGCGATCTCCTATCACAACCGCTTTATCCCGTCGTATCCCCAATCTATCAAGAGCACTTCTCACCATCAAAGGATTCGGCTTTCCAACAAAATAAGGCTGATAGCCACTAGTAGCGGCAATAGGGAGAATCAAGGCCCCCACACCTGGTTGTAGTTCATTTCCTAGTCTATCTGCGACATCTTCATTGGTACCAATAAGCCTGGCTCCTCGACGCACCAACTTTATTGCGAACTCTAGATTGGCGAACGTATACAATTCAGGACATTCCCCCACCACCGAAAAATCCGGACAACTCATCTCCGCTTTCTCTTCGCCTACCACCAGCATCCCTTGTGCTACCAGAGTCTCCTTGAGTGACGACTGGCCAATCACAAATACTCTACCACTGGGTTTCTGCTTGGACAAGAAAGTTGCAGTTGCCATTGAACTGGTGTAAAAGTGCTCCGCCTCTGTTTTTATTCCCAGCCGCGCGAACTTCTCTACCAATTGTTGCGTGGACTTATCACTGGAGTTCGTTAAGAATAAATACCGCTTCCCAGATTCACGCAAATGAGTTGTAAATTCAAGGGCTCCGGGGAGCAACTTATCTCCATGGTATATGACTCCGTCACAATCTATGATGAACCCATCCTTAGACTTAATTAGAGCTCGAGTGGACTGAATATCAGTGAAGCTTAACAAAGACTTGCTTGTTGCCACCATCTGGTGTTTTGTACGGGGACCGTTCCGCGATATTGTGAATCGGCGGAACTGCGTTAATTGACTGGACTACCATTCCTTCTTCCATGTCGAACAAAACCTATCTTCGGTACTCTCAAAGCGATAGTTTCGGTGTAGTTGCGTCACATGAGAGCTGCATCGTATCGGACAGCAAAGGTCAATTTGCAATAACTTCTGGAGTGCAAGATGTGCTGCTGTGGAATTTGAAATCATCGGAATTGTCACATCGTTTCAAGGGTGATAATGATCTGAGGGAGACTTGCGTTATTGTTCTGAGCAATGATGACAAACTCATGGCAGTGGGACATGCATCTGGTATAGTGAACCTGTGGAATTTTGAAACGAAGGACCTGCTCGTGTCGTTGAATGGACACAAGCATGCCGTAACTTCGTTAAGGTTTTCAAGCGATAGTACTCGGCTGGTTTCAGGAGGTAGAGACACGGATATCATAGTTTGGGACGTTGTAGGAAGGACCGGTTTATTCAGACTGAGGGGACATAAAGAAATGGTAACAGACTTGCGGTTCGTGGCGGATTCGAACTCTCAACTTTTCTCTAGTTCTAAAGATACATTAATCAAGTGCTGGGATCTTGAAACTCAACATTGTGTTAATACTTTTGTAGGTCATCGCAGTCCTGTATGGAGTATCGACATGAACAAATCTGGAGATAGACTCGTAACAGTATCCTCTGACAACCTTATTCGAGCCTTTTCATTGGTGAGCAAGGAGCTTCAAGAGTCTGAGATAGCGCAATTAGATTCAACTGATACTGCTGTCACTGAAACGGTTGATGCCCCTAGACAGCTTGGTGCTCCTTGGCAGCTCATGCAAGGCGGACTAACTAGACAATCAAATGAGCGGGGACAAACGATATCCTACTCGAGAGATGGAAGTCTATTAGCAGTGCAAAGCGCAGGTAAAACTCTTGAGGTATATCGAGTCCGAACCCGTGACGAAGTGGAAAAGAAAATTAAAAGAAGACTTAAACGAATTAGAGAAAAGAAAGGAAGCGAAACGAGCGAGAGCTCACAACCCCAATTAACCGACGAGCTACAACTGCTGGCGTCCTTGAAAACCGACCATAAAATGCGATCCTTTGCATTTGGAAAGAGTTCTTCAACTCGTGCTCAAGTGATTATCTCATTCACTACCAATTGTGTTGAGATTTACAAACTCGATGTTGAAAGTGACGATGTTGAAGAAGAAGATGAAGATGACAAGAAGAAGCGAAAACGAGGGTTTGAAGTATCTATGGATCGGACTCGGACCATAGAATTACCAGGACACAGAAGCGATGTTCGTGGAATTGCAATTAGTGGAGACGATACCCTTCTGCTAACTGCTGCAAGTGGCGCTGCTAAATTGTGGAACGTGAAGTCAAAAACTTGTATTAGAACCTTGCCCAGTGGCTACTCATTATGCTGCGCGTTTGTACCAGGGGATATGCACGCACTGATAGGAACTAAAACAGGGCACTTGCTGTTGTTCAATTTGTCCTCGGGTCAAGTTCTCAGTGACATTGCTGCTCATGATGATGCGTTATGGTCTATTGATGTTCGTCCTGATGGAAAAGGTTTCGTTACCGGATCTGCTGATAAGCAAGTAAAGTTTTGGGAGTTTGACATGGTATATCCTAACGGCGTTAAAAAGGAGGAATCCAGTAGCAGTGAATCTTCCGACTCCGACTCGGACACCTCGGAGGATCCGAAACGGATGAAGACTGAACCACGCAATAGCGAAGGAGTCCTTGATGTGGTTCATGTTCGAACCTTGAAAGTGAATGAAGACGTCATGTGTGTGAAATACAGTCATCATAGAAGCAGTGCCCGACTCATGCTAGCAGTGGCCTTGCTTGATTCAACTGTCAAACTGTTCCACGAAGATTCGCTCAAGTTTGCCTTGTCATTGTATGGACATAAGCTTCCAGTGCTGTCAATGGATATCTCGAGCGACAATTCCCTTATCATTACCGGTTCCGCTGATAAGAACGTTAAAGTATGGGGCTTGGATTTTGGCGATTGTCACAAATCGTTTTTCGCTCACGATGCTTCTGTCATGTCGGTGAGATTCGTTCCTCGAACTCATTATTTCTTCACTGCAGGCAAAGACCAGCGAATACGATATTGGGATGCTGACAAATTTGAAATGATTCTTAGTCTAGATGGGCACGTGGGTGAAGTTTGGAGTTTGGCAGTAGCATCCGATGGCGGTTTCATAGCTTCTAGTGGACACGACAAGTCACTTAGACTCTGGGAACGATCCGCAGATATCGTTTTCATAGACGAAGAGAAAGAAAAAGAACTCGAAAAGAAATTTGACGAGAAGTTACTTGCAGATGTCGATCAAGCCAAGGTAGGAACTGCGTCAGTTGCTGTTATTGCAGCGGGGGGGGCTACTGAAGCGGAGTCGGGAATAGCTTCTCGAAAGACTAACGAGACATTAAGAGCAGGGGAACGATTAATGGAAGCACTGGATATTGCTGATGAAGCAAAATTAAAGTTGAAAACATACCAAGAAGACTTGGAATATGAGACGGAGAGATTGACTGATGAAGAAAGAAAGAAACTTGAAAAGTCGGGTAAGCCGTTGATCCCTGTACCAACACCGAATTTGATGATGATGGGTAGAACTCCTTGTGATTATGTTATACACGTTTTGAGAAGCATTAAGCAAAATGAATTGGACGAAGCTCTTCTTGTCCAGCCGTTTTCATATGCCTTGAGATTGTTTTCTTATCTTCACGAGATACTGAGCCATGAAATTGAAAAACAAGATATTGAAGTCACAGCTAAAGTCTCGATTGCTTTGGTTAAGATTCATTTCAAGCAATTGGTAGCCACTGAAACATTGCGAGCCAAAATGGCCGACATGAAAGTGTCGCTGAGACTTAAACTGCAAGAAGTTCAAGATATCCTAGGCACCAATGTTGCAGCACTTCGATCATTGAAAACCCAAATCGCAGAAACTTCGATGTCCAGGTTTTAAATTATAGTGGAAGGATGACTGAATAAATAGCTGCTTACAAATAACAAAACGATCGTTTTTTACTAAGCTTTTCTGAATCAATTCAAAACCAAGATCAATTACTTTTTAAAAAAATAGTAATGGAAGACTTTCGTGAGAAGCTGTCAGAACTCCGAAGCAACAATTTCAATTTTGAATTTGATTTTTTTCTGGGGATTTTTTTTCTATTATTGCATGGTTTGGAGTGGAAGTTGCGACTTGCATTCACTTGAACTACTTTGGGACGCATGGCAATCTGATCCTGGCTCTCAATCAGCCCTTGCACAAGAGATTGTTGATGCTGATGGTCTTGTGCTTTTGCTTTCTATCACTCAACAAGTAGATCGTTTACCAACCAACCACTTTGCTCCATCAGGTGCACCTGGATCATTACGTTCTTCTGACATTGCCATCCTCTTACTCGAAGGTATTTCCAAACAGTATGATATTCGAGCTGGGCAGCACAAGTTGGAAGATGTTGCCCTTTTAATACATCCGTTCATATCCTCCAATGAGTTGATTTGGTCCATTCACATAGTCTATCATTCACGAGAAGAGCCGCATGTGACTGTCATGGATGCTATTGAAACAGATGTACATGGTGACATGGAACGTGTGAGACATTTGATCATAGGAGTTTGGGGAGGTCCAAACAGCTTCCGGGAGTCCGAGGTCCCCTTAACAAAACCTTTAGGAGCCTCACTTGAAAATTTTTATACTTGTACTTTAGCGGGTGTATGCTATTACCACACGCTGCTAGTTAATAACCCGAAGATCTTGATTATTGGTTTAGGGGGCGGTTCTTTATGTGCATTCTTTGGACGATATATGTTATCGTCCGAAATCGATGCTGTTGAAATAGAGGATCGCGTGGCAAAAGTGGCCGAAATGTATTTTGGATTGAAATGCAATCCGGCAGTTGATTCCAAATACCCGTCAATATATTCGCCTGCTATTAACTTGCCTGGTATTGAATCGCCTAGGTCGCCATGTATTAAATTGCCTGGAGATTATCCTACTTTGCCCTCCACTGAAGTCACCAGTGGTCCTAAACGAAGTAGGCGAAAACAATTCACTGATGTGTCTGCCGAAGGGCAGACTCCTACTCGTGTGTCGGTCGCCAACGCTATTGACTTTCTGCGCATGTGCGAACACAAGTTCGATTTTATAGTAGTCGACACTTATACCTCTGGTGAGTTCCCGATAGGACTGTTGAATCAAAGTTTCTTTGATTCGCTTGCCGCTTGTACATGCGAGACTGGAGGTATTGCAATCAATGGCGGAATATTGGATGATGCCAAAGCTGTGAAGCAATTCCTATCCAAGTCGTTTCCATCAGATTCGTTCACAGTTGAATCTTTGATCGACGAAGAGAGCACTCAAGTTGAGAATGTTACTTTTTATGTCGCACCAAATGATAGATCGATGGACGAATGGAAAAACACTGTTGGGAATTTACCTTTCAAAGTAGGAGCGCTGACAAAAACAGATTCAGGCACTAAATTGTTTTGGAAGTCTAATAACGAAAGAAATGAAAGAGTCAAACAGCAGGTCGTTTTTGCTCCTCCTACCGATGATGTATGGGGTCTTTTCGACTAGCATTCCCGATTTCGAATTTCGTGAACAAGCTGCATCGGTTTCTTAACGGTGATCGGTTTTCGATACATGACATATCTGTGAATATTAATTAAACAAGTCTTTATTCCGATACTAAAGTAATCAACTTACCTCGGATCTGGATCCATTTCAAGCATTGAATTATTCTAATAATTAAGTGGGACTTGGATATGAGGCATTTGAGTACTTCGCGTATCTGAATATGATATTTAAAATATTTGCGACCACTTGAGGAGGGCCCCGACACTATTTTATCTTACAATAACATCTTATTATCACTTTTTCGCTTTCTTCCTGTTACTTCGAGTGCTCACGGAAGACGATGAATTCCTTTTGGCAAGAGCTGAAGGAGTTCTCGATCTGCCTTTGGAGGCCAATTTATTTTCTTCAGATTCGTCATCGGATTTCATTTGCCGCTTCTTGGAATTTAACTCGCCACTGATTTTATCTTCATCAAGTTTTTTCATCTCTTCTTCTTTACTTGAATCCTCATCTTGATTTCGAACCTCCGTTTGTTCTTTATTTGAATCCTCATCCTGATTCTTCATTTCTATCTTTTCTTTGTTTGAATCCTCTTCATGATTCTTTATTTCTATTTCATCTTTGTTTAAATGCTCGTCGGATTAACTGTCGCGTTCTCTGGACTCCTTTAATGCATTCAACAAGGCTTCGACACTGGTGAATAAAAGGCCTTTCTTGATACTTTCCTCTTGAGGTGCTGGTGGGCGGTATGGAAATGGAATCTGAATACCCGGGTACCATCCTTTAGGAGCGGATGTAGAATAGCTCAGTTTCTTAGCGACCTTAAGCACCAGATTGATATCCACTGCATTACAATGATCATCGACCAACGGTTTGGCATCCTGAAATACAACAGTTTCGATTCCTTCTTGCATCTTTCGCATCGAATCCGACAGATGCACAATAGCACTATCAGCATTTTGAATCTTCACTTGAGTATCGTATATCTGTGTCTGAAAGGCTTGGTGTTGATGTAGAGTGCTAACTGCTGCAAGCATCTCTTCATAGGCAGCATAGAGTCCTTCAATGGCAGCATTCACGTCTTTCAGAGTTGCAGCATTCGATTTGCCACTCATGCTATGGTGAACCACCTGCACTAACCTACTCAACGAATTCTTTAGGCTTTGCAAAGTACCTTTTACCAAGTCGCTCACTGGAATGGCGGCACTCATCGACTAGTTTTTTAATACCGGTACTACTTTAGTTTGAATATGGGTATTATGGGCCAGCACTATGTCCACGTGACCATTGGCTATGGAATAGGGCGCTTCGTCGAATTTCTGTTAATACAATTCATCGATGAATCAAGAATGGATGCCATGAGAGCAGCTGTTCTTATGTTAGCATGTGCATCAGTTGTTCAAAGGATCTATCAATCGGGATCAAAATCCAAAGAGGTGGTACCTTTATTACGAAAATCCGGTCGACCGTCGTCCCAACGACTGGAGGATATCGAAACAAAACCGAGAGAAAAAGCTCTCGAGAGATTCAAAAGTGGAAATTCCTCAACTGATGTCGTATTCACTGGCGCGCAGTGGTGGAAAGTGTCGGCAGATGGTCATTTCACTGCAGACAAAGAAGAATCTATCGTTAAAATAACGAACAGGTACTTTGGGGAGAATCCAAACTCGCGGATGCAGCACTTTGTAGTCAACGACGATACTAGATCCTTGGCTATTCGAGCTTTGACTGCTCAAAAATGGATACTTGATGATGCAATTGCGTTGCTGGATAACATGCTAGAATGGCGTCTAGAGAATAGAGTGGACGATCTTCTTTCGGAACCTTTGCCTGTTGAAACGTTGCATCATATTCGGTCGTGCTTGTTTGATGGTTTCTACGGGGTTTGTAACGATGGTTTTCCTATTTACTTCTGTTTTGGAGGAAGATTGGACCTGGCCGAATGTACTAGACTCGTTGGACTTGAAGCTATCATCAAGTACCATATTCAAGTGATGGAATACAACCATCATGTGTATTATAAAAAGGTCTCATCGATGATCGGACAAACGGTTAGCAAGGTGACTCTCGTGTTAGACCTCAGTGGCTTTGGAGGCCACAACGTCAAGGTAAGTACATTTTATATTTGTTTGAAATTCAAAATGAATCCATTTTAGTCTGCTTTTTGGAATTGCTGTAACGCTATTGGCGATATTGACGATAAGTGTTATTTTGAATGGCTGCATCGAGTCTTCATCGTCAACGCGGGATTCTTTTTCAAGATATTTTGGAAAACAGCATCAGCGCTTTTGAACGAAGAAACAAAATCCAAATTCAAAGTATTAAACAGCCCTCAACAACTCCAGCAGTTTATACCATCCCATGAGTTACCAGAATATTTCGGAGGCACTGCGCCTGATGAGGGGGCCTTTTGCACCAAAGAGCATCCGTGGACAGACCATTATCAGAAATTTGACTCTTATTGTGCGAATCAAGCAGCATCAAAAAATATATAGAAATGAATACCAGCGCTTTTTTAATTAAGAACACTTGCAACAGTCAGGATCGTGATGGATCAAAACATATGATAGTAAGAATTGGCTCCCTTATGTATATTAAAACCGATACCAAGGCTTTTTAACCATAGGCATGTTATCGTAATAGGATCTATAAAAAACTGCATAAAACCCGTTATGAACAAAATGAATTATAATGCTTGAAGCACATCAAGCGCTTTAACATCTATCTTAACTCTCGCAACAGTTTGATCCCTGTCGTCCTTCAAGCTGAGCTCTTCACTTGACATATCTCTCATTTCTTCAAGAATATCTTGTAGGTCCACTTCAGCCTGGCCCAAGTTTACCGTTCTACCGGAACCCTTGACTCCAACCAGCTCAAATACAATTTTGCACTTATCTCTTCGAATGCATTCTTTCAAATCCTTTCTTTGCTTTGTTTTTGGTTCAAATGCGAGCGACTTGGAATAATCAAGGGACAAAGTTTGCTTCTTGTTCGAGTCTGAAATCGGGAACGCCGGACTACGAACCATGTCTTGACCAGGAATCGTAAACTGAAAATAGATCCGTTCAACAGATGAACTCAATCTAGCCAATTTCATCTTCTTTAACGATACAGTCACGGTATTCCTTGTGTCTGCATCATCTTCACTGCTATCAGAATCCAAGAACCTCTCTCGTTTCGATTTGTAATCGCCAGCAACGAAATCCACGAATTCGTCGAAACTTATTTCGTTATCACCGTTTGAATCCATTACATCCATCACCACTTGAAGCTCCGATTTATCAAGTCGCATGTTTAAACTCTTCAGCCCATCTTTCAGCCCAGATTTTGAAATCGTACCATTCGCGTTTCGTTCAAAGTGCTTGAATGCTTGCTTCAGATCACCGACTTTGCCGAGCATTGTCCTCAACTTTTGCACTGCATCATTTGCATCAATATCTTCAGAGGGTGCTACTGCTCTAAGAAAGTCTTTGTACCGGATTCTGCCATCGTTTCCTGCAAAACGCTCCTGTAGAATTCTGATATGGGAAGATTCCACGCTGAAACCTAGTTTCTCTAGACCTGTTTTGAAGTCACGAATATCAATACTACCTCCATGACTAGGATCAAAATGCTCAAATGATCGTTTATAGTTCACCCCTTTATTATGTGCTAAACGCACTAATGCCTTCAGTTCATCGAATATGGTATCAGCTTCGGCTTCCACGCCCTTATACCTAGCAGATAACTGCTTACCTTCTGCAAATGCTTTGAATTCGTCAAAACTAATCTTGCCGTCAGCATCTCTATCAAATTTGTCAATGAGTTGACGCACATCAGAGTCATTTAACTCCAGATTCAAAGATGCGAGACCTTCAGAGAAAGCAGCTCTAGAAATCCTGTTGCGGGAATCTACCTGGAAATGTCGGAAGGTTTTCTTTAATCCGTCACTTCCGTGGTGCCGAACTCGAGCTTGAATCAACTTCAAAAGTTTCTCCGCCACTTCCTCAATGTATAAATCATCTGCTGGAATCAGAGTGCGAAGAAACTGACGATATTTAATGGAATGCTTCTTAGACCCCGAAAACTTGCTAAACACTTTCTTGAGCTTCGAAGGGCTGAGGGAAAATCCCAATTCTCGCATTCCGATTTCAAATTCTTCGGCAGATATTTCACCCGAGTAATCCTTGTCAAAATGCTCGAAAGACTTTCGGTAGTCCACACCTTCATCTCTCGCTCTTTGTACAACTTTCTTAATGCTACTCAAAATACTTTCACTGTCATCTTCTTCCTCCACGTGTTCAACTCTCCGAGAATTTGATTCGGGATTCGATCCCAAGTACCGGAGAAGTTCTTCTACATCGACCCGGCCACTTCCGTCAAAGTCGAAACACTCAACAAGTTTGTATATATCTGTTTCCTTGATTGAACTTGTACCGAGAACCTGGATGATAGAGAGCACGACATCTTTATTACGAACCAACCCAGTGCTGCCCAACGCTTGTTTCAACAGTTCTTTGTTGTTGATTTTAGCAGATAACTTCGCAGCCTGTCTTCCCCATTTCGAACAGGAATCTAAAAAATGACCAAATTGAGTTAAATCGAACGACCCCTTTCCAACATCATCATATCGCCGAACAATTCTTTCCACGTCATCTCTGGATAGTTCTAGTCCAACTTTCTTCATCGCAGCTCTCAGTGAATGGCGATCCAGTTGGTCGTCTTCACTAGCAGCTCGGAGTGATTTATGGATAGATGCATCGTCCCAGTCATCCAGGAGAACTTTTGCCATAATAAGTTTCCGAATCATTCGCTCCAGCTGTAAAACGTAATCAGGGTCTTTGACAAACACTGAAAATTCCCCGAAGGAAACTTTCCCGGTATGCGATAGATTGATCCCTTTGAACAACGATTCTAATTCGGGTTTTGAAATTTGAATTGCCAAATCGTGCACAGCTCGGTCGAATTGTGTCAATTCAAATGTACCACGTCGCTTCCTATCGAAATGAGTGAATGGGACTGCTAGGCTTTTCTGCAACACCTCTTGCTCCTTGATCATAAATCGCAATATAGTACCAGCTCGTACTACAGGAATATTGCCTGGATATCCTTTCTCCCCTACTGCAGAGAAAAGTGCGTATTCTACTCTATTGTCGCTCTCAAAATCAAGAACACCACCTAAGCTACTCAACACATCGATCGGAATTTCAGGACATACTGTGTTGAGAGCAGCCGCAAAATCATCACTGGTGATTGCTCCTTTAGCTCCTCGATCATAAAATTCAAACAACCCAGAGAGATTAGCGCCTCTCCTTCGACATAGATGGAGAACAGTTGACAATCGTTTTGCATCCGACTCACTGATTAAAACAGAACTAGGTTCCTCTGAGCCACCCACGCGCAACACAAATTCCTGAAATGAGACTTTACCGTCTCCATTGTAGTCAAACTTTTCCAAAATAGCGGCAATTTCTTGCGGGGTTAGATCAAATTCCAAGGAGTCCAGGCCGCTTCTAAAGCTGTCGTAATCGATAAAACCTTCTTTGTCTGCTTTAAAGTGCTCAAATGGGACTTTTAAATCCCCCCCAGCCTCCTCTGCTCTAGTCCGTATCATCGAAGTCAATCGCGCTGCAACTATATCAACAAACTCCTGGTTGCCTTCCTGCTCTTGCAGATACTTGCGGTACACTACACTGTCGCTATCCAAATACCGTTGCATATCCGGCTTCTCCAGTCCAAGTACACTAATCGCAGCATCAAAGTCTTCAATACTTATTCTGCCTGAGAAATGCTTGTCTTTGCTTTCCATGACAGCTCGGATCTTCTCGACCGATGCGCCAGTGTTATGAACTTCATCGATTTGATTCATTGCTGAATTCCCAGGGATCCGATCTATCACAGGTTTACCCTCGATTCGATCTATCCCTGATTTACTGTCAAAAAGAACAGAAATGAAATCGGAGTATCGGATGTACCCGTCGCCATTTTGGTCGAACATCTTCATCAAGGAAATGGATTCTTCCCTATCCAAAGTGATTCCTATTTCTTTCAATCCTTGTGAAAATTCCTTTTTAGATATCTCGCCTTGTTTCTCAACATCGAACTTCTCAAATGTTGAAACGAAGCTTCGTTGCCCTCCTGCAACTGACATGAGCTTCAACTTCGCAACCACTTCATCCGCGCTTGCGATTTTCGGTGTAATCCATTCCATGAACTTTTGATAATTCATAGCACCATCTGCATTTTGAAATTGAATACGAATTAGTTCACGCTCGGGTTGAGAGACTACCAATCCGACCATGCTACATGCCCTGTGGAACATCTGAGTTGGGATGCGACCAGTTCGAGTCCAGTCATAGTGCGCGAAACCACCTGCTAGTGCCCCCCCTGATGCATTGCGTACAATGTTTTCAAGTCTCTTTTGAGCTTTGGAAAGGTTTGGCGTTGGCAATGAATACATTGAAACGTTGTCCCTAGATATGAACGACACAAATTCTTGGTACGAAATTTTGCCTTTATTGGAAGGGTCAAATCTTGCGTACAAGGCACCAGTCTCTTTCGCGGTCAAATCGAAACCAAGTTCCCTCAAACCTTGTTTAAACTCAACACGGGTGACGCATCCATCTCCATCTCTATCCAAGTGCTTGAAAGGAATCGACAAATCCGCTCCTACTTTGTCGCCAGCTGATTTCGTCATGGCCTTCAGCTTATCCACGATCTCCTTCAAAGTCAGTGTTAATGGTTGAGATTGAGCAAATTGAACAAAATCAAGATAGTTGACATCTCCTTCCATTTCAAAAACATCGGCTATTGCTTTCATATCGAAAGAACTCAACGAACGAATACCCTTTAAGCACTTAATGAATTCTCTTTTTCTAAGAAAACCCGAGTTATCACCATCCGAAGATCTAAACATCTTATCATCATTCACTTCTAATAGGATATTCCTCAAATGGGGCGTTATGCCTGAAACGTCTACAGGACGGTAGCTCGCGAATCGCACAAATTCATTGTAATCCACAAGTGACTCTTCCGATTGAAAATACGAAGCCAATGCTAAGGCGTGATTGCTTGAAATTCCGAGTTTCGCATCAGTAAGAGCTCGAGTAAATAGCGACACCGAAATATACCCTCGCCTTTTATTGTCTCTCTTTGTAAAGTAAGTTCGCAGATCGTATTTCGTGTCTTTTTCAAGCTTAGCAAGCGAACTTCGAATGGAATCTTCTGCTTCCACTACTAAACCATACACATCAGATACATTTGAGGCGAACTTGGATTGTCTTGACAAATGCCCTCGGAATTGTGCTTGCAACCGTTCCGCGGACCTATCCGCATGTATACCATATTGAGCCAAAGCAAAATTCCTGTCTGCTTCGTTGTCCACTGTATTTGAAGCATGAGCGGCACGATGCATGCGCTCGTTAAATTCCCTCTTCTTTCTTCCAAACAAATCTTCTTTTTCGTCTTCATTTTTAGTGTCAAGAATTTCTTCCTCCTCTTTAACATCCACTTGACTTCTCTTCTCCACTTTCTTTTCAGGGGTGACTTTTTCTATTTCAACATGAAAACCCATATCTCGAAAGCATTTGCAAAAGTCCATGAAGCTCACTTGTCCATTAACTTCCCTTCGTTTAAAAGTTTTCCGTACATCATTGCCTTTGGAAAGAAGGTCTGCCAGCACCAATCGAATCTTCTTCTCGGCCACCAAACACTGCTCACTAGGTGGAGCAGATACAGCCAAGAATTCATTATACGAGATCTTCCCATTGTGGATTAAATGACCGATCATAACTTGCAAATCACTATCGTTCACTTGAATTTTCATTTCTTCCAAAGCCATCTCAAAATCAGGTTTTGAAATAGATCCTTCACCATTTCGATCAAAATGAGAGAAACCGCTTTCCAAAGCCACGCCTTTCTCCAAAGCTCGACCTAGAATTAATCGTAACCGTTGCTGCACTGCTTTAAGTCGCTCATTTGAATCCCTTCCATTCAATGCTAAAAATGATTTCCAGTCGATGTCTCCATGGTTTGAACTTTCAAATTGCTTCACAAACTCTCTCAATTGAACCTCGGTTAAATCAGCATTGTCTTGACCCGGGATAGCCCCCACCCTTTCTAGTGACAGAAGTGGAGACCTCCACGCAATTCGGATCTTGATGGTACCAGCATGAACCCCATCAGCATCACGCAGATCGAAAGTACCATCTATCGCAGATCCCCTGGCAATATCATGCAATGGTATCACGACTTTACCCAACAAGCTATCACTGTCGTCACTGCTATCATCCAGAACGTTAATCTCAAGTTTCTCCCTTTCTAAAAATCTGATGAGTTTGTTATCAACCAGCAAAGGGAATGGGAAACATTGATCGAATTCTGGCTCACCATTCTTATTCACTATCGTCGTGAACGTGTCAGGAAACGAAAGCAGCTGGAAATGTACGAATGCACTTGGTCTTGTATTACCAGACCCCAGCCCTTTAGCGGCTAGAACAGTCACCTCAAGTTGGTTCTGTGCTCTAGCCTTTGCTAGTACAGCTTCGCGATTTTCTTCCTCGGCTTGCTTGATACGTTCAAATCTCTCTTTTTCACCAGGTACCTCCTGCAAGTACACTTGGAACAATTCCTTTACAGGAAGAGCCAAACGAATACACAACTCAAGATGACCAACAACCGAACCATCACGAGCACTGATGATTTCAACTTCACTCAGCTTCAACTTGCCATTGCCTTCGACCAATGGGCGCAGACTTATGGAGCTTAGACCAAGCAATGCGTAATCTCCGTGGAGCATTCGATTGACCTCTAAAGTAAGGGATTCGTTTGAAAGGTATCGCATAAAGAAATGGTCCGCATTCACTTTATAAGTGGCTGCAAAATCGTATCTCGGAGCAAGTCCTGTAAGCAAAGGAGATGTTTGAGTTTCGTAGTCGTAAAAGTCCATCATCACAAAAGAAGTCACTCCAGGTTCCACTTTATTTTCGTTGAACGAAGCTCCAACAACCCAAACTTCAACAAGATTTTCACCTGGACCGAAATCTGCATCAGAAGCTGCTAAGGATACTACACTTATGTTTCCCACACTAGCCTCATCATCATCGCTCTCGGATTTTTTCACCATCTTGCGTTGCTTCTGCATTAATTGTTTCACTTGTGCCTCCAAACTGTGAATCTTCTGCAATCGCTTCGCACACAACGATTCATAATCATCAAGCTTGCGATGTAATTCGTTATTGCTTCCTTTAAGTCTTTGGTGCAAGTCTTCTACTTCAGCGTTTATATCTTTGTTGATGGCAGTTTGTGCTTTGAGCATTCGTTCGGACATCTCCAACTCCCTGCATGCATTCAAATGGGAAACTTGCAGTTCCTGTAACTTATGCTTTATCATCAACGCTTCCGGTTGATTCCTTGAACCTCCTCCTTCTAAGAATCCAACAGTACCCATGGCATCAGAGTTCCGACGAATCATCGTTAATGCCTGCTCTAACTCGGAAGCATCCACACCTGCTTCACTGCTATACAACTTCATCTTGTCTTCCAGCAAACCTGCACCTCGACTCAATTGATCGACTTGTAGCTTTAGTGAGTGGTTCTCTTTTATAAGGTCATCTCTTTGTTTACATATCTGTTCAGAGCTACTTTTTAGTGCTAGGATTTCTGCATGATGCGTTTTGGCCGTCTCCTTCAAATGCTCGATTTGAACTCTATTCTGTCTGTCCGACCTTTCCAAGGACACCAATTTATCTACTCGAGATCGTGACTCATATGCATCGTTGATGAATGGACTTTCGCACAACTGCGTCATTCGATGCTCCAGCTTCGAAGCTTCTTCTCTGCTGGACGCCAGTTCGAGCTCAAGCTCCCCCGCTTGCTGCTGATATACACCGAGATTTTCATTTTCGTGCTGCAATGCCTGAACTCGTCTACGAAGGTCTCTGATAGTTCTGTTGCCTTCTTCCATCATGAACACAGTTCTTTCATGGATCTCAGCGGCAGCTCTTGCCTTGGCTTCCAGTTGATCGTATCTCGCTTTCACTAATGCGATCTGTGCGTCTTTATCTTTGAGATCGCGTTGATTGGAAATCAAATCTGTTCCTAGATTACTTTTTACATTCAAGTTGTTGAACATGTCATTTTCGGTATTTTTACTCGATCGTTCTAATCGATGCCTCAACTCGCTATTCTGTTGATTCAACGATTTCAACCGATCTTCAGTTTCTCCTAACCTCTTCTTAAGACCTACTACATCCGATGATGTAGGGGTTCTCGTAGCAGACCCAGGGCGTTTCATTGTATTAGGCTTACCGCCATTACGAAGTTTTTCACGAAGGTCCAAATTGACCTTTTTCAAATGTTGATTCTCTTTCTTCAGGCTTTCAACCAGAGATGCAGTCTCTTTATTAGGCTGGCGTGGTGCTGGATCCTGCTTGTCCATAGCCCCATCAATCATCTTCAGCTTGGTGTACATCTGCTTAATCACCTGCTGTTGCTCATTTGATTGCTTCTTCAACTCTTCGTGTACATCACGGATATTCAAGTATTTGTTTTCCCATACTTCTGCAGCACTCATTGTAGTCATCACAACAACCACCAAACGACCGTTAAATTCGTTATGGTGCAGGGGGGCTTTCTATAAGTGCAAATTTTGAATTTTGAAATATTTGTGTAAATAGTTTAGGGGTGGAACCAAGTGACATTTTCGATGAGGGACCTATTGAGGTTGATTGATAAAGAGTTTGTGTGGAACTTAAATGGTTCTTCTTTGGACACCTGATGCACACCGTAAGCTACACATTAAAGACTGGCCCGTACATTTTGACATAAGTTTTGGAATTAACTACGTTGTAACAATAAAAGGACGGGGTCAGTCGACATCATTTTTTTCAGTGCCTCATACTGTTTGCATTGTATCATCACTTCGAGAGAGAAATTGATCGACGCAACTGTGAAATCAGCTTTTTGCCATCGGATATCAGATAAATCATCGTTAAAGTACTTGTCCCGGGAAACATTGATGCTAAACCACCTACAAATTGACACAGGGCCGGAAATCGTTGAACCAAATCGTTGTGCCAGCCTTCTTCAAATGAAGTCTGGATGACCAAGGTGTCAAGAAAGGTTTTCAGCACCGGTTCGGTTCTATAGGCATCTTTCATCGATTTAAACTGCAAATTAATCTTTGTGGTCATATCTTCAAGAAACAAATCTTTCAACCGAGATTTGTGTAGTCGTACTATCTGAGCGAAATCAAAAGGTCTCATTTTCACCAACTCGTTCGGAAGCACTGGAGGCAAAAAATCGGTCCGTCCATTGGTTTCGTACCTTTGTGCGAAAACTCTTGACAAGGCATCAATACTACAAGTGTACAACAAACCCACTCTTGAAGTAACTATTCGAAACTGAGATTCGTCGTGATCTAGGAGATTTTGGAGCAACTCAGCAACAAATACACCTTGATCCTGAATTAATTCTATAGCGCACTTGGAGAACATGCGAAAAAACCCTTTTGTAAAATATGTTTTGTCGGCTCTCTCTTCATCGGTGAAATCGTCAGGCCCTTCCGTGCCTCCAGCTTCGACCAACTTGTCGATAAGAACATTCAGACGACTATGTTGCTCGTTTACAAGCGTTGAAACCCCCTGCATACTGACGAAACAGAGTTTTGACATGTAGACAAATCGTGCAACACATGAACCGCTATCCAGAAAGACGCATTTGGGGGGCAAGGCAGATTCGTTTCTTCGAAATAAGCAACCAACAAAATTTTGTTCTTAACAAACCATTCTAAAATGATTTCCATGGATAACCATCGTGTATCGACAAATCTCGGAAACTTGGATCTCATTTTTGAGATCAGGTTTCGTTGTCGTCGAAGATGCCCAGTTACCCCTATTACAGTTGAAACAAAAACATCGTCGCATAGTTGCTTGAATGCTTTCTGAATCAATGAATCAATTTGGTGGGCTCCACACGAAACTCGGAAACATCCCGGGTCACTAGCTTTATGAAGATGTGAAACAATGCTAGATACCTTTCCACTCTTGTTACAAGATCCATCGCTGGATATTCCAATAAGTTTCGTTTTCCATTTGGGGCATAGGACATTAAGAAAATCCGAAAGCAGACCAAAGATAAAGTCTCCAGTATGAGATTCTCGCATTGGTATAGCCACGAGATGGAAACTATGGATTGTTTGCTTGATGCTGAACCTTAATCCGACATCCAAATATGAAAGGTCGTTCTTCGTGACGCCATCTAAGACAATTGAAAAAGCCCAAAGTGAATTTAGAGTGTCAGATATCATTTGAAATGCCATTCCACATATATGCCGGACGGTGGCAATCACTTTGCCCATGTTACTATTTTCGATTTGCACCAAACTTGCTGTTTTTTTCGCATCGTTTATTACTCTGCAACATTGCTGTAAAGATACACCAGCGCCAACACACTTGACAATGAGTTCGAATCTTAACTTATTTCGAATCGACACCATATACCGCTCCGAGTCCGAATCAGCTCCTTCGCCGTCTTGTTCCTCTTGTAATTGAAATATTTGTAGAGCTGCATCACGACTATTCAAGTATTCATCGTCAATTCAGTATCTAGCAAAAGGTCGCCGATAATCTTGTCCACGATGCATTTGTTAACAAGCATGTTCACACCATCGTTTGATACAACCAGTGGTTCATAAGTGGTGACAAAAAAGTTCTCATTTCCCTCTGCTGCTTTATATTCCTCATACTTTTTAAGATGCTGCATTGTCATATGCCTTTCAATATTGTCCGAACTCCAAGGAGCCTTGAAGTATTTGACGTTTGATGCACGTTTCCTTTTGCGATCGGCAGATTCGTTTTCCCGGTCAAACCTTTCACAGAATTGACAACTGGCAGAAATGACAGTATCTGTAGCAGGGTCTCTTTCAGCCACTTTAACGCCGTATTTCCCCTCCCAAGTCATTTGGAAGTACTTGCCTTTCACTTTCTTTCTGGACTCTGTCATTTCCTACACCACACCACTTCAATTAAAAATCTCTCAAAAACATTTCCGGTGTATTATCGAGAACTTCAAAATACAATTTCACATAGAATCATCCTGGAGATATACCGAGGCCCATAGCTAGGCCCAAGACGTTTACCTGTTGTGTTTGGGGTTAGATTCACTTTTGATATGAATACAGGCAGCTGCGTTAGTATCTCTCTCCATCTTTCTACCACACCTACCACAATTGAATACCTTTTCACCGACAAAAATTCATTCAAAAACGTTAATGATGGGGGGCTAATCGCTTGATTCCTTCTCCAGCTAGACACTTCATTATCCAAGTCCGTCCAAGGCAACATAGCTTCTGCGGGCGGTTGAATTTCCAAATACTCCAATGTCTCTTGAGGGAGACCACTTGATCCATCAATAGCTTCGATCGTTGTTGCAGATGATCGTATGGGATATTTTTTCATCAGCATTACAACCTTGTGGAATCTTTCCTAGTATCAATCAATCGTAGCATCGCCTTGAAATTCTTTTAAATTAGAACCCAGTGGTTCTAGGCTACCCTTCGACTCGTTCATCAAATCCAGGAACTAGATCTATCTTCTTGCCTGTCATAAAGCGTTTACCCTTTTTGGTGATATTGCGAATATAATCATTGCCTAGTAAAGCTGCAAAGGTTCGCCAATGTTCGAGAGTCCAATTAG
>Ga0105053_10003241_pt1 | contig 24866 bp, 7 predicted proteins | sample BON01_FD_78093 | JGI IMG/M metagenome (GOLD analysis project Ga0105053, IMG submission 78093) | Freshwater microbial communities from Lake Bonney liftoff mats and glacier meltwater in Antarctica - BON-01 | ecosystem: Environmental > Aquatic > Freshwater > Ice > Glacier meltwater | place: Lake...
ATTCCACATAATGTTCTTGCTTCTGATTACCTCACGGATTGCCATCAGGCTCTTTTCTTTCAACAAGATACTCTTGTTTATTAAGAAATTAGCATTTGATGGCTTTTATCCACTACTAGTAGCGCTTTAAAAAAATCGATTTTGTTGTTTTAAAATTTGAAGTAGAAAACCTTGGTCCAAAATTTCATCAAATCTCTTCTGCATGAATATACTGGTTATATCAATATTGCTAGTCAAATCTAAAGAATGTCAGTGGATCAAGCTTGTTGAACCATCATCGTTTTCGTTTAATACCTTCTTTATTCTGTTCCTTTGAGAATACATTCAGTCGTTTACTAGAACCCCGAAGAAGCTTCATTCATTTAACGAGAATTTATTATTATTTGTCGCCCTAATTTTTGAAATCGTTCCAAAAAGTATTGAAGTTCTTCTTAACCCCGGAAAGCCACGAATATGATCTTTTATTGGCTTCGCTCGTCGACAGTATCGCATCAACGTTTAAATTATTTAGTTTCGATCGACGATTGTTTCCTTTTAGAGTCCTCCACCACTTGGCGATCATGATGGCCGAAGCAGTTTCTAATTCCTTCTGTTGCACACGAGGCTGATTGCCAGCCCCATATAGAGATATCTCTCCTCGTGGGGTAAAAGACCTTCCCAATCGCACCTGCTTTTGAATTTCAATCTTCCCACCCAAAGTTTCCACTAGCACTACTTCCGCACTGAAGCTTAACGCATGACTGACATCTCCCAGGCGAGACAGCAAAGTTGAAATGGGGCTCATCACAATATCAAATGCTGCAATATGACTGCGTCCTAATCCACTAGCAGTGAGGGACACCACAGCGTTGGTTGCTAGTGTGATCCCATGCGTGGCATTGCCAATAAAGCTGATCATGCCCTTCTGTAAGCCCCCATAACACAGACAGAAACATATATTTGGACTGTGTTCTGCGGTTAGAGGCCTGCAGCACTCTGTGTAGCACCCCAACAATGGTTGGTACACTAAATCCACCGTGCCCACAATTACTTTATAGATGGGTGGAAGCGGGTTTACTGCCACTTGCGTACGGGTGAGCACCTTGGGCAAGTTAACGCGAATGATCTTGTAGAACAGATAATCGTACCATTTGCGAACAAACTCATTTTTTTGTTCGAATACATACGATCGCTCGTATGCTTGTACTTCCAGTTTCAACGCACTTATCTTGATGGCAGTCTCAAGGATATTGTCAGCGTGTGGAATATTCACCTCAAGGAGTAGCTGAATATCCGACATACTCATGCTGCCCACATATATCATGTCACTTAGACTGCTCACATGTTGCAATGGTGCTATGTCATAAGGTGGTGTCGTTTCTTGTGTCCCAGCATGATTATCTCCGACAGAATCTAGCTGGTTCAACAATTCCAAAATGTTGTCCAGCAAATTCTGGTCTAGACTCATTCGTAGTGGTGCCACTTTTGCTTCAAACATGTCCACTGACACAAAATGCACTTCTGGACTACGACGAAGAACCGATTCCAACTCAAAGAGCTGCAAGTCTGTCTTGACTTGAATATCACGAGAAAGGACGATAGGGTAATGTCGCTTGATATCGTGGTTGTCCAATTGAAGATGTCCTACATTCGAAACTATCCAGGTCGTCTTGGAACACTGCATGCCGTTAAGCTGTAGGCGTTGCAATATACCATAGGCGATCTCAATTTTTCTCTCACCCAACATAATTGAACAACCTACTGAAGTCAAGAAGCCGGAAACGATAGTCATATATTCAGCAACATGCTTCTGCAGTGAAGAACATTTGATTTGAACCCATCCTTCAGCAAATCCTTCCGTCTTTTTAGAATCCGTTTTTTTCATGTTAAGTATATTGGGAGTCGAAACCACCTGGAGTCGGTTCTTTACCGTCTGCACGCCTTTTACAAACTGACAAAGGCCCTCTCGGGATCGCATGTCCCCCACACGATCCCCTAAAAGTGTCATACTAGATTCTTCGTCACTATCATCAAGATCGAATGCAACACCACTCGTTTCACGCTCAAACAACCCGTAGCTGGATTCGGCTCGAGACGGCGGCGCCTCCATTTTCAACTGCTTCCTCTCCAACAACAGTTCTTCAATTCTTGCTTTCACTAATACATCTCGTTGCTCCATTTCTTTCTCCAGCTTCACCCAAGAGGCCCCGTCTACGTCGATCCACCTATCATCAAATAGGGTCCACAACGTGCCAGGTAATTTTCGGACTAGTGTCCCTATCAAAGTATCTTCAGATCCTTCGTTTAATTGATAAATCTTTACTTGCAAGCGAATCGGCCTTTCTCGCAAACGAATAGTAACATCGATAATGTCGTCAAGCGGATTTTGGACTTTCACTTGCTCAAATTTGTTGAATCCATTTATTTCTCGGAATACATCTGCGCAGCTCACGTCCAGTCGATAAGAATTTTTCTGTTGGTTAAATACTTCGGGGTTGTCCTTCAAACAAAACTTGCATTGGATGACGTGAGTCTCCTCAACCTCAACCTCTTCCTCTTCCTCATCATCCAATGTATCCAATGTGTTGGAGGCAGAGGTATCAGAAGCCACGAACTCAAGCACACGAGAAGAGCCAGCGATCTGAACTCTCACATCCAGGAACCCATAACCCCATTCCAGTGGATTCATACTCTTCAATTCATCCATGTTGTATTTTTGCGCCCCCGTCATCGAGGTGAAGGATTCGGATCCATCCGATCCTGATTCAATAATGGCCCCTTTACTATGAACCGATAATGTGCGAGCTTCAACCACTGATGAACGAAATGGATCATCCCACGCAAATAACAATGCCTCCCCTGGATGCACGATAACGTTTAGCGAATGCAGTTGGAGTATCTCCACCGGCACTCTGGATTTATTATGGATTTGGTAGAACGGTTGGTTTTCAGGGCAATTGTCACCAAACACAACAAAGTAGGTTCCAGACTCTCTACGAACTACAACGCGAATGTGCTTGGCGCCATGAGTTTCGCGAAGGGAAAAATTCAAACCGCGTAAGGCGAGACTATAAGATCCTTCTCGAAAGAATATTGCAGAACTGCGATTCGTTTGCGGCTCACGGGAGATTGGATTGATAGCTCGCACTGTCAATCCCATGGGAGCTTTCCAGTAGTTGGATTTTAAATAGTGGTGTTCTGCTCCGGAGAAATGAAACGCAGTGGACGCTTCCGGAACCAGATCCACTTCACGATAACGTTTCATCGTGTCACCAGCAAACATCGGGAGTGTTGTTTCATCTTCATCGCTATCAACAATAGTCTGTACAGCTTCCTCCTCGTGCTCAACATTCTTTGGCTTTTTCTTCTTGGTCTGCTTGATTTTCTTACCGACTGAAGAATTTTCTACCTGGTACCCATACGGCAACTGCTTTACACAAAGAGTGATGTTGGGGAGATTGTTGACTAAGAAATACTGAACTCTAAAATTGAGCATCATCACCACTGGCATTGCATGAGTTTTAGGGACGATCTCCACCGATATATTCTTTCTTACGAAAGTTAATGGACCGATTTTAAATCCAAACGATTTCGATAGTGTGGTTCCACCCACTCTCACCTTGACTGTTTTTGTCCATCCACTATTCATTATTTCAGACTTACTGGTTTCTAATTCGCGATACGTTTGCTTCCAGCAATGCTTGGATCTCTGTACGGCGGCAGTACTGGTATCATCCACATTAAAGTTTAGCAATGGATGATCTTCAATATGGCGATCGGATTTTTTGGACGACTTGCGATGGAAATCCAAAGACCTTTTGCTGGTCGCCACAGACATACGAAAATTTCTGTATGCACCACATGCGAGTGTTGGTAGCACAGGCAGATTCAGCTTGGGATCGAAATTCGACTCCAATAAAGCATCCGGTAACAACTCTTGAGTTCCTCTCACACGAGATTGAATTAAAACCGGTATATCAGAATAGTTGGTGATCCAGAAAGATGCGAATACAGTAATTTCAAGTCTGCCTTTTCGCCGCGCGCGTTCCAGCTCAACATGCCCAACAAGGTTTTTGGGTTGATGTTGGGAGCCTGCACGATACAAAGGAATCCTTGTGTTGGTTTCCAGAGTCTGACTTCCAGGTGATACTGTGAACTCTTCTAATTTGTTTTCAACAGTCCATCCAGAGCCCAACTGAGGTAGACGAATACGCAAGCTCGCTTCCACGTGATTAATTTCACAAAGCGATACTTGCTCATTTGGCGCCAACTCCATAGCTTCATTTCCTGAGGGATGGGTGGATATCTGAACAAGAATCGTGTACGGAAGTGCGTTCCGTAAAGTTGCCCATCCTTCAAGTACAATTTCTTGTTTCTCCAAGAATTGACCATCTGCTAATCCATGAGCCCCGATACCATCTCGAGAGTCGGCCATGTATGCGTATTGGTTCTTGGTAGTAAGATGTGCTGAAAAAGTGAAGGATTGAGAGATCACTTCTACGTCATTTGAAGTTGGTTTGGCTTTAGGTGCACACAAGAGCGTGTACTTGCGTCTATCTAGCAAAGTCGGATCATCAATATCTTTTACAAGCTCTACCCATTTCACAGGCGGTCTAAGATCAGAGATGACAGGTCGCATAACAATCTTCCACGATTCGCGACTGCAAATAAAATTTAGTGGAATGTTCATTTTTTCAGATGGACGAAGCACCTTCACAAACATCGTCTGTTCCTTTGAGGTGCGAGATGCATCCAACTTTTCCTGCAAAATTTCACGCAGCTTTTCTTCCCATACACGTAGATAAGAAGACTGCGAAAATGTAAGGGACAATACTCGAGGAGGCGTCGCCATTGCTGAGTTCTCCAAATCGTCCCATTCTCCCGCCGTGAACGTGGCAACATAAACATTAGACAGAATCACTTCCTTATCGTACTTGTTCACAGAAATTTCGGAATTTTCCGTTAACACAATTAGACGCTTCTTGTGCAGCTTTCCTCGCGCTTGCGCTTTTGCTAGTGACGCGTCCAATAACTCTATAACCACCCGGGAGTCTCCATGCAAACTTATGCGGGCATCATTCCACTTTGTAAGGGACTTGGATACACGGACATCGCAGCTGGCAAGTATTGACTTGTCTAGCGCCGAAATTTCACGGCCAGCAAACTTATGAAGCATCGCACGATCTTTAATTTCTGCTGCTCGATTCTTTCGAAAGTCGTTCAACGCAATTCCATACCGAGCTATTGTTTCGGTGCGAGGAAAGGAAGAGAGTTGAGATTCCACCGGCTGAAAAGTAGTGTCATCGTTAATTCTGAGAGAAGTGCAAAAACTACATTCCTCAAATGTGTAGCTGTTGGTTTCGTTGCATAACTTACACCTCCACAAGGAAGTCAACTCAAGGTCATGAACTGTCGCATCCGTTTGCAATGGATCATTCTCAGCTCCAAAACGTAAACTACCGGCTTTCAACAAAAAACTTTCATTCGCACTGGGCGAAGTGGTGCCCGCAATACCAGGCCGCTCACGAAAGAAGTCAACCCCCGAAATGGCAATAGGATAGGTCCCCCCTGGACCACATGCAGCTACGCCTTGATCGATGTCGTTTTCATCCGAATCACTTGCCCTTAAATCAAATTTTGATTCTGACGAGGATTTTATGTGAGTTGCTGTTGCATCGAAAAACAATCTGTACATCGTGAATTTGTCAACTTGGTCGAGCCAGTATTCACAGGGTTCACGATTTCTGCCAGTAGCGAACCGAGTTGGAGGTGTCGCTCTATGCAATGTGGTCCAATCATCGGCTGTTGTATCCTTTCCTTGGAAGCACCAACCTTCCGGATCAACGCCAAGAAAACGAGAATCCACTTTCAACGACCGTGAGCTCAAATCAGCATGATCTTTCATCTCCACCTTTCTCGTTGAAGGGAAAATACGGTACAAACATATTGCGACAGGCTTGGAAAAGATCCATTCAATCCATGAGTTAGGACGTTCGTTGACGTAGTTTAAATGTCCGCCGTCGACCCATTTACTCTCACCAGATCTATCAAAGATGTTGCGGATGCCGAGCCCAACAGGATCAAGGTACGAACCACTAACAGATGTCTCCGACATATCCATCGGGACAAAATCTAAGGTGGGATAGTCAGAGTCTCTATCGATAGAGAGGCTCTTCCCTAACACGCAAAAGGATATTGGCACATGAGTTTCATTTCTGATCTGCAACGGGGACTCTAAGAGAATCATTCGGCGTTTGCGATCCAGCATTCCGGATACTAAAGAGACGTTCAAGGACGAATTTTTACCTGCAGCTAATGCATTGCCTTCCAACGGATGGGTCAATATGCAACTTCCAGTATCATCCATAGGAACCACCATACGAAATGGAACATGGAGGGCAATTCCAGGTCCAAAGTCAAGTCCTACACTCTGTAACATGTTGGTTTGCAAATGTTTGAGATTATCTGATATCTGTTTTCGATTCAATGACTGAAACCAGTGCTTTTTCGGAGTGTTACTGAAATCCAGCGTGGAAACTGCGTCGATATCTAAAAGCCAAGGCACATGCTCTTCACCCGCATTCACATCAGAACCATCTGCAGGATCAAAACAAATATCTAATAAGATCTCTGCACCAATACCAGATACTTCAGACTCTAGTCTCAGCGGAACCCATTCCACCGTGCGTACATTTGGGAATAGTATGTGGGGGGTTAAGTCAATGGTGCCAACGTAATAGGCCCCATCGGGACCTTTCAACTGAATGATCAATTCCGGCAATGCGTCGTGTTTGCATTCCGGATAGTTGAGAGTGAAAAGATCTCCTTCTTGACGTGAAATAGAAATCTTTTTCGAATTAGCATCGTCATCGCCATAGATTTCTTCCAAACTACTCGCTGTTGATTCGTCATCAGATTCCGAAACATTCAAATTGCCGTCAGAGAAAGCAGTCGTTGGCCCCAGTGAGCCGGCGTGTTCGTTATGAGGAGTCACTGTCATTCCGATCTCTGGTCTTTGTAACCACCTCTCCATAGAAGGATGGGACCAAGCATCTTTATAAAGAATCCTCAAAGTACCTTGCACATTGACTCCTATTTGAAATAAATCATACACCATCACTGGCACTCCTGTTTTGTTGATGATCCAGTGATCCGCATTGCGATGATGCAAGCGTCCTACTGGCTTTGCATGTGCAGCCGATGACTGCTTGATAGGTTCTACCCCGGCTTCATCTTCTTCTTCCAGTTCACCATATTCATCGACAGCGCTTAGTGACCCCGTTGCTCCTAAGCTGCTCTTCGGCGCCGTCAAGGCTTTTAAATATGTTGAATACAGATTAAACGTGAGATTCAGAACATCATCGGATATGTTGAGGTTCAACCTTTCTAGAGCCCTAAAGTAAATACGTCTTTCGTAATATGGTTTACCAGCAGATGCAAACCCAATTCTGACATCAGTCCATGGCTCTATGGAATATTCCCACGTGCCCAAGCGAATGTTATAGTATTGGGCTTCTACATCAAACTCTGTGGTAGCAATCATGTCGCTGTCCGCGAAGAAACGAAAGTTATTTATAGATACTTTCTGCACTGGAATGAACGACTCCACTGGCGACAACCCAGAGAAGATCTCCCGTACCAATTCCACTTGCAGTTGCTGAACCACCAACTTGAAGTGATCTCGACAAGAGTCTATCTCGACGTCGTTGCATTTCCCGCGGGTCAAACGAGTCACAAACACCGAGGAGTCGCCAATGCTCTCCATTAAGGAAGAAATCAAGGAAATGAATTTGGGGTCCAACCGCCAAATTAATTCTTCGTCTATATCACGCAGTACCTCAGACAGCCTCCACACACAATTGAAGCCAGCAACATCAGACACGCATACATTAGTAGAGAGCACCGTCGCAAATATTGAGTTGGTATTTTGCCGCAATAGTTTAACTGAATTACCGAAAACATCATCTTGCACGGAGATGTCTGCATCAGATACTTTCAGTGGCTCAGGGTCCTCAGGAGAATTCGAGGGGAACCACTCGTTGAACTTATCGATGATATACAGGATAGCCCCCGCATCCTGCACCCAGCAAGAGAACCTCACAGGAGAAATTTTTCCGTTTAGTTCCCTCTGTAGCTCGTTGACCTTATTTCGAAATAGAACATACTTGATAGTCCCCCGCCAAGGCTTAACGATGGAGTGCGAAACAGTCCCTGAATTGAATCGAGAGGTGTTGGATTTGTCCTTGTTATATGACAACGTGATTGAAAACCTATCAAGATTGAGCACTGCACTTTCTGATTGAGGACAAGCGACGTATCCGGCAGAGAAAGATAAAACAAATTCAACTTTCGTGGTGGAGGAATCATGCTTTGTTCTTTGCGATAGCATCGAAGACGTTGAAATAGATCGGTTATGAAACCTTGACGGAGATCTCCCCGAAGATATCTTGGATGAGATATCCACTGTCAAGACTACCGTTTCTATGGTGACAGACAAGGACACACGACTTAATACAGGTAAACGTGGCGATGCTTTAGCTGGGCTCTCTTGATTCCCGTTTTTTAATCTTCCCATCACTTTTTCAACGTGATTATTAATCGTACGGACCAATTTTAAAGTGTCAAGACTAACAATTGTCTCTATATTCGCCAGCATCATACGACAATCTAATCTAGGCATGCTATCTGGTTTGTTGACTTCTATTTCCCCGCATTCTTTCAAAATTGGCTTCGATGATTTCCAAAATATACTACCATCGGCATCTTCGGGCACGAGTCGAACCAGCCTCTTCAGCAATGCCGGATATCGTAAGACACCATTTTCAAACTTCGGTGTCACGATTATGGACTTGGGATCCGATTCCACTGTTGTTATATCTTTGCCCAATCGTACCGCTTTTCTAAACAGCCTCAAAATAAAATCACTTTTTTTCAAATCCGCATCACGTTGTTCCTCCAACATTGATTTAACATCTTCAGGATGACTAGATTCTTTCCTTGTCAAAGTATCTATCTCCTCGTCACTTTCCGACAGCTCTGAAACAGTAGCCTCGGACATGGAATCACCATCTTCTTCAAAGAATTGAACGTCAGAAAGAACCGTATAACTCGAATAATGAAAACTGGCAGACAGATTCCCACCACCGCCAGCAGGACGAGCAATGTGGGATTTTGCCATCAGATCAATCGCAGAGAATTCGTTCACACCAGCCATCAAGTAAAAAAAGTGGGTCATTGGAACACATCTAACAAAGAGGGAATTAATCTCCAATTTGACACTATCCAGCAACCAAATATCAATAGCTTGGAACACAATGTGAAATCGTGTGCTGCCTTGGAAGATCTGCAATTGTGATTTCTTGACAAGCTCTTTCTTTGCGATACTAGCTTGTATGGTGTTCCTGGCACTGGTGACAGAACGGGGTCTCGGATTCGTACGCACAGACATTCGTTGAAAACTTCCACTCGGAATTTTGAAAAGTGTGTCACTCACAAATCCTGCAATCGACCCTAGTGGTCTAAACATCATTGACTTGGGAGTCAAGTTTCCACTAACCGCCATGAAACGACCATACTGAGGACCTAGAATCTGAATCACTGTTTCATACACCATTGATAACAAAACATTGTCCACGATGTTGGTTGGAACAGGGAACATTTTTTCGATTGCGTCCATCAGTTCCTTAGACTTAGCGGTCGCAAATTCAGATTGGGCTGCAATGGGAACCGATTCAAACGGGTTCTTTATCGGTTTACTAGGGTTTCGCTGGATACCAATCGCCGTAGAGTAATTTCCGAGAATGATTCCGATATTTGCGAGCAGTACACACCTGTCTTCGTCTAGTCGCAGACACAAAGCACCAGGTCGCGCGTCCCCGAACACTCCTTTCGCTCCATCATACCACCCAAATAGCATTGAAATAGTCACAAGGTCGCTGCAAACTGGAGCCGCAACATAAGTGTAGCGACACAACTGCAAAGATTCTTTAAAAAGCTCGACTTCAACTGGAGGACCCCTTGTAATTGATACCAGTGTAGGTCTAGGCTGAACTGTCGTCACCTCTTCTTCAACTGCATCACTATAAGAATCTAACGAAGAACTGCCTACGGAGTTGGTATCATCAAAACCTCTATTTGAGTTTCTCGACGTCAAATTGGATACAAATGGATCAAAAAAACGATCCTGTTCCCCTTCTTCACCAGCAGAAATCGCTTTCAATTTTTCAATCATCTCTATATCATTCAATATCGCGCTAACCCGGATTGTCCCTATTTGGAGATATATTGATTCGCAAACAAGATCACTTGTAATGGGTTCAAGCGGGTCCATATTCTGCCGTTCTGCAGTTCTTAGTAACTCAGAAAGATCTTCTTGGTTCAGTAGATGAAACGGTCCAATTTCCAAATGCAGTTCCTTAACATCAAAACAATGCTGTGATTCCATAATACTGGATGTTACGAGCACTACTATCGGATCAATGTTGAGTGAAAACGAGATGCTGCTCCAATTCTTAACGAATGATAATGAAAGATTAGGCGGCTCCTCCGGTAACTCCAATCCTTGCGGAAGTGACTCGGCTACATCCTCGACCAACTTTACCAGGCTACGCACCAGATCGTTTTCTAATGCCACATAAATACCGCCCATACTTCCTGTCACTCTACTGTCAGAATAACTTTGATCTGTGTTCAAAAAAGTATCACGATACTGTGACACCATTTCAAGTTTCAGGAACGGTTTCGTTTTGGCTTGATATTGAATTTTTGAATACTGTCGCATCCGATTATGCAATTCCTTGATTATAGATTCATTGTTCAAGTAAATATCCAAACCATCACTGTTCATGTTCGATGCTCCGAATAGAGACTTGCGTAACTCAATGGCAGCAGTTTTCCAACTCTCGAATTCTGCCAGATCTAAGAAGGATACTGTTTCGACGGTTCCTCTGGGAACTCCTAGAGGTTTTACACACCAAACAGTTGCGGCTATAAGGAACGCACTGGATATCCACGCATCATCTTGCATGAGATTTTCAACATGGTTTTCCACACTATCGATAGTACCGAAAGGCATCCTTCTAATTAAATCCCGAAAAACGAACGTCGCTGGGGTTTCTGCTGTTTGTTCATTGACATCCACAGTCGTCAAGAATGGAGATGGTTCTTTCTCAGTTTGAACATCGACTATGTCTAAAAATGCTAGTCCAAATGCGCTTTCAACCGTAACGATGTGCTCGTATCTGCCCCAGAATTCCACTGCTGGACTTGCAGATAGTGCATTCAAACTGCATGCCAAAGCCACGGCCCTTAACGAACACAGAGGTAGAGTGCCAGAATGTAGCGTCACGTCCAAAGAGTCCAATGCCAGTACACCCCTCATAAAATTGACCTTGGTACCTCGTAAATATTTTCTTGCATTCTTAGCGGCTTGTTCTGACCCTTGAAAACGAATCCTTGCGGGCCTTCTAGCTTTGGCAAAAAGTGAAAGTGTTTCTTCAGCAGTTTTGTCAATCACAGACTTCTTACCTATAGCAGTAATAACCATCCCTGGATCTATCAGTCGCATTTGAGCAGCAGGAGATCCAGGAACACACGAGATCACCACTACTGTTTCACCCACGAAACCCTGATCTAACCGCAAACCAGTTTCACCTGCCCCAAAAGTAATTTCAAACTCATCCATTCCACATTCACCGGCATCATCACCGTCTTCTTTAAGGAATGCCTCTTTTAAAGTGTCCGGTATTATGTCGTACCCACTTGCCGACACGGTACCTTGTTCCATTTCATGGCCTTGAAACATAACACTGGAGGATTGACGAGCCATTGTTGGCTTCGTTTGATTACGTATCACATAACTCGCCACATTCCGCAAACTGTCATTCACCGACTCTTCTGATAAATAATACTCTAACACTTGAATCAACTCTCCGTATTTTTCGTTGAACTCGATTTTGTCTTCAAGACCTTCTCGTTCCCTAAGCAATCTTCGATATAAATCTTCTGCAGACATGGATCCATGCCTCGTATACGCGTTAATACTCCCCCCTTCATTTTCAAGTTCTTGAATTCGGCGGGTTAACTGTGCTTTCCTAACTGCTACTACTCTAGCCACAAACATCGCATGTCTGGAAAAATGGGCCGCCATGAAAGCAAGATTTGATATTTCTTCGGTTCCAAGTCGAACTACTACAGGGCTCAAATGTATTTGAATATCAAGGTTATGTGGTTCGTTCTCACCTACGCTCAAAACTGTATTCAATCTTACACGAAGTTGTACTCGGAGTGGACCGGTTATATAACGAGGAGATTGAAGATTCCAAGGACCTCTTCTCATAGAATTCTTCACCTCCGATAAATACGACATGTACGTTGAGAACAAGTCCCCCTCTGTTTGAAGCATGGCAACAGGGTATCCTTTCGGCTCCCAAATAATATCCAACTTCTCTAGCGTAATAACTTTAAATACAATAGAATCACAATCGTCATCAAAATGGAGATCCCATACTTCATTCGTTGTAACCATTTTAAGAGATGAAACGTGAAGGGAAAATACACTACCAGTGGTCGAAGCATCCTCCCACGCAGAAGGGAGACCCCCGAAATAAAGTCTCTTGTCAGGTCCTTGAGGCGAGAAAAGATCAAGAGACTTTACAAGACAAGGCATTTCAAAACGAACATGAATATTAGACAACGATATTTGAAGATTGTCTATAATCCTAGTCAACGTTCTATTCAGCACTCCATGGTTGTTCACGTATCCAAAGTAGTTTGCGTGTTCATTTAGCAGGGAAACATATTCACCATCGGGCCGGAACTTAGCCCATAATGCCGCTATAATTGCCTTTTTCGCAGCATCTAATTCTGCAGTAACTCGAGTTTGGTCCCAATCACACTCTTGAGTTGGTTGAACCACCACTAGACAATTACTTAACTGTAACTGACAAGGCCGAGAGCCAAGTCTCGAGAACGGAATATCTAACGTCACTTTACCTACAGAAATATAGGTGAACTTTAAAGGGACCAACTCGCCAAATAACAAATCATTCACAACATTGGCCTTGACTTCTAGATGTTCTAGGTCCACCGCGTGTTGGCCAAATAAACTTATGGCTACATCGAAATCGCCGTGCACATAGTCTTTTAACACGCTATCTAGAATTTTCTTGATTACTCCTGATAGCAATGCCATTCTGTAATTGGACAGGCCGTCTCCTTAGGCACACCTCGTGTCGCAAAAAAAAACACGATCACAAATACATTCAAAATGAAATTCAAAAGTATTGGTTGATGGTTTCACCGTTTCAGTAATAGAACAAAGAAAGCTTTTCAACAAAATGTTTCGTTTAAACATAGTTTTCATCGTCATCTTCGATGTCCAGTTTCCAACTTTCATGGAATGAATTCATTTTCAAGCTCAGTTTTTTCACAGCCTCATCATTGAAAGATGTACTTTTCAAATTACGAGAGGCTGTTCGACTTTCCGGTTTTGCAAAGACAACAATTTTCTTGGGTTTCTGTTTTGTAATCTTTCTTCTCAGAGAGGATGTTAGCGAAGGTTTACGATGCACCTCTCTGTCCACCGTGGTGAATGCAATTTGTTTCATGAGGATAGGAAAGGCCAACCAAGACAACGGAAGGAAATAATCATGTCTAGACCACAGCGCAGGAATCAAAATGAAAGACAAATAAAATAAACCTTGCACCAGTGCTTGAACTATTGCCCAGCGCTGAAGCCGTGATGTCCGTCTCACCAGTTCCTCCATTCGTCCCCCTGAAAGTGCAGCTTTAGCCAGAACCTTGTCTATCTTGAAAAGAATCATCGAGGCTTGTAATGCATAATATATCATTATGAAAGACATGCCGCCGAAGTACCAATAATAAACAGCCAATACGGCCTCGTGGTTAAAAACGGATACCAATGGCAAGAATCCCAGCAGACATGAGAATATAATGCAGCAAAGTGTCAAACGCTTGTGAAGCGTAATATAAGTTTTAGATACCAGCTCCCCTTTCAATATAGAATTCAAAAGTGCAGGTTGAAATAGAAATACAGCACTGTATAACCCTAGTTTGGCGATGCCAAAAAACAGAGTTATTACAAGGTCAACTCCAATGCGTTGGTCTGATCGGAACAGCTTCAGGAAAGCAATTATTGTAACAGCCAATGGAGTAAACGCTAAATAAAGTAATATCGCTAAAAGGCTCGGATCATCGCTGACACCACCGAAGATCGAGGAATGCTTTTCTCGATGGAACTCAATCTTAAGTTTAATCTTCTTCCATGAAACAGCCATAGCAATAAGCATGGCAACCAGTGTTATCGACCACAGTATCTGAATAACAAACTCATTGATTTGACAGTCGAAGTTTTCAGCGTTGAAGAAATCACTTCGCCCTGTCCAACCATCATCGCAATTGCAGGTTGAGTTTAGACATAGACCACGGTTGGAGCAGCTTCCAAATCTATTGATGATGAGAGGATCCTTTCGAATATCTCTTAAATATTCAAGCTCGCACTCTTCCATAGCTCCCTCTTATTCAATTCGAAATTCTGAACTCTATTAATCATAAAATAGAGTCTACCATACCGATTGACTCCTATAATTTTGGATATATATCGTTCCAGGCAATGAATTTTGAACTGACTTGGATTGAAGAAGAAAACAAGAATTCAATTTTCTATTCGAACACAAGTTATTTTTTAATGAAATTACCAAGTCTCGTCTAAATAGCAGCTATTTAAGAATTGACGACGCACCACAGTACACACAGTACACTAAATATTTGACTAATTTGAGTTTTGAACAGCAAGATCTATGTCAAGTAGATAAGTACTTCACTGACTATCAACTATAGATGAGATACAAGCTTCTTCTTTAAAAACACTAAAATTGTTTGCCTCTATTTGCTTACTTGTTTGTTAGTTCACAATGCCCAGGGTAAAAGATTCCTCTAGAGTAAACGAGGCAGATTTTCAAAATTCAAACGAAAAGGAAGGTAGACACTTTTTGTGACATCCAATAGTCCTAGTCCAAGTTGATGGAGGAAAGGGAGTTACGAATTTGGGGGAGGATTCTAAAGGTGAAGAAAACCCCGGATAAAGGTCGAGTCCTCATTGCCACGGAGGAGCTAGTGCCTGGTGAAATAATATTTAAAGAGCAAGCTTTCATTGCCGCGTCCTGGGACGAGGACACATGCATCAGCTGTCTAGTTTCCCACCCTAGTTCTATTTGCCTGAAAGCGAAATCAAGTATCCCTGTTGGCATTTTAGATCATCTGCCACATCTTGAATCTGAGATGGAAGCTATTGACGGAATTGAAGACATTGACAAAGCACGAATATTGCTGAAGTGCTTTGCACTGTACTCACACAATCATTCATCTACAGGAAAAACGAATATTCAAAAACTAGATGACCTTATAGAGGAATTAACAGGAGCGAATATGGAAAGATATCGAAAAACCGCATCTTCTTTGTTCCAAACCGAAGTTAAGCGAGTCATTCCCCCAGAACTCCCTGTGGAGAAGCTTGCCAAGCTTATAGCCATTTTGAACACGAATTGTCACACACTCGAGAATGTCGAGGGATGTGCTCTTTTCCCCAGCGCTTGCCTGTGTGAACACAGTTGTGTGGCTAACGCTAACTTCAGCACCAGCGCAGATATATTGACTTTGACAGCAATCAAGAAGATAGAGCCTGGTCAAAGCATCACTTTAGATTACGGCGAGAATGCGCTTTTTCCCACCGAGGAAAGACAGCTTGAAATGCGAGCAACTTATGGGTTCGATTGTGTATGTCCTGGTTGTACGTCACTGCCTGATTTGACACGCCCATTTGTTTGCCCACGTGATACTTCCCATGTGGTCTATCCTCGAGGAGGTGGTTTGGCTGGAAACGACTGGCAATGCTCTACATGCAGTTACATCCTCTCGTCCAAAGAAGTTGCCGGTTGCTTGGCACAAGAGCGAGTACTCCATGAGGACCCTCCAACTACTCTCGAGGAAATTTATGACACTGCAACTGGAGGGCAATTATATTTATGGCACCATATGTTTTTCCATCCGCTTCGAGAATGTGGATTGGAGGCAGCGTCAAATAACAATGGAGTCGATTTGAACAAAATATGGACAGACATCATCGAATGCATGGAGAAAATAATCCAAGGTCCCAATAGCGAAAAGATGATTCTATATGACGAGGCGGCGCAGGTATATGTTAAACTAGGAGATATCGCGAAAGCAAAGCAATTATATATGAAAGCATTCGAAACTGCCAAGCTATGTATAGGTCCCCCAGAACAAACTAAAAGTGCAGAGTTCCTGAGATTCGCTCAAGACACTCCTACATCTGTGGAAGAATTAATGAACAGGATGGAAAAGGAAAAATTTGAGCTTTTAAGCACCTTAGAAAAAGCCGAATAAAATCGTTTTATAGTTTAGAATCTGGAAGTTTTTCGTTGGCGTCTTTGAGGAGCTCCAAGTCCAAATATGGCTTCAATGCGTACATGAAAGTTGGGACCCCTTCGACAGCGTTCTTGTTAATACTGGATTCTTTTGCAGCTTCATAAAGCGCTTCATATGGAGCACCATTAAATTTTCCAATAGCACTGTTTAGCACTCGATCTGGAAATTCGAATGCATCAGTTAGTGCGACAACGTCAGGTCTCAAAGCTAGACACAGAGTAGACACTGCAGCTTCCACAGGCTCAATGTCAAGAATAATAGAATTCCATTGTTCCCCTTCCAGAATATCACATAGTCCGAACAAACAGCACAATCGACTAAGCGCAGATTTACAAGAAATGTCCTTCGTCTCCTTGATGACAGCTGCAAATTTGGAGATGATGAAGTACCGAACGTGACATTTCGTAGCAGTATATAATTGACGCGCAGAGTGATTCCATGCTTGGTGGGAACTCATTGAATGTTGAGCCGCCTCTAACACTTGACCAGCCCTTGCAATGGCAACCAAACTGCGAAGCTCAAACAACTTGACCAAGTTGTTGAAGTCTAAATACTGTTCTTGCGTCGGGTGCTCTGGGAGGTGAAGCAAAGTCTTGCCGTGCATCATTGGAGAAAAGTCAGGTTTGGATAATGGACCAAGACACGCAGCTAGCCCGCTCAGTGGCTCTCCGCGCTTAGCTGCAGAGAGACTCTTCATCAAGAATCTGGCAGTTTGCAAGGATAAAAGAACGAAGTCCCCTTCAGCTGTGGTATTTGGGCCTTTGAAATCTGCTTCTAGAGCAGCGATACCGGAAGACATAAGAAACCCATGGCCTCCACATGCACGTCTCAGATCTATCATTATTCCATCAGAGTGTTTCTTTACCCTGCTTAACTACTTACCTTCAATACCATCGGCAGCTAGACAGCAAGTGAGAGCTTTAAGCCCTGCCCCAGTCGCATGTATCTCTGGAAGGTCACTAACATCAATAGCTCCTCCAGATTGAACTTGGTTCTTTTTCTGAACCATCCATTGGGTTGCGGCCTTGAATGCATACGCGGTAGAAATCCATTTCAGCACCCGAAACAATTGTACAGAATAATTGATAACGGCTATTTCTGATTTTCCGTCGGAGCTAAATCCTTGCTCTCGAAGACACGAATACCGCGCTGCAATTGTACACGCTTTACCCAATGCACCAGCAGCTGTGGAAGCCAGCGCAATCCTGGTCTTCATCATCGTCACATATTTCATGGCTTGTGCCATTTTTGCATCCAGAACAACCGGTGCTATTTTCTGAGGCTTCATTGATCCTGGATACGGACCCTTCACCAGCATCCCCTCTCTATTCAAGTGCTGACGCTTCTCCAGTAGATGTCGCCTTGGTATGCGTACTTGGTGAAAGCGACAATAGCCGATTGTAGAATCGTTTTCTCCAAGCATGTGTCCGATATCCCCCACTAGTAATATGTTACGTTGTTATTCTGTTTCTGCTCAATAACTTACCCTCGATTCCTTTCAGTGGTTTAAGATCAGATCCCCTCAATTGAACCATAAAGACTTGCAGGCCTAAGTGTTCACCTTTTGAATATGCTTGGGCATAGACTGCTGCATGTGTCGCACACGGCATTGAAGTGGACCACCATTTAATGGACCCAATAGATGGCGAATTCTAGAAACCAAATTACTCAAAACCATCTGTTTAAAATAAACAACTTACCAGGATCCATTCATCAGTCTCATGATCGAAGTGCGCGGTCGTTTGTAAACCCCTTACGTTACTTCCATGACTCAATTCTGTTTGAGCATAACATCCAATTAGTTTGCCAATCCTTGCTTTCTCAAGCCACCAGGTATTCTGCTCATCAGAACCTTGGTTTCTCATCGTGGACGAAAAAACACCGAAGTTGATTGTCAGTGGAGAACTAGTCATTCGTGCATCGGACATAAATTGCATATCCATGCCTTTGGGGATGTATTGCTTTTCGAAATGAGGCATATGAACGTTCATGAAATGCGATATCGCATGGGCAATTTGGGATTCTCTCGGGGTTTCGGAATGCACGTAGTTTGATATTCCTTCATGGGCTTCGTAAATCCAGCGTCTTTTCAACGACTGGTTTTTACCACCGTCAAGTATGTATGTCATCTCCTCCACCTCAAAGGTTGCATTCTCTCTTTCATTGTCCAGACTCATCGTTCCTGATTTGTTTTAAAAACCGATATTCTGTCATGTCATTCCGACCCAAGCCAGGTTGGTCAGGCTAGTACATTGTACCATGGTATTAACTGTTGCTCTCGAGAGTTTTAAGGTTTATGGTAGAAAAAGACGGTACTATTCGACAATTTTGACCGTTACACAGATATTTCTCGCCAACCGCCATGTTACGGCAGCCTTCTGGGCAGCAGTTTATGGAGAGAGATTTTAATCACGCTAGTTTAGCTATCAGCGTGCGGCAAATGAGCTCATTTGTTAGTGATTTTGATATTAAAGGCCCCGCGAACATGAAGAGCTTCGACACCAAGACTATATTGATCTTAGGATTTATTTCTTTGTTCCATCTGGTCACTGTTCCTGTTAAATTAAGCTTCTTTACCGGACGATTGTATGGTGAAGTTTCTATGTGGATTTGGATTGCTTGTGAAAGCATTCTAATAGATCTTCCAACAATAATTATTTACTCAAAAGAGCTGAAAAAGAGAACAAGAATTGCTTCTGACATCGGAGTAAGAAGATTAAGCGAGATTCAGAGAATTCATGTTCAAAAGTCAAATAGATACTACAATCACATCTGGAATTTTATTCAAAATACCCCCGCATTGGAAACGATTGTGTTCATCGGTTTTATTCTGACCCACGACGCCAAAACTGCATTTTTAGGATGGTGCGTAAGCAGAATTGCCAAGACATGTCAAATTACCAAGCTTCAAAATGCGGTGAATTGTTGTTGGTTCTTTATAGAGAACAATGTTGCAGGCATAAACAGGGCGACTATTCGATTTGTAGTGATTCTTGGCGTTTGCAGCGTTCTAGCGCATGTTTTGGGGTCTTTCTGGCACATGTTTGCTACTCCTGAGACTAGCTGTGATTCTCATGGTCAACTGAATAGCTGGACTGACGAGTATGTGGATGAAACATGTCCTGACAACACCGCAAACTGTGGGATATGCCATGGTGACTTGTTTCACATGTATCTTGTTTCCGTGTATTGGGCTACGACCAGTATTACGACATTGGGATACGGAGACATTGCTCCGGTGACTTTGGGAGAAACATGTTTCGTTATGTTGGCGGAGCTGATTGCTTTCTCCCTCTATTGTCTACTACTCTCAGATATAACATCTTTGATTAGTAACGCTGATGCAGCAAGACTGGCATTTAATCGCAGAGTCAGCAAAATACGAGGATTCCTAAAGGCAAGCTCATCCAGCAATCACGTTACTTCAAACATCAACCACTATTTCGAACATTTATGGAGTATACAAGAAGGTTTTGAGGACGTCGCCCTTACCAACCAGCTGCCTTTGCACATGCAGTCGAAACTTCGATATTCGTTCTATATCACTTCGTTCGGACACTCTCCTTTATTTCAGCGATGTGATTTGAATTTGCTAAGTATGATTATCGGGCATTGCGAGGCGACGACATATTTGCCAGGCGAGAGGATATATTTTCATGGTACGCGGGCCATGAAATTATTTGGAGTGTGTTTCGGAACTGTCAACCTTTACGATCAAAGTGGAGAAACCGAAAAAAGCCTCTTAGTAGACAGCGGGAAATTCTTTGGCCATTTTGAATTCATTTTGAAACAGTGCTATTTGTGTGATGCATACGCTAGTAAAGTTGATGTTACTGAGATATTTCATATAGACCAAGAGATCTTCTCCCAATGCTGCAGTTTGTTTGAATCGACAAGCGGAATGCTTGAAGCGGAGGCTAGAAAATACTTGTCTAATCAAGATTGGCACAAACTTTATACGGATACTAGTAAAAATATTCAAGCGGCACCACCGGCACTTTCAAAGAGGATGTCGATGAAGTTTCGAAGGTTGTCTTCCGAATCTTTGTTGGTAAGGAGTGCCGAAATTGCCTCCGAGGAAGAAGGATGCAGACTTGCACCTACGGAACCGCTGGTAGTGACTCCAAGAAGAAAAACCCGTCGAGCATCCATTAATACATCGATGGTAGTTAGCGACACCGTATCTGATATTCGCAGAAATTCAACTCGCAGAGATTCCTTGTTGGAATCTAGTCATTCACTTGAAACCAAAAAAGCAGTTACATGGAAACAGATTGCTAAACGAGCTAGACCGATATTGCTACTGATTTGCGTGGTGTTTCAATGCATGCTGATTCCGATTCGAATAGGGTTCTTTACGGACACACAGATTATTGAATCTATGCCTATTTCATACATTGTGGATGCTGTTTTTGTATTAGATCTACTTCTGGAGATTCTGTCCAAAATTGAACAAAACCGAAAACAAAAACTCATGAATCCGGAGGAAGCCGCAAAGCAGCAAAAAATCCTCGCGCGTTCGTATTCTAGGATATCCTTAATAATCGATTCTGTCTCTCTTGTCCCTATCGACCTTGTATACATTGCTATCAACATCCACTCATGGGATCCACTATATTGGGCGTTCCTTCGAATTATCAGAACCGTTCGATCTCTCCATTTCAATCATTACTTTTCCGATAGCGAAAGTTTCGTTGGTAATACCTTCGGGAGAATTGACGCTAATATTTTGCTATCCGTTCGTTTGACGGTGGTTACCGTGATCATGTTTTCTTGGACTATTAGTATTTGGACCTTTCTAGGTAAATCTGACGGTGGGCATAAATGGAGCCACGATGACCAAGTAGTTAGTTGCAAATCCATCAATTGCACATTCGCTTCCGACAGCTTCTTAGCAAGATCTTTGTATTGGTCTGTAACCACAATGACAACAGTGGGCTATGGTGATATCAGCCCCCATAACGCTACAGAGATCATGTTAGCAACGGTATCCATGTTCATTGGATGCCTAGTGATCTATCCGATGATTGTTGGGAACATTTCGGTTCTTCAAGGAGGGCCCAGTGATGCAGGAGAGATTTCGAAAAACGGAGGAAGAACGCATGTTGATATTTTGATCGAGCGAACACGTTCTTGTGGATCCTATTTAAATCTTCCCGCCAAGCTTCAATCGAATATAAGCACCTATTTGGAGCACCAGTCTAGCATTCAGTTTGATCGAGCAGAAATATACGACTCACTTCCTCAATGGCTGGGAATCCAAGTCAGCATCAATTCTTTTGGTGCCTTGGTCACGGGACAAATATCTCACAGTACCTGTACTCCCAAAGCAAAGCATGGTAGTTCTGTAGCTCCGTTAAAAATCTCACAAGAAAATCCTAGTCCTTTCAGACATTGTTCAAGAGGATTTATTGGCAACCTTTGTTATAATCTTAAACCGATGTATGGGTCTACAAGACAATTGCTGATATGCAAAGGAGAAGCAGCCATGATGATATACTTTGTGCAGCACGGTGCACTGCAATCTAAGACTGTCGATGGCGGCGATGGTTCGGTGGAATATAAATCAGCTCCTGATGCGGGTGTCTTCAGAATGAATTCAAACCTTCGCACAAATGGCCGTAAGGAAAATCGGAGGTCCAGCAGAGTTGGTTCTGCCGGTTCGTTTATCAACGTATGTCACATTGTCACTGGGATGCAAATTGGTGCAAAAGAAGTAATGAATAAATCATGCTACGAGACAACCGTGCATTTCGAGGAATCGTCTCAACTTTTAGGCATTTCAGCTGAGAAATTCCATCAACTTTTGCAAATGTTTCCTCAAGATGAAATGATAATCAAAACATTCATAGAAAAAGGCATTTCGATAAACCAACCAAATGATGAATTTGATGGTATGGAGGGAATTCAGCAGGTAGCAGATACATCTGATATCCACTCCTTCGATGATGAACTATTCTCGGAATTCGGTGATTCCATCGAGGAGGAGGATGAGATCCGATATTCCCATGGAAAGAAGTCTATGATGATCTATCCTCGAACACGACTCAGATTAGTTGTTGATTCGTTCACAATTCTGTTTCTAATTCAAACTCTGATTCTAGTTCCTTTCGGAGTTGGTGCTATCTCGAATGAGCATTGCACTTTCGAGAAGGAGGAATGGATACGCATATTTGTCATTCTAAACATGGTTGGCGATTCATTTCTATTCTTGGTACTGATGCTCAACTCATTTTTTTTCGCTGCTCATGAACTCGGTCATGTTTTAACAGATCGATGGAGTCTTTGCACGAGATATTTGAAAAGTAAGCGAGGAATGGTGGATTTGATATGTGCTTTGCCAATTGATTGGATAGCCATGATAGCATTCGGGGGATTCGACCATCTTTATCAATCAAACTGGATTAGGTTCATCAAGTTTCTACACATTTTCAACCTGTCCTATTGCCTTGGGATATGGGAAAACATGCTGGCTCACATATTCAAGATCAAATCCAACAGCATCCAGCTTCTCAATCTGTTCTTTTTGCTTTGTTTTTTCTCTCACTCCCTGGCTTGTTTTTGGATTAGGCTCATTAGTATCGAAGAAGGAGTATCATCATGGCCCCTAGAGGACTGCGTTATGATAGGTACCTGTTTTAATGAGACAGACACAAGTATGGCAATAGTAGAAAAATGCAATGCTTTCCCTCTTGGGTTGGCTTATCTGCGCAGCTGCTACTATATATTGGTTACTCTGAATACAGTGGGTTACGGGGACGTGACACCCACCAATTTAAGCGAGACAATATTCGCTACGTTGGTTATGCTTCTCGGGGCCATCATGTATGCTTCTCTCTTGTCTTCATTGGCTAAAGTGGTTGCAGATTTAGATAAAACAGCCACCAATTTCAAAAAGACTAGGGAGGATTTGAGGAAATTCACCTCCTATCGCCGACTGCCTCAAGCACTAGGAGACAAAATAACGAGCTACATCGATCAAACTTGGAGGAACCATCGAGGTGGTACCTTGGAGCAGATATTCACCTTCCTTTCTCAATCATTGCGGTTGGAAGCTATTCAATTCCTTTTAACTGATCAGCTATCTAAGGTCGGTCTGCTCAGTGGGTTGCCAAAGTGCTATGTGACTTCATTGACTCGGCGACTGGTGCCCTTCAGTTACTCTCCGGGCGACAAAGTATTTAGGGCAGGTAATCCTTCTGAACATCTTTATATCTTAGTCAAAGGGGATGTGATTCTGCTTGCAGAAGACGCTGTTACAACACTTTCAAAAGCCACGGACAAGGGCGTTTTTGGGGAAGAAGAATTCTTCGGTGGGTTGAAATTCCACGCTAGTTTACAATGCAGTAGTTATTGTGATATTTTACAGCTCTCCAGAAAAGACTTTTTTGAGATAAACGAATACTTTCCAGATGCCGACGAGATCTTATCGGAAAACACGGAGAAGATGGCATTGACATCTGACGTTATTAAACTAGCAGGTAATCTCAAGTCCAAGAAACTTGGCAGGATGATGAAGACGGACGAATCAAAAGGCAGCGATGACATTGGTATTTTGCCGCTGAGTCCAAAACGAAAAATTTGGGAGCACTTAATGATGCTGGTGACACTTTACATTGGTTTATCGGTGCCGTTCCGCATTGGATTTTTGTCACAAATTTTCCTTCAAGACGCACCGGGGCTCTACATATGGATTCTCTTTGATGTGATGGTGATATCAGGCATGAGTATTGTAGACATGTATTTTCATGCTTTTAAATTTGCCTTTTTTCGTGAAGGCGCTATTGTTGCGAGTGCTGAAGAGATCAAAACCAACTATAAAACCAAATGGATGATGGGGGACCTCATCGCGACACTTCCCTTCGACGTTCTAGCGCTGTGTATCGCAATGACACTAGAATCCACTAATAGTTTTGAAATATGGTCCTTGTGTAGATTACTAACCGTGTGGCGATGTTTTCACAGGTTCAACTCCTATTATTTGCCACTTTTTGAGTATTATTTCCATGAAAGAGGTTTGAAGATATCGGCGATCATGATGCGTTTAGTGAGCTTGATCATCACCTCTGTTATTGCTGTTCATTGGATATCATGCATGTGGTACCGTCTTGCAGTCGCAGAAGGCATACAGAAATCCTGGGCATTCAAAGAATTCCATCTAGACTCGATCTTTCATATGTATGTAAGATCTCTTTATTGGGGCCTTACGACGCTGACAACTGTCGGATATGGAGATATTGTTCCTCTCACTGCTTATGATACTGCCTTTGCAATCCTAGCATTGTTCTGCGGACTTTACTTGTATGTTTCGTTGGTTGCAAATATCACCACCTTGATTTCAAACGCTGATTCTAGTTCTTCCAAAAGAGTAACACTTATGAACGCAATTAAAAAGCTGCTTATTGCTCGTGAAACGTCAG
>Ga0105053_10003249_pt1 | contig 24837 bp, 19 predicted proteins | sample BON01_FD_78093 | JGI IMG/M metagenome (GOLD analysis project Ga0105053, IMG submission 78093) | Freshwater microbial communities from Lake Bonney liftoff mats and glacier meltwater in Antarctica - BON-01 | ecosystem: Environmental > Aquatic > Freshwater > Ice > Glacier meltwater | place: Lake...
CTGCAGGTGGTGACCGGTGCCGATCTGGTGGCAGCCGGCGTCAAGTCGATTCCCGGCTCCATCGGGTTTTCGCGTGCCGATGCATCGCCCGGCGTCGCACCGTTGCGCCGCGTGCTGGCCCATGAGCATGTGCGTTTTGTCGGCGAGGCGGTGGCCGCCGTGGTCGCCTTGACGCTGCAGCAAGCCCGCGATGCGGCAGAGGCCGTTGCCGTTGATTACGAAGAGTTGCCCATGGTCGTGGACATGCGCGATGCGACCGCGCCCGGCGCGCCGTTGCTTTGCCCTGAAGCCGTCGGGAACATCTTTGCGGAAACCCGCTATGGCAGTGCCGAGGCCACCGCCTCCGCCTTTGCCGGGGCCCGCCACGTGGTGACGCTGGACCTGGTGAATCAGCGCCTCCATGCGCTGAGCCTGGAGCCGCGTTCGGTGCTGGCGGAGTTTGACCGCACGTCGCAGCGCCTGACCATCCGCATGAGCACGCAGATGCCGTCCGGCGTGCGCACCTCGGTGTGTGATGCACTGAGCATGGCCCCCGAACAAGTGCGCGTGCTGGTCGGTGATGTGGGCGGCGGCTTCGGCATGAAAACCGGCGTGTATCCGGAAGACATCGCCGTGTCCTTTTGCGCGCGCGCACTGCAGCGGCCGGTGAAATGGGTGGCTGACCGAAGCGAAGAATTTGTCTCCAGTACGCATGGCCGTGACCTGCAAAGCCGCGCCGAACTGGCGCTTGATGCTGACGGCAAAATCCTGGCCCTGCGCCTGGCCTCGCTGGCAAATGTCGGGGCGTATGCTACCGGCGCAGGCGTCGCTATCCAGCTCATGATTGGCCCCTGGGTTCAGACCAGTGTCTATGACATCCAGACCATAGCCTTTCATTTCAAGGCCGTCCTGACACACACCGCGCCGACCGGTGCCTACCGCGGCGCGGGTCGGCCGGAAGCCATCTTCATCATGGAGCGTCTGATGGACGAGGCCGCGCGCCAGACCGGCATCGACCGGATTGCGCTGCGCCGCCGGAACTTCATTCAGCCGTCACAGATGCCCTATAAAAACCCGATGAGCCAGGTCTATGACACCGGCAAGTTCGAGTCGGTGATGGACCAGGCGCTGGCCCTCGCCGACTGGCAGGGCTTTGAGGCGCGGGCGGCGGAGTCGGCAGGTCGTGGGCAGTTACGCGGTCTGGGCATCGCGACTTTTCTCGAATGGACCGGCGGCAATGCACTGGAAGAAACTGTCACCGTGGAGATTATGGCCCCCACGCGCGGCACTAGCGTGTCCTCGCTGCCCCCCGAGGGGGCGGCACTTGCTCGGGGCGGCCCGTCGCGGCATTCGGTGGCCCCCACGCAAGCGCATGACGGTGTGATCGAAGTTTTCACCGCCGTCAACGCCATGGGCCAGGGCATTGCCACCACGCTGGCGCAGCTGGTGGTTGACGCCTTCGGCGTGCCGATGGACAAGGTGCGCGTGGTGATGGGCGACACCGACCGGGGCAACGGTTTTGGCAGCGCCGGTTCACGCTCGCTGTTTACCGGCGGCTCGGCCGTGCGCGTGGGTGCCGACCGCACAATTGCATTGGCCAGACAACTCGCCGCCAAGGAGTTCGAGGCCGCCGAGCAGGACATCAACTACGCCGATGGCAGTTTCACGGTGGCGGGCACCGACTTGCACATCAGCTTGTTTGAGCTGGCGGCGCGCCAGAGCGGGCAGCACATTGTGCTGGACTCGACCACCGCCGTCGCTGGCCCGACCTGGCCCAATGGCTGCCACATCAGCGAGGTCGAGATTGACCCCCAAACCGGCCATGTGGCGGTGCTCGCGTATGCGTCGGTCAACGACGTCGGCCGCGTCGTCAACCCGATGATCGTGCGCGGTCAGCTTGATGGCGGCGCCATGCAGGGCATCGGCCAGGCACTGTGCGAGCATCTGATCTATGACCGCGACACCGGCCAACCCGTGACCGGAAGCCTGATGGACTACGCCGCGCCGCGCGCCGACTCGGCGCCTGATTTCAGGACCGAGATGGACCAGTCCACCCCGTGCCTGAACAACCCGCTGGGCGTCAAAGGTGTGGGCGAGCTTGGCACCATAGGCGCCGGGCCCACGGTGGTCAACGCCGTGGCCGATGCCTTCGCACGCCATGGCATGGCAGCGCAAGCCGGCCAGTTGCAGATGCCGCTGTCAGCATCGCGGGTCTGGGGCTGGTTACAGGAAAAGTAGGTAGCCTGTGTTACCCAAATACGTTACTTTTTGAACCCCGCCGCCTTGACTGCGCGCGTCGGTGCCAGCACCGACGCGATCGCCACCACCATCAGCATCACTGCGGCCCAGTCCTGCCAGTGCAGCACCTCGCCCAGGCCCAGCGCACCCGAGAATACGCCGAGCACCGGGATCATCATCACACTGAGGGTGGATGCTACCGGCGGCAGGCTGCGCGCGAGGAAAAACCAGGCCGCGTGGGCAAAGCCGAAAATGATCACGGCGTTGTAAAGAATGGCGGCCCAGCTCACGGCCGAGGGTGCTTTCCACTGTGGCAGCTCGAACACCAGGCTCAGGCCGCTCATCACGACCGCGGTCATGGCTGTCATCCAGAAGGAAATTGTCAGCGTGGCCACCTGTAGGGTGGTGTTGCGCAGCTTTTGCGTGCCGATGGCCCAAGTGGCGGCGGACATCAGCGCGAGCAACACCGCCACCGGCCGCCCTGACAGGTGGGTCAGCTCATGCCACAGCAGCAGGGATACGCCTAGGCCCGCGGCTGCCACGCCCAGCCAGCTGCGGCGCTGGAGCTGGTGGCCGAAGAACCAGGCACCAAACAGCGCCGAAAAAATAGGCATGGTGTAGCCCAGAATTGCGGCCCGCCCGCTGCTAAGGTCTTTGACGGCCAGAATCATCAGCCCGTGCCAGACAAACATGTTGGTAAATGCCAGCCAGAACAGTTCGCGGTATTTATCGCGCGGCACCAAAAACGGCACTTTCATCAGCACCATGGTTAAGCCCAGCACCGGAATGCCGAGCCAGATTGACAGCGCGCGAAAGGTCAGCGGCGGGAAGTCGGCCACGCCAAGCTTCATGATGGGCCAGTTGACGCCCCAGGCCAGTGTCAGCAGGATCAGCAGGACAAGTTGTTGGCGGCTCAGTTGCATATTCGGTCGGTCTTCGTTGTTTATAAAAGTAGGCTGATTGTCTTGCTTTGCCGGCGCGGGTGCTTTTCTTCGAAAAAGTGTTATCTGATTTTGAACTACGCCCCCAATGGGGCAAAAATTCTTGGCGAGTCAGCCTGCCGCCTAAGGGTAAACACACTTTCTGAGAACTTGATACGGTGAGATAGTAGGGTTCATGATATGTTTCGCCCGCTTCGCCGCCATGCTCCTGGTTCAACGCCGAGGTAAACCGTGCACTGGCCGACCCCAAAATGCGGGAGCGTCATGGCGACGATAAATCACACCAAGCTACAGGCTGCCGTTGACTTTGCCATCGCCTCTGAGACACCCTGGAGCCGCGACAACGATGAAAACTGGGGTATCCATACCCTAGATCCGCCGCCCTGGAACCGGCTGCTGGGGCCGGTGCATCCCCGGGGGCCGGTATCGGGCGTGGTGCGCGTAGCTGGGCGACAGATTATCGAATGGGGCGAGCCGAATCGCGCTGACCTGACTTTCTCTATCGCCAAGACCTGCCTGGCTATGCTGGCCGGTGTGGCGCATGATAGTGGCCTGTTGCCTAATCTGGATGAGCCGGTACGTTTCAGCGTGCCAGGCATTGGGTTCGAGAGTGCGCACAACCAGGACATCACCTGGCTACAGCTGCTGCTGCAGACCAGCGAGTGGGAGGGCGATTGCTTTGGCATTCCCGACCAGGTGGACCGCTACCGGCATCTGCAATACCAGCCGGCGCGCCCGGATGCCAAGGACGTGGGTGTTAAGGGCGACCCACGCCCGCTGCAAACCCCTGGAACTTATTGGGAATACAACGACGTACGCATCAATCAACTCGGCCTGGCGCTGTTGCACCTGTTCCAGCGGCCGCTGCCCGAGGTCTTCAGGGAAACCATCGCGCTACCCTGCGGCCTCAGCGACGACTGGCGTTGGGAGGGTTATGACAACAGCTGGGTCGAGATTAATGGCCAGCGCATGCAGTCGGTTCCCGGTGGCACACACTGGGGCGCGGGCTTGTCTATCAGCAGTGTCGACTTATCTTTGCTCGGTCAGATGCTGCTCAACGAAGGGCGTGCTGGAAATCAACAAGTGCTGTCGCAAGCGTGGGTACGACGCATGTTGACCCCCTGCGCTATCGCCCCCTGGTATGGCACCTTGGTCTGGCTCAATCGCCTGCGCGGCGTGTTCCCCAGCGCTAGTGCCGCCAGCTACTTTTGCATAGGTGCCGGTGCCAGTGTCATCTGGATAGACCCAGAGCTGGACATGGTGGCCGTGGTGCGCTGGATTGATGGTGCGCGGATAGACGGGTTTTGCCAGCGCGTGGTCGAGGCGGTCAGTTAACGCACTATCAAACAGGGGGTTCCAGGCGCGGTTCAAAACTGGGTAGCACTTTTTCGGGCAACCATCGGTTGAGTGATGGGCAAACCATCTAAAATTCATATGGTCCGTGTTACCCCAAAACGTTACTTTTTGAACTGCCGTACAGGCCAGATATGAGCATCATTCGTTCCATGCGCGTGGTAGACGTGCGTTTCCCCACCTCCCTGCATCTGGATGGCTCGGACGCCATGAACCCGGATCCGGACTACTCTGCCGCCTATGTGATTCTGGAAACCGACCAGCCGGGTCTGGAAGGCCACGGCCTGACCTTTACCCTTGGCCGTGGCAACGATATTTGCTGCGCCGCCATCGAGGCCATGCGCCATCTGGTGGTCGGGCTCGATATGGCCTGGGTGGCCGAGGACATGGGGCGTTTCTGGCGCTACATCACCTCTGACAGCCAGCTGCGCTGGATTGGTCCGGACAAAGGCGCCATCCACATGGCTACCGGTGCCGTGGTCAATGCGCTGTGGGACTTGTGGGCCAAGCAGGAAGGCGTGCCGGTGTGGAAGCTGGTGTCGCGCATGAGCCCTGAGGAGATCGTCAAGCTCATCGACTTCCGCTACATCACCGACTGCATCACGCCCGAAGAAGCCCTGGCCCTGCTGCAAAAGCAAACCGTTGGCAAGGAAGAGCGCTGGGCCACGCTGGAGCGTGAAGGCTACCCTTGCTACACCACTTCGGCGGGCTGGCTGGGTTATGACGATGACAAGCTGCGACGCCTGTGCCAGGAGGCGATCGACGCGGGCTTCAAGCACATCAAACTCAAAGTGGGCGGCGACAAGGCCGATGACATTCGCCGTCTGCGCATCGCGCGTGAGGTGCTGGGGCCAGACCGCCATCTGATGATCGACGCCAACCAGGTGTGGGAGGTGAGTCAGGCCGTGGAGTGGGTGCGTGAACTGGCGTTTGCCAAGCCCTGGTTCATTGAAGAGCCGACCAGTCCGGACGATATTGAAGGCCACCGCGTGATCCGCGAAGGTGTGTACCCGGTGAAAGTGGCGACGGGCGAGATGTGCCCGAACCGGATCATCTTCAAGCAGCTCATCATGCGTGGCGCCATTGACGTGGTGCAGATCGATTCCTGCCGCCTGGGCGGTGTGAACGAAGTTCTGGCCGTCATGCTGATGGCCGCCAAGTACAACTTGCCGGTGTGTCCGCACGCCGGTGGTGTGGGCCTGTGCGAGTACGTGCAGCACCTGGCCATGATTGACTATCTGTGTATTGCCGGTACGCGCAAGGGCCGGGTAATCGAGTATGTGGACCACCTGCACGAGCATTTTGTGGACCCCTGCGTGATCCGTCATGCGGCCTACATGCCGCCGCAAGCCCCAGGCTTTTCTATCGAGATGAAAGTGGCCTCCTTGCAAGCGTACGAGTTCAAGCCCAAAGCCAAAACCAGCGCTGCTGCATAATGAAGATCGACATCCACCAACATTTAAAGTCAAACACCATGAGCATCAACCGAATTAACTGCGGGCCACGCATGAGCTCGGCCGTCGTGCACGGCAACACGGTCTATCTGGCCGGCCTCACCGCCGACGACCGCACGCTCGACGTGAAGGGCCAGACCAAGCAGATCCTTGACAAGATCGACAAGTTTCTCGCCGAAGCCGGCAGCGACAAATCCAAGCTGCTCTCGGCCAATATCTGGCTCACCGACATCAAGACCTGGAGTCAGATGAACGAAGTGTGGGACGCTTGGGTGTCACCCGGCAACACGCCGGCGCGCGCGACAGTAGAAGCGCAGCTTGCAGATCCCGGCCTGTCGGTCGAGATCATGGTGCTGGCGGCGAAGTAATCAGCGTTTGATCGCCAGGAACGGCACCTGAGTCATTAGCCGGTTCTCCTGCGATTCAAGCGTGCCGCCCGGCCTACTCGGGCGGACGGCGCAGATGCCAGTCGGTGGCGTCTTGGTAGGCCCAGCCAATGCGCAGCGCCGTGGCCTCGTCGTACGCCCGGCAGGCGATCTGCAGCGAGGTCGGCAGTCCGCCCGCGCCGACGCCGTTGGGCAACGCGACGGCGCAAAGATCCAGGAAGTTGGCAAAACGGGTGTAGTGGGCCGGCGCCTTGGTCTGGTCCACTTCTTCGAGCGGCAGCGCGGTGGTCATGGTCGTCGGCGTCAGCAGCGCATCGATGCCAGCTAGCGCCGCCGCGAACTTCAGTTTCATGTCCTCGCGCACCTGCAGCGCCTCGATATACGCTTGCGCCGTGATGTTCCGGCCGGCGACGATGCGTGGGCGCACATGCGGATCCAGGGGTGCCTTCTCATCGTCGATGAGATCATGCAGGATGGCGTAGCTCTCGGCCGCCATGATGCGCAGGTTGAATGTCGCCACATCGGAGAAGAGAAACGGCAGCTCGATCGGTACGATTTCCGCACCCAGGCGTTCTAGTTCGGCCAGCGCGGCGTCATAGGCGGCGAGCACCTCGGCCGAGGCGTGCTGGCGCTCGATCTCGGGCATCCGAGCGAGCCGCAAGCCGCGCACGCCGCGCTTGAGTTGGGGCATGGGATCGGTGAACGGCAGGCCCAGCGTGCGCGGGTCCAGCGGGTCAGGGCCCTGCATCGCCAGATAAAGCAAGGCAGCATCTTCGATGCAACGCGTCATCGGGCCGGGTGTGTCAAGCGTCGGACTCAAGGGCAGCACGCCATAGGTGCTGACCCGTCCGATCGTGGTTTTGAGCCCGGTGATGCCGCACCAAGAGGCAGGCAGGCGAACCGACCCGCCGGTGTCGGTGCCCACCGCCCATGGCACGAGTCCCGCCGCCACGGCAACGCCCGAGCCGCTGCTCGATCCACCTGGTGTGCGCTGGCGCTGCAGATCCCACGGATTCCAGGGCGTGCCACGCAGCGAATTCGTGCCCCAGCCGCCCATGGCGAATTCAACGGTGTGGGTCTTGCCGAGAACGATCATGCCCTGCGCCATCAGGCGTCGCGCCAGGGTCGCGGTGCGCGTCGCCTTGCGCTCGCGCCACACTTCGCTGCCGCCGGTGACGATCCGGCCCTCGATCTCAACCAGATCCTTCAGCGCAATCGGAATGCCGTGCAGCGGCCCGACCGCATGGCCAGAGCGAATCGCCGCATCTGCACCGCGCGCCGCCAGGCGGGCATCGTCGGCCCAGACCTCGACGAAGGCCTGCAGCTTCGGCTCCTTAGCCTGGATGCACGCCAGATACGTTTCTGTCAGGTCGATGGGTGACAGACGTCGGGCCATCAGTTCCTGCGAAAGTTTGTGGACTGGAAGAAGGGAAAGAGTGGATTGCGACATGGATTGATTGGTTGATGAAGGTTCGAGGGTTCGGTTGCATTAATTTCGAAAAGCCGAGTTTAGACCGTCCGCCGGAAAAGCCTTGTCCTCTCGCAATTAACGCGACAGAACCATGCCACTTGGTTTTGGAAGCCCGCAATCAGTAGTAGGGGTTTATACGAATTGCCGTAACCAATTGGAGCCGTGAAAATACTTCAATGTTCATAAACCAGCTATGGAGACACCTCATGTCGACACGTGCCAGTAAATCGGGAATTTTCTTCACCGCCGCACTCCTGCTTGCCCAGGGGTGGTTCGCAATGTCTCCGGCGCACGCGCAGGAAAAGGTTTTGCGTGCCGTCATGCACGCCGATGTCCGCACGCTAGATCCAATCTGGACCACGCAGACCATCGCCGCCATCCATGGTCTGATGGTCTACGACACGCTGTTCTCCAGTGACATCAATCTTAAGCCGCAGCCGCAGATGGTTGACACTTGGACGGTGAGTCCCGACCGCAAGGTTTATACCTTCAAGCTGCGCGACGGGCTCAAGTTCCACGACGGATCGCCGGTCACCGCCAAGGACGTCGTCGCCTCAATGAACCGTTGGGGCAAACGCGACAGCGGCGGCAAGCAGCTGATGAGCTACACGACGTCGCTGGTCGCCAAGGACAGCAAGACCTTCGAGTGGACCATGAGGGAGCCCTACGGCCTGTTGATCGACACTTTGGCCAAGAGCGCCAGCAGCATTCCGTTCGTGATGCGTGAAAAAGAGGCGATGGTCGATGCCTTCGTCCAGATCACGGAGGTGGTCGGCTCGGGTCCTTTCGTGTTCAAGCGTGACGAATGGGTGCCGGGTAGCAAGACAGTCTACGTCAAGTTCAAGGACTACGTTCCGCGCAAGGAACCAGCCTCGGGTCATGCTGGTGGTAAGGTTGTGAAGGTCGATCGAGTCGAGTTCCTCTGGATGTCGGACCCGCAGACCGCGCAGGCGGCGCTGGCCGCGGGCGAGATCGACTACCTGGAGGCTCCGGCACTCGACTTCCTGCCGATCCTCAAGGCGACACCGGGGATTAAGATCGAGACGCATCCCGCCATGGGCACCGCGGGCATCCTTCAGTTGAACCATCTCCATCCGCCCTTCAACAACGTGAAGGCGCGACAGGCGATGTACTACCTGATCAACAATGCCGACTACGTAAACACGATTTCTCCCGACAAGAGCCTGCAGAAGCTTTGCTTTTCGTATTTCGGCTGCGGCGTGGCGATGGAGAACGACACCGGCAGCGAGCCGTACAAGGGGCCGAAGAACATCGCCAAGGCCGAGCAGCTGTTCAAGGAGGCGGGCTACAAGGGCGAGCCGATCACCATTCTGCACGGGACCGATCATCCGTACATTAACCCGGCCAACTTGGTGATGATCCAGCAGTTGCGCAAGGCGAAGTTCTTGAATCTCGACGTGCAGGCGATGGATTGGGGGTCGGTGGTCTCGCGTCGTGCCAAGAAGGAAACCCCGGCCCAAGGCGGCTGGAACATCTTCATTACCGGAACGAACGTCGTGGCCTCGTCCAGCCCGATCACCCATACCCAGATCGGCATGGGCTGCGAAAAGGCGTGGTTTGGCTGGCCGTGCGACAAGCGGCTCGAGGATTTGCGCAAGGAATGGGCGTTCGCGCCTGATTTGGAGGCCCGCAAGAAGGTCATGGTGGAGCTCTCCAAGCGCGCTTACGATCAGGTGCCCTACATCCCCTTCGGGCAATGGAGTAATCCAGTCGCTTACCGGTCGGATCGGCTCTCGGGTGTGCAGATGATGCCTGCTGTGCCACCGATGTGGAACATCGAGAAGAAATAAGGTGGTACGGACCAAGGCTCAAACCCAAGTGCGCCCGTGACGGCCTACATCGCACGTCGCCTACTGGCGACGATTCCGGTCATGGTCTTCGTCGCATTGTTCGTCTTTCTCCTGCTGCACCTCACGCCAGGTGATCCGGCGGCGTTGATCGCCGGTGACGACGCAACCCCGGAAGCAATCGCCGGGATTCGCCAAAAACTCGGCCTCGACCGACCGATCTGGGAGCAGTTCGGTACCTTCGTCATGAACCTGATGCGCGGCGACTTGGGGACATCGATCTTCTCCGGTCTGCCGGTGACGACGCTGGTCGCGCAGCGTCTCGAGCCTACGATCGTGCTGGCTGTCTCGACGCTGGCGGTGGCGATCGTGTTCGCGGTACCGATGGGCGTGCTGGCGGCGTGGAAGGCGCGCACGGCAATCGACCGCGTGGTGATGGGGTTCTCGGTACTCGGCTTCGCGTTGCCTGTGTTCCTGATTGGCTACCTGCTGATCTATGTTTTCGCGATTCAACTCCGTTGGTTGCCGGTGCAGGGCTACCGGCCGTTGGAGCAGGGCATCGATCAGACGGCGCGATCAATCGTCCTGCCGGCGTTCGCGCTCGGCATGGCTTACATGGCGTTGATCGCCCGGATGACCCGGGCCAGCATGTTAGAGGTGCTCTCGCAAGACTATATCCGTACTGCCCGTGCTAAGGGCGTCGCCACGATCGTGGTACTGCTGCGCCACGCGCTGAAGAACGCCGCCGTGCCGATCGTCACGGTCATCGGCATCGGTTTGACGCTGCTGATCTCGGGCGTGGTGATCACCGAGACCGTATTCAACATTCCTGGGCTGGGGCGGTTGACGGTGGATGCGATCCTCAAGCGGGACTATCCGATCATCCAAGGGTTGATCATCATCTTCGCCGGCGTCAAGGTGCTGGTGAATCTGTTGATCGACATCAGCTACGTTTTCTTCGACCCCCGCATTCGCTACTAGCGCGCCACGATGAACTCCGCCACGATCATTGCCCCCATTGCCCCCATTGCCGCCGCTTCGCGCCAGTTCGACTGGTTGGACTGGTCGCGTCGCAATCCAACCATCGTTATCGGCAGCGCAATACTGGCCGTGTTCGTCTTAGTCGCACTGCTGGCTCCCTGGATCGCCGGCGACCAGCTTGGATTTGAGCCGCTCAACCGCCTGAAATCCCCGTCGGCGGAATTCTGGTTCGGTTCCGATCAATTCGGGCGCGACGTTTACAGCCGCGTCGTCTATGGCACGCGTGTTTCACTGATCGTCGGCGTTAGCGTCGCCGCGATTGCGACCGTGATCGGACTGGTCATTGGCGTTATCTGCGGCTACTACCCGGGCATTGACAACGTGGTCATGCGCGTGATGGATGGGTTGATGGCGATCCCGGGAATCCTGCTGGCGATCGCGCTGATCACCCTGATGCAGGCGAGCCTGTTGGTCGTCATCGTCGCGATCACGATCCCCGAGATCCCCCGCGTGGTGCGCTTGGTGCGCAGTGTTGTGCTGACCGTGCGCGACCTGCCGTATATCGAGGCTGCTGTCGCGACCGGAACGCGTGCCCGCATCATCATGATCCGGCATATTTTGCCGAACACGCTCGCGCCGCTCATCGTGCAGGCGACCTACGTATGCGCGTCGGCGATCCTGATCGAGGCGGGTCTGTCGTTCCTCGGCGCTGGAACGCCGCCAGAAATTCCGAGCTGGGGCAACATCATCTCCCAGGGGCGCACTTATTTTCAGATCTCACCGTGGATCATCTTCTTTCCCGGCCTGATGCTTGCCATCGCCGTGCTGGCGATCAATCTGGTGGGTGATGGGCTGCGCGACACTCTCGATCCACGAATCGCGCGACGGATGTGATGAACGATATAGCCACTGCTAACCCCACGTCCGACACGCTGCTGTCGGTGCGTGACCTGCATACCCACTTTCGCACCCGGGATGGTGTCGTGCGCGCGGTCAATGGCGTGTCCTTCGACGTAAAGCGTGGCGAAACGCTGTGCATCGTCGGCGAGTCTGGATGTGGCAAGAGCGTCACGGCGATGTCGATCATGCGGCTCATCCCGGAGGACGATGGCCGGACCGTCATGTCCGGCTCGGTCCAGTTCGACGGCACCGAACTAACAACCCTGTCCGAGCATCGGATGCGCGGCATCCGCGGTAACCGCATCTCAATGATCTTCCAGGAACCGATGACCTCGCTCAATCCGGTCCTCACGGTTGGCGATCAGATCGCCGAATCGGTGCGCATTCACCAACGCCTGCCAAGGCGGGCCGCCTGGGACCGCGCGGTGGAAATGCTGTCGATTGTGCGCATTGCCGACCCCGCACGGCGGGCCGGCGAGTATCCGCACCAGCTCTCGGGCGGCATGCGCCAGCGCGTGATGATCGCCATGGCGCTCGCGTGCAATCCCAAGGTCCTGATCGCCGACGAGCCGACCACCGCGCTGGACGTCACCATTCAGGCGCAGATCCTGAACCTGATGCTCGAGCTCAAGGAGCGGCTCGGCACGGCCATCGTGCTGATCACCCACGATCTGGGGGTGGTCGCCGAAACCGCGCAGCGGGTGGTGGTCATGTACGCTGGCCTGAAGGTCGAGGAGGCGACGGTGGAGGAGCTGTTCCGCAACCCCTTGCACCCCTATACGCGCGGCCTGATGAGTTCGATCCCGCGCCGCACGGCGTCCGGTCGGCGCACCGACATTCGCGGCAGACTTCAGGAAATCCCTGGCATGGTTCCATCGCTGAGCGAGAATATTCCGGGCTGCGCATTCGCGCCGCGTTGCAGCTTCGCGGTAGAGCGCTGTACGCGGGAGCGCCCGCCGCTCGATCCGCACGGACCCGCGCATCTGGTGGCGTGCTGGGAGACCGCGCGCGTTTCGGAGGTGCCGCGATGAGCAGCGAAGCGCTAGTCACAGCCCCGCGCGACCAGCCTTTGCTGCGCGTCACGAATCTGAAGAAACACTTCCCAGTACATCAGGGGTTCTTCTCCCGCGTCGTCGGGCAGGTGTACGCCGTCGACGGGGTGTCGTTCGACATCGCCCGCGGCGAGACCCTGTGCCTGGTGGGCGAGTCCGGCTGCGGCAAGACGACGGTGGCGAAGACCGTGATGCGGCTCCAGGAGCCCACATCGGGCACGGTGCTACTGGACGGGGTCGACATATCCCGGCTGCGCGAAGCCGAACTTCGCGCCCATCGGCGGCAGATGCAGATCGTGTTCCAGGACCCGTACTCTTCGCTCAATCCGTACCTGTCGGCGGGCGCCATCGTGAGCGAACCGCTGACTAACTTTGGTCTGGCATCGGGGCAGGAATTGACGCAGCGTGTGGCCTCGCTGTTCGAGCGCGTCGGCCTGCACGCCGACGCGGCAAAGAAATATCCGCACGAATTCTCCGGAGGGCAGCGCCAGCGCCTGGGCATCGCGCGGGCGCTGGCACTGAACCCGAGCCTGATCGTGGCCGACGAACCGGTCTCGGCGCTTGACGTCTCGGTTCAGGCGCAGGTGCTGAACCTGCTGGTCGACCTGCAGAAGGAGTTCGGCCTGGCCTACCTATTCGTCTCGCACGACCTAGCGGTCGTCGAACACATCGGTCACCGCATTGCCGTGATGTATCTCGGACGCATCGTCGAGATGGCGGACAACGCCGACCTGTTTGGCCAGCCCCTGCATCCTTATAGCGAGGCGCTGCTCGCGGCCGCCCCGTTGCCCGAGCCCGGGCTCAAGCGCGAGCGCATCATCCTACAGGGCGATGTGCCGAGCCCCATGACGCCGCCGCCGGGTTGTCACTTCCACACCCGCTGCCCGTACGCACAACCGCGCTGCCGCACCGAATCCCCACCACTTCAAGAGGTGAAACCGGGGCACTGGGTCGCCTGCCACTTTCGACCCGTGGGCGGACCTTTCGAGCGCTTGCCCACACGCACTCTGTAGGCACTCTGGAGACGCGCTGACATGTCCACGACCCCACCGCGTATCGCTATCCTCGGTTTCGCGCTTGAGTGCAACCGGTTCTCGCCGGTCACCACCGCTGCGGACTTTGCCCGCAAAGTCGATATCCGCGGCGCGGAAATTCTTCGTCAGGCGCGCTCGCTGCCCTGCCAGACCACATCGGACCTCCCGGGGTTCGCCGAGCAGATGGACGCTAGCGGACCCTGGACGGCGGTACCGCTCAGGATCGCACTGGCCCACCCAGGCGGACCGGTGGACCAGTGTTTTTTCGACGAGTTCCTTGGTGAGATCGACGCTGGGCTGAGCGATGCTGGCCCGCTGGACGGGGTGTTCGTCGTCTCCCACGGCGCCGCGCTTTCGACCGGATCGGATGATCCCGACGGCGATCTCTTCGCGTTGATCCGCCGACAGGTCGGGCCTGGTGTGCCCGTGATCGGCGTGTTTGACCTGCACGCCAACGTCTCGCTGAAGATGACCGACAACCTCGACGTCTTCGTCGGCTACCTCGAAAACCCTCACACCGATATCCGCGAGCGAGGCGCTGAGGCAGCCCGGCACATGCGCGAGCTGCTTGCCGGAGCGACGACGTCGGTGGCGATGATCAAGCTACCCCTGACGCCGCCGTCGATCACCCTGCTCACGGCTGAGGGGCCCTACGCCGAGCTGATCCGCTACGGGCAGACGCGGGTCGGCGGTGACATCATGAACGTCTCGATCATGGCGGGTTTCGTCTTCAGCGATTGTCCGAAGAACGGCTATAGCGTGGTCGTGACGGCGCGCAATGGCAACTCTCGCGCTGCGCACGATCTAGCGCGCGAACTCTGCGAGCGCACCTGGTCGATGCGCCAGCGATTTCGCAGGAACATGACCAACCTTGCCAATGCGGTCGCGCTGTCCGTCGAGGTTGCTGCGAATCCGGCGGCTCCATCGGTGCTGTTGGCCGACGTCGCCGACAATCCGGGCGGCGGCGCACGCGGCAACACGACCTACCTGCTGCGCGCGCTGGTCGAGGCCGGCGTTAGGGGCGTGGTGATCGGCGTGTTCAACGATGCGGCTCTAGCCGCCGAGGCGCATCGGCGCGGCATGGGCGTGCGCTTCACCGCGCGCTTTAACAGCACCGAGGACAGCGTCTTCTCGCAACCCTTCGAGGCGCAGGCGACGGTGGTGGCGCTGTCCGACGGGGCGTTTGTCGGGCGGCGCGGCATGCTTCAAGGGGTAGCTGGGTCGATGGGAGCCTCCGCGCTGCTACAGATCGGCGGCGTCGCCGTCGTCGTCATTTCGAACCGTCAGCAATGCCTGGATCCGGTGCAACTCGAGATTCTCGGCGTCGTCATTGCCGACGTCCGCACGCTGGTGCTGAAGAGCCGCGGGCATTTTCGTGCCGGCTTCGACGAATACTTTCCGCCCGGGCGCATCTTTGAGGTTGACTGTCCGGGGCTGACTTCGCCGGCGCTGCACACCTTCCAATGGACGCGCCTGCCGCGGCCGGTCTACCCGCTGGATGACAGCACGACTTGGACCGCACCCGCGGCATCGGTCGCCGAAACCTAAGACGGAATCTTCATGCGCCTGTTCTCAGCCACCATCGCTACCGAGACAAACACGTTCTCGCCCATGCCGACCAGCATCGCCGCCTTCCAGGAAAGCGTGTTCCTGCGTCCCGGTGAGCACCCCGACGATGCGCCGCGGATGTGTACCGCACCGTTGTATGTTGCCCGCCGGCGGTCTGCCAGCGAGGGCTTCACGCTGATCGAAGGGAGTTGCTTCGCAGCGAGCCCGGCCGGCACGGTCAATCAGGCAGACTACGAGTTCATGCGTGACGAGGTGCTCGGGCAACTGCAGGCGGCACTGCCGCTCGATGCCGTGCTGTTCGGTCTGCACGGAGCGATGGTCGCGCATGGATACGACGATGTCGAGGGCGACATCCTCGAGCGGGCGCGAGTCATCGTCGGCCCGCAATGCGTGATCGGTGTCGAACACGACCCGCATTGCCACATGACACTCAAGCGCATGCGCAATGCCGACATCATGATCTGCTACAAGGAGTTCCCGCACACCGACGTGGTGGACCGGGCGGAAGACCTGCTCGACCTGGTGCTGCGGACTTTGCGCGGCGAGATCCGGCCGGTGATGTCGCTCTATGACTGCCGGCAGATCGGCAGCTATCCAACCACGTTGCCGCTGATGCGCGGCTTCGTTGACCGGATGATGGCGCTCGAAGGTAAGGACGGTATTCTCTCGGTTTCCGCCGTCCACTGCTTCCCCTATGCCGACGTCGAGGAAATGACGAGCCGCATCCTGGTTGTCGCCGACGGCGACAAGGTGAAGGCCGACGCGCTGGCGACACGCCTGGGCGAGGAGTTCGTTTCGATGCGCGGCAAGACGATGCCCGAGTTCCTCTCGGTGGCCAAAGGGGTCGAAGCCGCGATGGCGTTCGATGGCGCGCCGGTGGTGATCGCCGATCCTGCGGACAATGCCGGCGGCGGTGCGCCGTCGGACAACACCACGATTTTGCAGCAACTGATCCAGAGCCGGGCGACCAGCGCCGCCATCGGTCCGATCTGGGACCCAATCGCGGTAAGACTTTGTTTCGATGCAGGCGCCGGAGCCAGCTTCCCGCTGCGCCTGGGCGGCAAGATCGGGCCGACCTCGGGTCAGCCGATCGACGCAATGGTGACGGTGACGGCGCTCGCCCGCGATTGCTGGCAGAGCTTCGGGCCGACTCAGGTCCCGCTCGGCGACTGCGCGGCGGTCCGCATTGGTAACATCGACGTGGTGCTGATCACGAAGCGCACGCAGGCGCTTGGCCTTGAGCTGTTCACGAATCTGGGCATCGATCCGCGGGAGCGCAAGATCGTGGTGGTGAAATCGACCAACCACTTCATGGCCGCCTACGGGTTAATTGCGAAGAAAGTCGTCTACGTCGACTCCGATGGCCCGTTGGCCCGCGACTATCGGAAGCTGCCTTACACCAAGGTGCAGCGACCGATCTGGCCGCTCGACGAACAAACCCAGCCCGGCCTGATTTTCTGAGACCGGCGAAAGGACGAGAGTATGTCATCCCCATCGCTGGCCGCGCTGCCGGCAACCGAATTACGGCGCCTGATCGGCGCCAAGCAGCTCTCGCCCGTCGAATTGCTGGAGGCCTGCATTGCACGCATCGAGGCGCTTAATCCGGCCGTTAATGCGATCGCCGCCAAGGCCTACGCGCGCGCCAGAGTCGAGGCCAGGGCGGCCGAGGCCGCGGTGATGAAGGGCGATGCGCTTGGCCGCCTGCATGGTCTGCCGATAGGCATCAAGGATCTTCAGGACACCGAAGGCTTGCTCACCACGCACGGCTCGCCGCTCTACCGCAACCACGTGCCGACGCGGGATTCGGCCCAAGTGGCTTTGGTTCGGGCGGCCGGTGCGATCGTGGTGGCCAAGACCAACGTACCGGAGTTTGGCGCCGGCGCCAACTCGCGCAACCCGGTCTGGGGTGCCACCGGGAATCCGTTCGACCCAATGCTCAACGCCGGTGGATCTTCCGGCGGCTCGGCCGTTGCCCTGGCTTGCGACATGCTGCCGCTCTGCACCGGTTCGGATACCGGCGGGTCACTACGCATTCCGGCAGCAATCTGCGGCGTCGTCGGCTTTCGGCCATCGCCCGGGCTGGTGCCGATGGACGGCCGCCAGCTCGGCTGGACGCCGATCTCGGTCCTTGGGCCGATGGGCCGCAGCGTTGCCGACACCCGGATGCTGTTCGCCGCGCAACTCGGTGTGGACAGCCGGGATCCGCTCTCGCGGCCGTTCGATCCGGAGGTGGCTGCAGCTCGACGCGCGATCGATCTCGGCAAGCTGCGCGTCGCGTGGACGACCGATTTTGGTCAGTGCCCGGTCAGCTCCGAGATCCGTGGTGTGATGCGTCGGCGCATGCAGTCGATGGGCCACCTGTTCCGCGCAGCCGATGAAGTCACTTTCGATCTTGGCGAGGCGGACCGCTGTTTCGACGTGATTCGCGCGCAAAATTACGTTGCCCGCTACATGGACAGCTACGACCGGGATCGAAACCAGCTCGGGCCGAACATCCGTGCCAACTACGAAATTGGCAGGGCGATGAGCCTTGCTGATGCCGCTTGGGCACACGCCGAGCAGACGCGGATCTTCCGTCGCTTTCAGGATATCTATCGAGACTACGATCTGGTGATGGCCCCGACCACGCCAGTCTCACCGTTCCCGTGGAGCCAGCTCTACCTCGCCGAGCTGGAGGGCCAAACCCTGAAGAATTACTACCACTGGCTGGCGCTGACGTACGTGGTGACGCTGGTAACCAATCCGTCGATTTCGTTGCCCTGCGGGGTGGACGACCACGCCATGCCGTTCGGGCTGCAGGTGGTCGCCTCATTCGGCGGCGACATCGCGCTGCTCGACGCCGCCGAGGCGCTGGAGGAGGCCTTTGCCGGCATTGCCGGCCTAGGCCGTCCGATTCCAGACGCGGCAGCACTTTCGAGGCCGCGCCCGGAGCTGCAGTCCATCGTCACTGATCCACCGGACAAGGTCTGGCGGGATGGAGCGGAGATCTGAAATCGCTGCCAGCCCATCGGATCGTGAGCTTGTCAAGCAATCATGTCTATCCGGTTCGCACAGGTTGACACCGAACTGAGCGGTCTGACAGCAGTAATTTCCTGAGCAGAGCACTGAAAGCGGTGTGGTTCAAAACCATCTACGGGTAACACTTTTTCGGCTGGTCATCGGTTGAGTCATAGGTAAACCATCCAAAATTCACATTGTCCTTGTTACCTAAAAAACGGTGCATCAGTGGAAACTGGTGCGCCGAAAAACAACTCAGTCTGGGACGATCAGGCGGCCGTCACGCGCCACACGGCATCACCAACATCGTCCACCACCAGCAAGGCGCCGTCCTTGGCCATCGCCACGCCCACTGGGCGACCGTACGACACCTTCTCATCATCGGCCAGAAAGCCCGTCAGAATATCGCGCGGCGTGCCCTGCGGATGGCCATCGGCAAACGGCACCAGGATCACCTTGTAGCCGCTCAGCTTAGAGCGGTTCCACGAACCATGTTGACCAATCACCATACCCGATGGCATGCCCGGCAGCGCATTCTCGGGCAACCAGCACAGGCCCAGCGAGGCGGTGTGACCACCCAGCGCATAGTCAGGCACGCTGGCGCGAGCGACCATTGCAGCGTCCTGGGGTACGCGGGCATCGACCGTCTGGCCCCAATAGCTGAACGGCCAGCCGTAGAAGCCACCATCCTTGACCGAGGTCAGGTAATCGGGTGGGGTTTCATCGCCCAGACCATCGCGCTCATTGACTACTGTCCAAAGCGAGCCATTGGTTGGCTCCCAAGCCATGCCAACAGGATTGCGTAGGCCGCCAGCAAATTCGCGGTGCTTTTCGGTAACCAGGTCGAGTTCGTAAATGCACGCGCGGCCTTGTTCGCCTTCAAGGCCATTCTCGGCAATATTGCTATCGGAGCCGACCGCCACATAGAGCTTGGAGCCATCGGCGCTGGCGATGATATTGCGCGTCCAGTGACCACCTGGCTTCATCTCCATCACCTTGCGGCCGGGCGCGGTGATCTTGGTCTGGCCCGTCTCATAAGGGAAGGCCACCACGCTATCGGTATTGCCGATATAGAGCACGTCACCCACCAGAGCCATGCCGAAGGGCTGGCGGAGATCCTTGAGGAACACTTCACGCACTTCAGGCACACCATCGCCATCGGCATCGCGCAGCAGCGTGATCTGGTTGGCGCTGGGGCGCGTCGCGCCGGCCCGAGCCATCACCCGGTTCATTGCATAGGCGCGGATATTTTTCGGTGTGCGGGGGATACCTGCCGACTCTGCAACCAGCACGTCGCCATTGGGTAGCACATAAGCCCAGCGCGGGTGCTTGAGATTGAGCGCGTACGGCGTGACCTTCAGGCCTGCCGCCACATCAGGCATCTCGCCGGGCTCCCAACCCTTGGCGGTGGGCATCTTGAGCATGGGTATGGCGCCCTGCGACTTGGCGTCAGGAATGGTGGGAGCGGCACCGACCGCCTGGACAAATGCGCCCATGTGTCGGCCGCGGTAGAACCACCAGAGTGCAAAGGCAAACAAGGCGGCCAAAATGATCAGAGTGAGAAAAAGAGTCATGTGACGCCTGCGACGATAAAGGATAGGAAATTCAACCGCATAAGCCCAAGTATGGCACCGAAAAGCGTCCTCAAGAGTCGTGCCTTCCCGTGGCAACTGTCATTTTGTATCTGGAATCCATTGCTACTCTGGTTGGGCACTATTAGCCAGTGTCTTTCACGATCGGGAGTGCAGCGACCTCGAATCATCAAAGTTAGTGTGATCCAATTGACGTGAGGTCTTTGGGTCGCGGAACACCAGAGGCTTTGTCACGGTGCGCTGCTCATCCGGGATCTGGGCGTAGTCCACGGCTTCTTGCACCCGCGGGTGAAACGGCGACTTGTCGCACACGGGATCGGCATTGGCTGCGTCACCCGTGAGCATGAAGGCCTGGCAGCGGCAGCCGCCCAAGTCTTTTTCCTTCTCCGGGCAGGTGCGGCAGGGGTCTTTCATCCAGCCGTCACCGCGGAATCGATTGAAACCGGAAGAGTTGTACCAGATGTCCTGGACGCTCATGTCCTTCACGTTCGGGAACTCGATTCCCTTGAGCATCTTGGCGGTGTGGCAGGGCAGGGCCGATCCGTCGGGGGTGATGGTCAGGAACACATTGCCCCAGCCGTTCATACATTTCTTCGGGCGGTTCTCATAATAGTCGGGCACCACGAAGAAGATGCGGATCTTGTCGCCCAGTTTTTGTCGGTATTCATTGGTGATGCGTTCGGCACGCTCCAACTGTTCACGCGAAGGCAGCAGGGCATCGCGGTTGAGCTCGGCCCAGGAGTAATACTGGCTGTTGGCCAGTTCCAGATACTCGGCACCGAGCTCGACCGCCATTTCAATGATCTGGCCGATGTAGTCGATGTTGAGGCGATGCACCACGCAGTTCAGCACCATGGGCCAGCCGTGGGACTTGATGATGCCGGCCGTGCGACGCTTGAGGTCGAAGGTTTTGGTGTGCGAGAGAAAGTCATTGAGCTCTTTGGTTGAATCCTGAAACGACAACTGAATGTGGTCCAGCCCGGCCTGTTTGAGCGCGGCCGCGCGCACTTCGGTCAGACCCACGCCGGAGGTCAGCAGGTTGGTGTAAAAACCCAGGCGGTGCGCCTCGGCCACCAGCACTTCCAGGTCGTCCCGCAGCATCGGCTCGCCGCCCGAAAAGCCGCACTGCACACTGCCGGCAGCGCGCGCCTCGCGCAGCACACGCAGCCAGTCGTCGGTTGAGAGCTCAGCCTCTGCGCCGGTCTTGGCAAAGTTCACCGGGTTGTAGCAAAACACGCAGTGCAGCGGGCAGCGGTAGGTGAGTTCGGCCAGCAGCCACAGGGGCGGGCCGGGCTGGGGCGCTGGTGCGATGGCCGCAGCGGCATTCAATGGCACATTCATGCTTTGGCCCAGCCCTGGCGCTGCGCAATGGTCAGGAAATCCAGCACGTCGGCCGTCAGTCCGGTGGTTTCAAACTGACTTTCGAGTTCATCAATCACGGCCTGCACGGTTTTCTCGCCGTCGAGACGGTGCATGATTTCACCGGCGCTGCCGTTGAGCTTGACCATGCCTTCGGGGTACAGCAACACCCATGCCTTTTGTACCTCTTCCCACTGCAGGCGGAAGTGCCCGGCCACGCGCGGGCGGGCTGTCAGATCGATTGCAGTCTGCGGCGCATTCATTGGGAAACTTTCGCGCTGCGCGCTGCGGTCTTCGCCTTGGAACCTTTGATCTCGATCTCGCACTGGCTCAGCATGATGGCATCGGCCAGCGCCCACAGCACGTCGAGCTTGAACTGCAAAATCTCCAGCGCGCGCTCCTGCAGCGCTCGGGTCTGGCTGAAGTAGTCGAGCGTGAAGTGCAGGCCGTGTTCCACATCGCGCCGGGCTTGCGTGAGGCGCTGCTTGAAGTAGTGCAGACCGGCCAGATCGACCCAGGGGTACTGGGTCGGCCAGGTGTCGATGCGCTGCTGGTGAATGTGCGGTGCAAAGAGTTCGGTCAGACTGGATGCGACGGCCTCTTGCCAGGGCTGGCGGCGGGCGAAGTTGACATAGGCATCGACCGCAAAACGCGCCGCCGGTGCCACATGGCGCAACGATGTCACGTCGTCGCGCGACAGGCCGACCGCCTCGCCCAGGCGAATCCAGGCTTCGATGCCGCCGGGGTCCTGAATGCCGCCGATGTTGCAGCCGTCATGGTCTAGGATGCGCTGAATCCATTCGCGCCTGATCTCGCGGTCGTCGCAGTTCGACAGGATGGCCGCGTCCTTGATCGGGATCGAGATCTGGTAATAAAAACGGTTAGCAACCCAGCCCCGCAACTGCTCAGGTGTGAGTGTGCCCGCCGCCATCATCAGGTGGAAGGGGTGGTGGATGTGGTAGCTGGTGCTCTTGCCGCGCAGTTTGTCTTCGAATTCTTGCTGGCTCCAGGGCTCGAGGTTGTTGCTCACAGTATGATCTCCATGCCGTCATAGGCCACCTCGATGCCGCGGCGCGTCAGCTCCTGGCGCTGCGGGCTGTCTTCATCGAGGATGGGGTTGGTGTTGTTGATGTGGATCAGCACCTTGCGCGTGCTGGTAGGTAATTGATCCAGCCATTCGATCATGCCACCGGGGCCGCTTTGCGGCAGATGGCCCATGGCACGCGAGGTTTTGCTCGAAGCCCCGAGCGTGATCATCTCGTCGTTGGTCCACAGTGTGCCATCGACCAGCACGCAGTCGGCGGCCTGCATGGCGGCCCAGACATGCGGCTCCATCTGGCCCAGGCCGGGCGCGTAGAACAGGCGCTTGTCGGTGGCCGTGTCGGTGATAGTCATGCCCACGTTGTCGCCCGGCTGCGGGTGATCGCGGTGCGGCGAATAGGGTGGCGCATTGCTGATCAGGGGTAGGGCAGTGAAATGCAGGCCGGGGACGTTGTTCATGCGGAAGCCGTCGCCGACTAGGGGGACATCGTGCCAGTGAACGCCGCAGTAATGGTCCAGCACCTTGAGCAGGGGGTTGCCGCTCATCAGGTCTTCGCGCACCAGTGCATGACACCACAGCTCAAGCGGCTGGCGGTGCTCGCGCAGCATATACAGGCCGGTGGTGTGATCGATCTGCGCGTCGATCAGGAGGATGGCGCGAATCGCAGTGTCGCGCAGGGCGCGCGCCGGTTGCAGGGTTGGGAACTCGCGGATCTGCTGCAGGATGTCGGGCGAGGCGTTGAACAACACCCAGTTTTCGTGGTCAGCACTGACGGTGATCGACGACTGGGTGCGTGCCCTCAGCTGTTTGTTGCCTTTGCGGTAGCCATCGCAATTGGGGCAGTTGCAGTTCCACTGCGGGAAGCCACCGCCGGCGGCAGAACCTAGAACATGGACTTTCAAATGGGGGAATCCTAAGGTCGACCCAACACACGACAGGACACCGGACTGCGGCAGCACGGGGGCTGCACAAAATCGGGGTGTTGGCGCTGGGCTCAGAAAAACGGAATGGAGCCCGCCGGGTTGCCCTGGCGGACGGGCCGGGATCAGCGGGTGGCGATGTACATCGTGATTTCAAAGCCAAAACGCATGTCGCTGGCAGCGGGTTTTTCCCATTTCATACAATTTCTCCAAGGTGCTTACTCCGCAAGACGCGGCTAGATGTGCCGGCAGCGCATCCGCCGGTACAAGCGTCATTGTGTTCTGTTTGGGAGCTTTGTGGCAATTCAGGGAAAACACGCAAGAGAGACTCATGATTTTCATGAGTTTGAAGTCGTTAGAGCCGCTAGAGTGTGCCAGTGCGCGAATCCGGGCCGTAATGAGGCTAGCATCGCGGGTATGAACGAGATTCGCTTGCCGGATGGACTGTACCCGCCCCTGGAGCCGTACCGGGTTGGCTTGCTTGGTGTGGGGGATGGGCACCGTATTTACTATGAACAATGCGGCCGGGCCGACGGTTTGCCCGTGGTCTTCTTGCACGGGGGGCCGGGCAGCGGCTGCTCGCCGCGGCACCGTCAGTGGTTTGATCCGGGGCGCTGCCGGGTGCTGCTGTTCGATCAGCGCGGCTGTGGCCGCAGCCAGCCCCGGGGCGCATTGCAGGCCAATACCAGCGACCATCTGGTGGCCGATATCGAGCTTTTGCGTCAGCACCTGGGCATAGCGCGCTGGTTGGTGGTAGGCGGCTCGTGGGGGGCGGGGTTGGCACTGGCCTACGCGGCGGCCCATCCGGCGGCCTGTCTCGGGCTGGTGCTGCGCGGGGTGTTCCTTGGACGTGCGTCGGATTTGGACTGGTTTTTTCAGCAGGCGCGCCAACTATTGCCGGATGCCTGGGAGCTGTTGGCACAGCAGGCGCCAGCTTGCGCGCGTGGGGACTTGTTGCGCTGGCTCGGCGAGGGCCTGCAGGGCGATCAGCCGCAGCAGGCCTTGGCGCGGGCTAGGGCCTGGCAAGCCTGGGAGTCGGCGCTGTCTGAGCGCCAGAGTACCGCAGCGCAGCCTGACTTGCCCACGGGCGAGGCGGCGGCGGCGCTGGTGGACAAGTACCGGGTGCAAAGCCACTACCTGCTCAACGGCTGCTTCTGGGGCGACGTCGATTTGCTGGCACGCGCCCGCGCGCTGGCCTCGGTGCCGACAGCCATCCTGCATGGCCGCCTGGACTGGATCTGCCGGCCGCAAGCGGCGTGGGAGCTGCACCACAGCCTACCAGGCAGTCGCCTGCAGTGGGTGGAGGGCTGCGGCCACAGTCCCTTTGAGTCGGCCATGGCGCGGGCTTTCACGCAGGCCATCCGGCACCATGTGACGCACGGTAACTTCATGACCTGGGGTCACGGTTTTCCGCAAGTGGGGGGTGCACCATGAGTTTGCGACTTCAAGTTAAAGTGCGCAGCCGCAAGTTGAGATTTTCAACCATCGAGCTGGCCCTTGGGATGTACTTCATGGCCTCGACTACAGCGTCAAAATGTCATGCATCAACCAGACTACCAGCGTGCGCACATCTTTGACTAGGCGAGTCAGCTTGCCGCTATAGGGTAAACGCGTACTCTGAGGGCGCGATACGGTGAGATACTCAGATTTATACGGTTGAATTTCCCTGTTGCGAAAGGCGATCGCGGTGGACCATGGGCGGGACGGGATTCGGATGAACTGTATCGAACCCAGGTCGGTTTATACGCCGATGGTCTATGC
>Ga0105053_10003251_pt1 | contig 24834 bp, 16 predicted proteins | sample BON01_FD_78093 | JGI IMG/M metagenome (GOLD analysis project Ga0105053, IMG submission 78093) | Freshwater microbial communities from Lake Bonney liftoff mats and glacier meltwater in Antarctica - BON-01 | ecosystem: Environmental > Aquatic > Freshwater > Ice > Glacier meltwater | place: Lake...
CCTGGTCGGACGTCATTGCGCCGGCCGAACGCGCCGCCCGCTTCGGCATTCCGGTCTCGCGCGGGCTGGCCAACGATCTGGCGCTGGTCGGCGGCGCTCTGATGGAAGATTCGGCGGCACGCGCGATCTTCGGCGGACCCGACGGTCAGGTGCTGCGCGAGGGTGACCAGCTGGTCCAGCTCGACCTTGCCTCCATGCTCTCGTTCATCCGCACCCGCGGCGCCGGCGATTTCTACAGCGGTCTTGCCGCCGCGCAGTTCCTCGACGGGATCGCAGCCACCGGAGTGAACGTGCCGCCCGTCAACCTGCGCGGTTTCGTGCCGCACTGGCGCGAGACGGCCTCACGTTCGACACCCTGGACCATCTATGGCTCGGAAGCCGTGACCCATGTTCCCGGCGACGGTTTCGACGGCGGCCCCATGATGCTGTGGAGCTGGGACATGCTCGATGCCGGCGCGCGTCTCAAGCTTGCCGGCGCCGCCGACCTTCGCGCCCATCTGCTGGCCGAGGTCGCCCTTCGCGATGCCGTGGCGCGTGGCCTGGCGCCGGGCAGGGTGCCCGAAGGCGGTGATGCCGCCTCGCTGATGGCCAACTACGATCCCGATGCCGCCACGCCGCTGTCCCTGCTGCCGGGGCCGCCCGTGGTGCTGCAGGAAAGCCCCGCAGCTTCCGGCTTCGCCGTGGTCGACAGCTACGGCAATGCGGTTTCCTGCGCCATCGCCATGAACAACCTGTTCGGCAACGGCCGTGTCGCGCCGGGCACCGGCATCGTGCTTGCCGCCGAGCCGGGACCGGTACGCGGCAACGGCATGTCGCTGCTGCCGGTGCTCACGGTCAACGCCAATGCACGCGAGGTCATTTTCGCCGGCGTCGTTACCGGCGGCGTGGTTTCCGGGCCGCTGATGGCCTCGGTCGTCACCGACGTTCTGGTCAACGGCCGGGATATCGCCGAGGCGGTCAGCGCCCCCCGGGTGTTCCTGCCCGGTGACCCCGATGTCGTGGTGGTCGAGCCCAAGGTCGGCAATGAGGTGGTCCAGGGCCTTCTGGCGCGTGGCCATGATGTGCGTACGGTTCCCTCACTGGGCCTGATGCAGGCGATTTCCTGTCCCGACGGCCTGCGCAACGGCAGCGACACCTGTCGTTTCATCACCGATCCGCGAGGCTTCGGGCTCGCCGTCGGCGGCTGATTCCATGGCGCGCAAGATCGCGCGGCGCGGCGAGGTCCCCCCGTTTTTCGTGATGGAGGTGATGCGGGCGGCCGCAGAACGCCTGGCCACCGGCGCCGACGTGCTTCACATGGAAGTCGGCCAGCCAGCCAGTCCCGCACCCGAAGGCGCACGCCGCGCAGCCCATGCAGCCCTTGAAAACGACCACCTGGGTTACACCGTTGCGCTGGGCATGGCGCCGCTGCGCGAGGCCATCGCGGCGTATTATGGCGAGCGCTACGGCCTTTCACTCGATCCCGCGCGTGTCGTCGTCACGACCGGTTCGTCGGCCGGCTTCGTGCTGTCGTTCCTGGCCTGTTTCGAGCCCGGCGACCGGGTTGCCCTGGCCGAGCCCGGCTATCCCTGTTACCGCAACATCCTGGGCGCGCTGGGCGTCGAGGCGGTCGGCCTGCCGGTCGATCACAACGACCGCTACCAGCCCAGCGTCGCCATGCTGGAAGCGCTGGATGAACCGGTCGACGGCCTGATCCTTGCCAGCCCATCGAACCCGACCGGAACCATGGTCAGCCCGGACGAACTGGCAGCGCTGGCGCGCTACTGCGACAGCCACGGCATCCGCCTGATTTCCGACGAGATCTATCACGGCATCACCTATGGCCGCCCGGAGGCCACGGCGATTGCCTGGGACGACGAAGCCGTCGTCATCAACAGCTTCTCGAAATACTTCTCGATGACCGGCTGGCGCATCGGCTGGATGGTCGTGCCCGAAGCCCTGCTGCGGCCGGTCGAACGGCTGGCGCAGAACCTCTACATCTCGGCCCCGACCCTGTCCCAGCACGCCGCGCTGGCGGCCTTTGACTGCCGTGAGGAACTCGACCGCCACGTCGCGACCTATGCGGCCAACCGCGACCTGCTGATGCACCAGTTGCCGCGGGCGGGATTCGACCGGCTAAGCCAGCCCGACGGCGGTTTCTATATCTATGCCGATGTCGCCCACATCACCGACGACAGCGATGCCCTGTGCCGCAGGATCCTGGCCGAGACGGGGGTCGCGATCACGCCGGGGATCGACTTCGATCCGCTGCGGGGCCATCGCGCGATGCGGTTTTCCTATGCCGGCGCCACACCCGACATGGCGGAAGCTGCCCGCCGTCTCGTCACCTGGCGAAACGGCGGGCGCTGAATCAAGCTGGCGTCAGGAACCGACGATCTTGTTCCACCAGCCACGTCGCGGCGGACCCGCGGGCTGCTCGGGTTCAGGCTCCGCAACAGGCTCAGGCTCTGCAGCAGGCTCCGGTTCGGCAGGTGCTGACGCAACCGGTTCCGGCGCGGCTTCGGCGGGCGCCTCCTGGGCGGCCGGTTCTTCCTTGCGGACAACCGGCGCCTCGCGCCGCACGGCCGCGGCCGGCTCCTGGGCCAGGTCGAGTTCGAGGTCGTCCTCGATCTCGGTCAGCGGGTCCTTGCGGCGTCGTGCCGTGGGCCGCGGATCGTCCTCGCGCGGGGTGGTATCGGGCACGCCGTCGTCATCGGTCCAGACGGCCTGACGGCTCGGCACGGGTGCGGGCCTCGGAGCGGCCTCCTCGCTTTCGCGGGGCGCGGGTTCGGCGGCGCGCTCTTCGTTGCGATTGCCCCCCTCGTCCTCGGTGCCGTCCTCGCTGCGACCGCGACGACGGCGACCGCCGCGACGCCCACGCCGGCGGCGCTTGCGCCCGCTGCCGTCGTCATCCTCGTTGCTCGACGCTTCGGCCGGGGCAGCGTTCTGCTTCTCGTCCTCGTCTTCATCCTCGGCATCGTTGCCGGCTTCGCCCTGGGGCGCGGCTTCGTCCTCGGGACGAGTCTCGCCGCCTTCGCCGCGGCCCTTGCGCCGCCGGCGACGCCGACGCTTCTTGGGTTCGCCGTCCTCGCCCTCTTCCTCGCTGCCGGGTCGGTCGCGCTCGCTGACGTCCTTGCGCTCGGGCTCCCGGTATTCACGGGGCTCCCGCTGCTCGCGGGGTTCACGGTTCTCGCGGGGTTCCTGCTGCTGCACCGGTTCGGCCGGGACAGCGACAGCGTCGCCGTCGGCCTCGCGCGCGGTGATCACCTCGATGCGGAAATCGGGTGCAATGAGATCGTCGTTGCGCTCGACCACGGCAGTGAAGTTGTAGCGTTGCTCGACTTCGAGCAGGGCCTGGCGCTTCTGGTTGAGCAGGTAGAGCGCAATGTCGGTCGGCACCATGACGCGGATCGCGCTGGCGCGGGTCTTGAGTCCTTCATTCTCGATGCCGCGCAGAACATGCAGCGTCGTCGACTCGGTGGTCCGGACATGGCCGGTGCCGCTGCACAGCGGGCAGGTCTGCGACAATGCTTCGGCAAGGCTCGGGCGAAGCCGCTGACGCGACATCTCGAGCAGGCCGAATCCGGAAATGCGACCGATCTGGATGCGCGCGCGATCGACCTTGATCGCTTCCTTGAGCCGGCGCTCGACGGTCCGCTCGTTGCGGTGGTCGTCCATGTCGATGAAGTCGATGACGATCAGGCCGGCCAGATCGCGCAGGCGAAGCTGGCGCGCGACCTCGTCGGCGGCCTCGATGTTGGTCTTGAGCGCGGTCTCCTCGATGTTGCGCTCCTTGGTCGAGCGTCCCGAGTTGACGTCGACGGCGACCAGCGCCTCGGTCTGGTTGAGCACGATGTAGCCGCCCGACTTCAACTGCACGATCGGGCTGTGCATGGCATCGAGCTGACGCTCGACGTCGTGTTTGTGGAAGAGGGGGGTTGGCTCCTTGTACATCTGCACACGGCTGGCGTGGCTGGGCATGAGGAGCTTCATGTAGGTCTTGGCCATCCTGTAGCCGTCTTCGCCCTCGACCAGGATTTCGTCGATTTCCTTGGAATAGAGGTCGCGGATGGCCCGCTTGATGATGTTGGCTTCCTCGTAGATCAGCGAGGGCGCGGAGGACTTCAGCGTCTCCTCGCGGATTTCCTCCCACTGCTTGAGCAGGCTGGCAAAGTCGCGCTTGATCTCCGCCTTGGTCCGGCCCTGTCCGGCGGTGCGGATGATCAGGCCCATGCCCTCGGGCACTTCCAGCTCGTTGGCCACTTCCTTGAGGCGGCGACGCTGGGCGCTGTCGGCGATCTTGCGCGAGATGCCGCCGCCGCGCGGCGTGTTGGGCATCAGCACGCAGTAGCGCCCGGCGATCGACATGTAGGTGGTGAGTGCGGCGCCCTTGTTGCCGCGCTCCTCCTTGACGACCTGGATGAGCAGGATCTGGCGGCGCTTGATGACCTCCTGGATCTTGTAGCCGCGCTTGAGGATGGCGGCGTGGCGGGCAGCCTCCTGACGCTCCTCGGGGTCCTCGGTCCTGGACGGGCGACGACCGCGCCCACGACCGCGCCCGCGGCGCCGGCCGCCGTCGTTGCCGCCTTCCGAGCCTTCCTCGGCTTCGGCCTCGCTGTCGTCGGCATCGGCATCGGCGTCGACGATTTCGTCCTCGCCTTCGCCCTCGCCGGTCAGCGTGGCGTCTGCGTCGCCAGCGGCTTCCTCGTCCTCGTCGGGTTCGTGTGCTTCCTCGTCTTCCTTCTGGGCGCGTTCGACCATGCGGGCCTGTTCGGCCGCCAGGGCCTCCCGATCCGAAACCGGAATCTGGAAGTAATCGGGATGGATTTCGCTGAAGGCGAGAAATCCGTGGCGGTTGCCGCCGTAGTCGATGAAGGCCGCCTGCAGGGACGGTTCGACCCTGGTGACCTTGGCCAGATAGATGTTGCCCTTGAGCTGGCTCTTTACTGCGGATTCAACGTCAAATTCCTGCAGGTCCCGCCCGTCGGTGACGACGACCCGGGTCTCTTCCCGGTGGCCGGCGTCGATCAGCATACGTCGTGTCATGGATGTTCCAGTCTGGGGCGACGGCGCGTGTGGCGGCGAAGTCGATGCTTCGCGCCCGCGACGTCGCGGTTGTGCGTGAGACCGGCGGCCGCATCGCGGCGGCAAATTCCTGCGGTCGAGCCGCCGGGAACCGCATCAAAGCAGCTCCGGACCGGGTCTCCGTCAGGGCATTTGCCATCTCGCGCCGGGGGTTCACGGTGATCCTTCCAGGAAGGGGGTGTCTTGTGTCTTGTCGCGGCGCGCCGTTCGTGATTCTATAGTGGCGCGCAATTCCCATAACTTTCAATGGCATAGAGCCACCGATGAAAGCGAAGGTTCAGCGACAGGACTATGATAGTACGACGATTGCACGCGGGACAACCATGAGATTGCACACCGTGTATCGCGCGGTTGCGTACCTGTGCCTTTTGTTGGGGACATGTTCGGCCCCGTTCATGGGCATGGCGGGTGCCCATGCGCAGTCGCCGACCGTTACCGGCGTGCGTGCAGGCATCAATGCCGATGCAACCCGTTTCGTCCTGGACCTGACCGCGCCGATCAGTTTCGATGTCTTCGTGCTCGACAATCCCGACCGTGTCGTGATCGACCTCAGCGAGGTCGACTGGGACCTGCCGGGCGACAGCCAGGCGCTCGACGCCGGCCTGATCGAGGCCTTCCGCTACGGCCTGTTCGAACCGGGACGCTCGCGTATCGTGCTCGATGTCGGCGGTCCCACGGCAGTGCGCGACGCCTTCCTGCTCGCGCCCTCGGCCAGCTTCGGCTATCGCTTTGTGCTCGACTTGGCGCCCCGCAATGGCGGGGACGTACAGGAAGCTTCGCTGCAGTCGAACAACATCGTGACCGACGCGCCCGTCTTCGACGCCGTAGCCTGGGATGGCCCGCCGCTGCCGGCCGAAAAGCCCGAACGGGGCGACCGCGTCATCGTGATCGATGCGGGCCATGGCGGTGTCGACCCCGGCGCGATCGGCTCCAGCGGGGCCTATGAAAAGGACCTGACCCTGGCCGCGGCGCGCGATCTCGAACGGCTGCTCGAAGCGCGCGGGGGCTACCATGTGGTCCTGACACGCGACAGCGACATTTTCCTGAAGCTGGGTGAACGGGTGGATTTCGCGCGTTCGCACGGCGCCGACCTGTTCATCTCGATCCACGCCGATTCGATCGAGGATTCCTCGGTGCGCGGCGCCGGCGTCTATTCCCTGTCGGAAAACGCCTCGGACGACGAGGCGGCGGCCCTGGCCTCACGCGAGAACAAGGCGGACCTGATCTCCGGGGTCGACTTCGTCAATGTCGCCTACGATCCGCTGACGACCAACATCCTGATCGACCTCGCCCAGCGCGAGACCAAAAACGCCTCCTCGGAGTTCGCCGGGCTGATCGCCGTCGAGATCGCCCAGGCCGTGCGCCTGCGCAGCAATGCCCATCGTTTTGCCGGTTTCCGCGTGCTCAAGGCACCCGACGTTCCTTCGGTACTGCTGGAGATGGGCTATCTCTCCAATCCCCAGGAGGAGGCGAACCTGCGCGATCCGGCTTTTCGCGAGCGTTTCATGGGCGCGGTCGTGAAGGCGATCGACGACTATTTCGCCAGCCATCCCCAATAGCGGCAAGGCCGCTCTGGCCGGAACGTCACCGGAACGCCATATTGCGCGGATAGATCCGCTGGCGCGGGGCCGGGATCGATTCGGCCCGCGACTGCGTTAAGCAGGAACCATGCAGAGTCCGATGTGAACCAAGAGACACCTCCCGCCCCCCCCAAACGCCGCAAACGCCGCTGGCTGCTGCGTCTGCTGGGCGCATTTTTTGTGCTTGGGCTGCTGGGCGTAATCTCTGCCGGCGGCATCGTCGTCTGGGCCTTCAAGCACTATGGCGCAGACCTGCCCGACTACAGCATGCTGGCCGACTACGAGCCGCCGGTGGCGACCCGGGTCTATGCCGGCGACGGCAGGCTGATGGCCGAGTTTGCCGTGGAGAATCGTGTCTTCGTGCCGATCGCGCAGATTCCGGCCGATGTCCGCGATGCCTTCATCGCCGCCGAGGATCAGAACTTCTACCAGCACCACGGCATCGATCCCGAGGGCATCATCCGGGCGGCCATCACCAACCTGAAGGCGGTGGGCGGCGGCCAGCGCCTGCAGGGCGCGTCGACCATCACCCAGCAGGTCGCCAAGAACTTCCTGCTGACCAACGAGGTTTCCTACGAGCGCAAGATCAAGGAAGCGATCCTGGCGGTACGCATCGAAGAAGCCCTGCCCAAGGACCGCATCCTCGAGCTCTATCTCAACGAGATCTACCTGGGTTACGGCTCCTATGGCGTCGCCGCCGCGGCGCTGAACTACTTCGGCAAGCCGCTCGACCAGTTGACGCTTGCCCAGGCGGCCTATCTTGCGGCCCTGCCCAAGGCGCCCAACAACTATCATCCGGTGCGCAAGCACGACGCAGCGGTAGCGCGGCGCAACTGGGTGATCCAGCGCATGGTTGCCGAAGGGTTCGTGACCGTGGCGGAGGGGCTGGAGGCACAGACCCAGCCGCTGGAGGTGGTCGAGGGCGGTTCGCGCGACGATGTCGTGGCCGATTATCCCACCGAGGAGATCCGCCGCCAGATCGTCGAGCTCTACGGCAGCGATGCGCTCTACGAAGGCGGTCTTTATGTCCGCTCCACGATCGATCCCCGGCTGCAGGAAATCGCGCGCAGGGCGCTGCGCGACGGCCTTTCGGCCTATGACCGGCGCCACGGCTACCGTGGACCGTTGACGACGCTGGCGCTTGACGACGCCTGGCCCGAGGCCCTGGCCGAGGTCGAGGTGCCGTCCGACCTGGCGCCCTGGCGGGTAGCCGTCGTGCTGGGCATGAACAACGAGGCGGCCGCCATCGGGTTTTCCGACGGCAGCACGGGCGTCATCCTGCTGGGCGACCTCGACTGGGCCCGGCGCCAGCTTGAGGAGGGCGGTCGTGGCCCCTCGATCAGCAAACCCGCCGACGCGCTCGCCGCCGGCGACGTGGTCCTGGTGGAGCCCGGCAGCAGCGACGAGGGGGCGGCATCTCAGGATGCGCCGCTCTTTGCCCTGCGCCAGATCCCGGCGGTGTCGGGCGGCATTCTGGCGATGGATCCCCACAACGGGCGTATCCTGGCGATGGTCGGTGGCTTCAGCTACGAGCAGAGCGAGTTCAACCGCGCGACCCAGGCGATGCGCCAGCCCGGTTCGGCATTCAAGCCCTTCGTTTACATGGCCGCGCTCGATCATGGTTTCACGCCGTCGACCCTGATCGAGGATGCGCCCTTTACCTACGACCCCGGCAACGGGCAGCCGATCTGGAAGCCTGGCAACTACAGCAACGAATTCTACGGCCCCACGCCGCTGCGCATGGGCATCGAAAAGTCGCGCAACCTGATGACGATCCGGCTGGCCAACCTCGTGGGCCCCCAGGTGGTCGACGACTATGCGGTCCGCTTCGGCATCCTGGATGCGGAATTGCCGTTCTACCTGCCGATGGCGCTGGGGGCGGCAGAGACGACATTGCTGCGGATGACCACGGGCTATTCGGAGATCGTCAACGGCGGCAAGCGGATCAAACCCTCCCTGATCGAGCGCATCCAGAACCGTGACGGAACCACGATCTGGCGCCGCGACGAACGCGACTGCACGACCTGCTGGTCGGATGTCTGGCGCGACGATGCCTCCGTGCCCGTCCTGCCCGACCTGCGCGAGCAGATCATCGATCCGGTTACCGCCTACCAGATGGTCTCGATCCTCGAGGGCGTGGTGCTGAGAGGCACCGGCGCCCGTATCGCCTCGCTGGGCCGCCCGCTGGCGGGCAAGACCGGCACGACCAACGAATACCGCGATGCCTGGTTCATGGGTTTCTCGCCGGATCTGGCGCTGGGCGTTTATGTTGGGTTCGATCAGCCCGAGAGTCTGGGCGTCAAGGAGACCGGTTCCTCGGTCGCCGTGCCGATCTGGAAGGCGTTCATGGGCGAGGCGCTTGAAGGCGCTCCGATCATTCCCTTCCGCATTCCCGACGGCGTGCGCCTGGTCCGTGTCGACGGCGACCGCGGGCTGCTGCCCGGCAGCGCGACCAGCCGTGTCATCGTCGAGGCGTTCAAGCCGGGCACCGAACCCAGCGATGCCGCCAACGGCTTCAGCGCCATACCCGAAGATGGCATCGACGGTTCCGATATCTCGGCTTCGGGTATCTACTGACCCGGCGGCTTGACGCCGCCCGACCTTTGCGGCCAGTTTCCGCGCCGCTGTCTTTTCACGTCCAATTTCCTTTCAGGAGTCCCCACCATGCGTGCCGACGTTGCCGACCTTCAGGTGCAGATCGAAAACGCGCTGGCTCTCGTGCGGAGGCATCTTTGACTGGGATAACGCACTCATAAGGCTCGACGAGGTCGAGCACCTCGCCCAGGACCCCGAGCTCTGGAACGATCCGGAGAAGGCTCAGACCCTGATGCGCGAGCGCACCAAGCTGGTCGATTCGATCGGCGCGGTGCGCGCGATGGAAACCACGCTCAGCGACAACCTCGAACTGATCGAGATGGCCGAAGCCGAGGGCGACGAGGCGATGGTCGAGGATGCCGTCAAGGCACTCCAGGTGGCTGCCGCGCGGGCCGAAACCGTTCGTGTCGAAAGCCTGCTTTCGGGCGAGGCGGACGGCAACGACTGTTATCTCGAGGTCCATGCCGGGGCCGGGGGCACCGAAAGCCAGGACTGGGCCCAGATGCTGCTGCGCATGTACACGCGCTGGGCCGAACGGCGCGGCTACAAGGTGGAGTATCTCGACGAGAGTTCGGGCGAAGAGGCCGGGATCAAGTCGGCGACGATCAAGATCTCCGGCAACAACGCCTTCGGCTGGGCCAAGACGGAGACAGGCGTGCACCGCCTGGTGCGCATCTCACCCTTCGATTCCGCGGCCCGCCGCCACACCAGCTTCGCCAGCGTCGGCATCTCGCCGGTGGTCGACGACACGATCGATATCGCCATCGAGGACAAGGACCTGCGCGTCGACACCTACCGGGCCTCGGGCGCGGGCGGCCAGCACATCAACAAGACCGACAGCGCCGTCCGCATCACCCATCTTCCCACCAACATTGTCGTCCAGTGCCAGAACGACCGTTCGCAGCACCGTAACCGGGCCCAGGCCATGGCCATGCTGAAGTCGCGCCTCTACGAGCGCGAACTGCGCATGCGTGAGGAGAAGGCCCAGGCCGCCGCCGACGCCAAGGGCGATATCGGCTGGGGGCACCAGATCCGCTCCTACGTCCTGCAGCCCTACCGCATGGTCAAGGACCTGCGTACCGAGGTCGAGACGAGCAACACCGATGCCGTGCTCGACGGCGACATCGACCTCTTCATCTCCGCCGCACTCGCCCAGAATCTGGGCGGCGAGGTCGACGAGGCGGTGCTCTAGGGAGGCCTGCGTGGCAGTGGTATTCTGCTCCGGGACGGGACCGAGCGGGAGCAGGCCATGACCACGACGCGCGCAGGACAGTGCCCGCCGGCCTATCTGCTGACAGGGGACGCGGTGATTTCCTTCGGCTCCCTGGTTTCGGCGCGGCGTTCGCCGTCTTGAACGCGCACGCCGCAAAGGCCAAAGTCGCCGCCATGAGCAACGACCGCCGCGATTCCCAGGAGCACATCCTCTATCTGCTCAAGACCAAGGGCCCGCTCACCGCGCAGGTCCTGGCAGAGCGGCTGGAGATCACGGCCATGGGTGTGCGTCAGCACCTCAAGCGGCTGACCCAGGAAGGGCTGGTCGACCATCAGGACGAACGTGCCGGTGTCGGCCGGCCGGCACGCCACTGGTCGCTCACCGCGCAGGGCCATGCGCGTTTTCCCGACAGCCATGGTGAACTGACCGTTGCCCTGCTCGACAGCGTGCGCCGCGTCTTCGGCGCCAAGGGTCTGGACAAGCTGATCGATGCGCGCACGCGCGAAACCGCCAAGCACTACCGCGAGCGCCTGGAGGGTTTGGCCACCATCGAGAAACGCCTGGCGGGGCTTGCCGAACTGCGCATCGCCGAAGGCTACATGGCCGAATGGCACGCCGAGGCCGAAGGCAGTTACCTGTTCATCGAGAACCACTGCCCGGTCTGTGCCGCCGCCCGGATGTGCCAGGGACTCTGCCGTTCCGAACTGGAGGTCTTCCAGGAAGCCCTGGGCAAGGACTGGCAGGTCGAGCGCTGCGAGCATCTGCTCGACGGCGCGAGGCGCTGCTCCTACAGGGTCTCGGCGGCGTAATACGAGGCCGGCAGGCCGGCCCGGCTGCGGGCGTCCTGGTTGAAGGGCGGCTTGACCCGGCCGCGAAAACGTTCGGCAACGATCGCCTTCCAGGTCGGCTCGGGTTCCAGCCCGCGTTCGCCGCAGACATGCATGAACCAGCGCATGCCGGTCGCGACGTGACCGACTTCCTCGCGGTAAATCACCTCCAGGATCGCCACGCTTTCGGCATCGCCGGCCCGTTCCAGACGTTCGATCATGGCCGGCGTGACATCAAGCCCGCGTGCCTCCAGAACCAGAGGCACCACCGCCAGGCGGGCGAGCAAATCGTCGGAGGTATCCATCGCGGCCTGCCACAGCCCGTCATGGGCGGGGAGGTCGCCGTAGACTGCGCCACAGGCGACCAGTCGGTCGGCCAGCATCAGGAAGTGACGCGCCTCGTCGGCGCCGACGGCGACCCAGTCGTCGTAGAAGGCGCGCGGCTGGTCCGGAAAACGCGCGATGATGTCCCAGGCAAGATCGATGGCGTTGAGTTCGATGTGGGCGACGGCATGAAGCAGGGCGATGCGCCCGGCCGGCGTCGTCAGGGCGCGGCGGCGCGCCATGGCCGAGGGATGGCAGAGCTCGGGACGTAACGGGCGGGCCGGGCGGTCGGGTGGCGCGCGATAACCCAGGACGGCACCACCACGCGCCCAAACCTGCGCCCCTTCGAGCGAGGCCGCGGCCTTGGCGCGGGGATCGCCCGTAGCCAGAACCGCCAGCGCCAGATCGCCCAGGGTGGTGTCGGTGCTCACCCCAGTTCGGCAGCGGCCTGGGTCACCGCCTCGACATGGCCGGCAACCTTGACCTTGCGCCAGACCTGGCGGACCACGCCCCCGGCGTCGATCAGGAAGGTGGCGCGTTCGATGCCCATGTACTTGCGGCCGTAGTTCATCTTCTCGACCCAGACGCCAAAGGCCGCGCAGATCGCGCCGTCCTCGTCCGATACGAGCTGGAAGGGCAGCTCGTACTTGGCCCTGAAGTTGTCGTGGCGTTTGACGCTGTCCCTGGAGACGCCCACGACCACCGTGCCGGCATCGGCCAGGCCGGCGAGATGGTCACGGAAGCCGCAGGCCTCCTTGGTGCAGCCGGGGGTGTCGTCCTTGGGGTAGAAATAGAGCACGACCTTCTTTCCCTTGAGCGCAGACAGCTTGAGGGCGCCGCCGCCATCGGTGGGAGCATCGAAATCCGGGGCCTTGTCGCCGGGCTGGGGTCCGCTCATCTCAGGTCTCCTTGTCTTGAATGGGGCTGGCATGAGCCTCGATATGGCGCGCGAAGGCGTCGCGCACCACCCCCTGGGCGGCATCGAGAACGTTCGCCAGGTTCTCGAAATCACCCAGGCCGGAGAGGCGTGCCATCAGGTCGCGCAACGGCTGGGGCATGTCCTTTTCGCGCGTGCGCCGGGCCATGGCCAGGCGGATGACGCCCTGGACATCCTGCATCAGCCTGCCCGCGGCGATCAGTTCTTCGGCCTCGGTGGTGCCGACCAGGCCATGGCGGGCACAAGCCTGCAGCGCCTGCGTCGAGCTGGCCGCGATGATGTCGGGGTGCTGCGCGCCGTGGATGAGCTGCAGGGTCTGGGCCAGGAAATCGAGATCGATCAGGCCGCCGTCGGCGTATTTGACATCGAGACGATCGAGCGGGGGGCGTTCGCGCGCGATGCGCCGGCGCATGTCGGTGACGTCGGTGCTGATTCCGCCGGCGTCGCGCGGGCGCAGCAGGATGGCGCGGACACCGTCCTCTACCGCGGCCGAGAAGTCGGTGCTGCCGCACACGACGCGCAGCTTGGTCAGCGCCAGATGCTCCCAGGTCCAGGCCTCCTCGGCCTGATAACGCAGGAAGCCGCTGAGTTCGGAGGCCAGCGGTCCGGCGTTGCCCGATGGCCGCAGCCGCATGTCGATCTCGAACAGACGCCCGGCGTTGGTCAGTGTCGTCAGTGCGCTGACGAAACGCTGGCACAGGCGGGCATAGTAGAGGCTGGGCGGCAACGGGCGTTCGCCGTCCGATGCCGAAGCGTCGGCGTCGTGGCGATAGACGAAGACCAGGTCGAGGTCGGAGCCGAAGTTGAGCTCCCTGGCGCCGTACTTGCCCAGAGCCAGGACGGCCAGGGCGCCGCCATCGAAGTAGCCGTGCTGCGACGCGAACTCCTCCCGGACGCGGGGCAGCAGGGCATGCAGCACGGCATCGGTGAGCGCGGTCAGACCGGCGGCGGCATCACCGGGTTTGATCATGCCGCGCAGCAGGTGAACGCCAAGCTGGAACTCGCGGTCGTGGGCCCAGCGGCGTATCCGGTCGTAGAGGTCCTCGGCATCGCGCAGGTCGATCAGATGACGTTCGAGATCGGCCTCCATGTCGGCGGTCCCGCCCAGATCCTCGTAGAAGTTGGTATCCAGGACATGGTCGAGCAGGGTCGGCGTGCGGGCCAGGTGTTCGGCCAGGCGCGGCGTCGTGCCCATGATCTCGGCAACCAGGTCGAGCAGGTCGGCATTGCTCTGGAACAGCGAGAAGAGCTGGATGCCTGCCGGCAGGTGGCTGAGGAATTCCTGGAAACGCAGGAGGGCGCCATCGGGATGGCTGGTGGCGCCGAAGGCGGAGAGGAGGCGCGGCATCAGTTCGGTCAGGATCTGTCGCGCGCGGGGGCTGCGCATGGCGCGCACGCGACCGTGATGCCAGCCGCGCACGATCGCCGCGATCGCCGGTGGATCGGCAAACCCCATGCGCGCCAGGGTGGCCAGCGTGTCGGGATCATCCTCGGTACCGGTGAACACGAGGTTGCCGGCAGCACCGCCGGCATCGCCCGACAGCGGATCGGATTCCTCGAAGAGGTCGGCATAGTGCGTTTCGACACGCTGCAGGATGCCGGTCAGATGGTCGGCGAATGACGCAACGTCGGGATGGCCCAGGAAGCAGGCGATGTGGGCAAGGCCCTGTTCGCTGTCGGGCACGCTGTGGGTCTGGGCGTCGTCGATCATCTGCAGGCGATGCTCGATACGGCGCAGTTCGCCATAGGCATCGGTCAGATCGACGGCGATGAAGGGGGCGATGCGCTGAGCGTCCGCCAGGCCCGCGAGCGTCTGGCAGGTGGCGCGGGTGCGCAGGAACGGCTCCCGGCCGCCGAAGATGAGCTGCTGGGTCTGGGCGAAGAATTCGATCTCGCGGATGCCGCCGCGGCCCAGCTTGACGTTGTGGCCGGCAACCGCGATCTGCGCGCCACCCTTGTGGGCGTAGATCTGGCGCTTGATCGAATGGATGTCCTGGATCGCGGCGAAATCGAGATGACGCCGCCAGATGAAGGGAACGAGGCGGTCAAGGAAGGACTCGCCGGCCTCGATGTCGCCGGCCACCGGCCGGGCCTTGATCAGGGCGGCACGTTCCCAGTTCTGACCCAGGCTCTCGTAGTACATCTCGGCGGCGTCGACCGAGAGGGCAAGCGGCGTGGCGCCGGGATCGGGCCGCAGGCGCAGATCAGTGCGCAGGGCATACCCTTCCGCGGTGCGTTCCTCGAGCAGGCGTACCAGGCCGCGCACCATGCGCACGCAGACCGCAAGCGGGGCCTCGGCGCGGAACCGCTCCTCGTCCCACAGCACCATGATGTCGACGTCGCTGGAATAGTTCAGTTCGCCACCGCCCAGCTTGCCCAGACCCAGGACGATGATGCCGCTGGATCGCAGCGCCGTGTTGCTGTCGATCTGTCCGGCTGCCGCGGCGCGGGCCAGGAGATGCTTCAGGGCTGCGTCGATCGCCTGTTCGGCAAAGGCGCTGAGCGCCCCGGTGATGCGTTCCAGGGGCCAGATGCCGGCGATGTCGGCCAGCGCCACGGCCACGGCCACGCCGTTGCGGGCATCGCGGAGCGCCGTCATCAAGGCTTTCTCGTTGTCGGCAGCGTTTGCAATCAGGGCATGGGCGGCCACGATGGCCGATTCCGGTCCGTCCTGCGCCCACTTCGTGACCCGCTCCGGACTGCGCACCAGGCAATGCGAGAGGAACGGGCTGTTGCCGAACACGGCATCGAGCAGGGCGCTGCCGGCGGGGTCGGCCGCCAGTTCCCGCGCAGCGTCATTGTCGCCTGCGGCGGCCAGCCAGCGTTCGCGCGCCACGCGTGCGCGTTCGGCGTCGAAGGGGCGGGGCAGCGCGGCGATGGCGTCGAGCGTGGGAAAGGGCATGGATCCTGCTGGAATGCTGGCCGATGGGTAGGCAAAGCGTCTAGTTTGGGCCCGATAAGACAGGGCAGACCCAGAGCGTGACACGACGCGGCGCCAAATTCATGGTTCATGTGCTCGGGACGCTGGTCGGCGTCGCGAGTGTGCTGCTGGCTGGCGCGGCCTGGCGGCTGGCGCAGGGGCCGATCGAGCTCTCGACCCTGACGCCCTATATCGAGGCGGCGCTCAACCAGGGCGGTACCGGTTACCGCTTCGAGATCGGTGCTGCTGAGCTTGCCTGGGGCGACTGGCAGCGCGCCTTCGATCTGCGCATTCTTGATGTCACGGTGGTCCACGACGATGGTTCGCCTGCCTTCGGCGCGGGCGAGCTGTTGCTCGAAATGGCCCTGCCGCCGCTGGTGCGCGGCGAACTGCGGCCGCGCGCCATCACGGTGATCCGGCCGTTGGTCGATGTCGTGCGCCATCAGGACGGCACCGTGACCTTCGGCGTGCTGCCCATGCGGCAGGAGCCGGCACCATCCTCCGCGACACCCTATGCGGCCTTGACGGAGAACGGGCCGCCACCGGGCGACGATATCGTCACGGCCTTTCTTGCCGTGCGCGACGAGCCGCCGTTCGAGCTTCTCGATCGTGTCTCGCTGCTGGGCGCCCAACTGCGCCTCGACGACAGGGTACTGGGCGTGCAATGGCACGCTCCGGCGGCAGAACTCGTGCTGCGCCGTCGCGGTGACGGCCTCGACCTCAGCACCCGGGCCACCCTGCGTTCGGGCGTCCGCAAGGTCGAGCTCGACATGGTGGCGGTTTATGCCCCTGCCGACGATACGGTGTTGATGTCGGCCCACCTCACCGATTTCGCTCTGGCCGATCTTTCCTTCCTGATGCCGGTGTTGCCACCGCTGGACGGGCTTCGGCTTTCGGTCGACGCAGAACTGACGCTGGCCCTCGACACCACTCTGCATGTCCGCAGCGGCAGCTTCTCCCTTGTCGCTCCCGGTGGCGTCATCGACCTGCCCGATGTTTTTGCCGGGCCCATCACGCTGGGGCCGTCGCGGGCCAGCGGCCACATCCGGCCCGGATTTTCCGGCATCGAGATCACCGACATGAACCTCGGGCTGTCGCATGGTCTGGCTACCGGGAGCGTCGTCATCAGTGGATACCGTCCCAGTGACACGATCGAGGCGCGGCTCGATGTCGAGGCGTTGCCGGTCGACGATGTTGCCGCCTTCTGGCCCGTGCCGCTGGTCGAACGGGCGCGGGACTGGATCACCACGCATATCTCCCGGGGCATCGTGACACGCGGTTCCCTGGCCTTCAGCGCGACGGTCGCCGAACTGGCCGACCACGACCTTCCCCTGAAGAATCTCGCGATCGATCTGGACGTCACCGGGGGTTCGATCATCTATCTGATGGGGATGCCCCCGGTGACCGGCATCGACGCCAGTGTGCACATCTTCGACGACGCCATGCGCATCGACGCCACGACCGGCATGCTCAACGGCCTGACCGGCCATCGCGGCGTCATCACGATGGAAACGCTCGACGGATCGAAGGGGATGCTGATCGGCGCCGAAGCCACGGGCGACCTGCAGCGCGCCCTCGAACTGCTGGTCAACCCGGAGCTGGGGTTCACATCCCTGGTCGAACTCGATCCCAGCGCGATCACCGGCCGGATTGATGGGCGCCTCGAGGTCGTTTTGCCCTATCTGGAGGGGCTGGTGCAAAGTGCGGTGCAGTTCCGCGTCGCGGCCGACCTTGCCGATCTGGAACTGCTTTCGGGATTGCGCGGCTACCGTGTCGCAGGCGGCACCGGCACGATGATCTTCGATTCCAGGACAGCGCTCTTTGACGGCGTCCTCAGCCTCAACGATGTGCCGTTCGATGTCGCCTATCGGCAGACGTTCGAGCAGGGCGAGGCGGTGCAGAGAACCGTGCAGATGCGCGGCACGCTGGACGACGAGCAGCGCGCGGCACTGGCGATTCCCGATCTGATCACCATGGAGGGGCCGGTCGGAATCGTTCTCGACCTCGCCCAGACAGAGGCCGGTACCATGATCTGGTCGGCGGTCGCCGACCTCACCGGCGCGGCGATCGACTATCCGCTGCTCGCCATCGACAAGCCGGCCGGCCAACCCGGCCGCGCCGCCCTGCGGCTGGTCGACGACCAGGGGCCGGTGCTGCATGTCGAGTCCCTGAACCTTGGTATCGGCACGACGCAGGTTGTTGGACGCGGCTCACTGCGCGCCGCCGACCTTTCGCCGATCCGCCTCGATCTCGAGCGGCTTGCCTTCGGACGCAATGCCGTCGCCGGCGCGCTCACCGTGCGCGAGGACGGCGTCTTCGACGTTCGGCTCTCGGGCGGCATCGCCGACCTTGAACCCATGCTCGAGGACATGACGGCCTCGACCGGTCCGACCCTGCCGTCGTTCCACATCGAGGGTGTGCTCGACGGCGTCTGGCTGACCGACAACGACACGGTCACCGATGTCCGCATCGACGGCACCTATCTGGGCGATCGCTGGGAGGCGCTGGCGATAACGGGAACGCTGGACGATGCCACGCCGACATCGCTCAACATCTGGCGTTTCAGCCCGGAAGAGCGGCGCTTCGAATATACCGCCGGCAGTGCCGGCGACGCCATCCGCGCGGTCGGCCTGTTCGATCACGCCGAAGGCGGCACGCTCGATATCCGCGCACGCATCGACGACAGCTCGGACGAGCGGCGCGCCTCGGGCGCCATGCGCGCGAGCGATTTCACCATGACGGAGGCGCCGATCCTGGCGCAGCTCCTCTCGATCGCCTCGCTGGGCGGTCTTGCCAATGCGCTGACCGGCGACGGCCTGGAGTTCGAGAACGCGCTGATCCCCTTCGAGAAGGTGGGCGACGTCGTGACCATCAACGACGGACGCGCCTATGGGCCCGGCCTGGGCATCACCATCTTCGGCAAGGTCAATCTGGCGTCGAACCAGCTCGACCTGGAAGGCACGATCATTCCGATCTATTCGCTCAACGCCGCGCTGGGCGACATTCCGCTGATCGGCGACATCCTGACCGGCTTCGAGGAGGGCGGTGGCCTGTTCGGCTTCACCTACGAGGTCACGGGCCCGCGCGAGGATCCGGAAGTCAGCGTCGATCCGCTGTCGCTTCTGACACCGGGCATCCTGCGCCGCCTGTTCAGCGCGCCGAGCGACGATGAGGTGCGCGAACTGACCTTCGAGAGTTCACGCCAGGAAGGCGGGCGCTGAGCAGTTCTCTGATTCAGACGGCCCGCAGCAGGGCGTGGCGCTTCTTGCCGGCCGAAAGCTTCACGGTGCCATCGGGGCCGAGATCGGCCGGGGTCACCTTGTGCGCCTCGTCGGAGATGGCGGTGTCGTTGACGCGCGCGCCGCCGCCCTTGATGAGGCGGCGTGCCTCGCCGTTGGATCCGGCGAGCCCGGCCTCGCGCATCGCCTTGTAGAGCAGGATGCCCTCGGACAGGCGCGCCGCCGCTATTTCGGCGACGGGCAGGGCATCGCCCGTGGTGCCTTCCTCGAAGGTCTTGCGCGCGGTCTCTGCGGCTTCCCGCGCGGCGGCCTGGCCGTGGCACAGTGCGGTCGCCTCATTGGCCAGGATCTTCTTGGCCTCATTGATCTCGGCGCCTTCGAGCTTCTCAAGGCGCGCGATCTCGTCGAGAGGCAGGTCCGTGAACAGGCGCAGGAAACGACCGACGTCGGCATCCTCGGTGTTGCGCCAGAACTGCCAGTAGTCCCAGGTCGAGCGCATGTCGGCGTTGAGCCAGACGGCGCCGGCCGCGGTCTTGCCCATCTTGGCGCCCGAGGCGGTGGTGATGAGCGGCGTCGTCAGGCCGTAGAGCTGGGCATCGGCAACACGGCGACCCAGGTCGACGCCGTTGACGATGTTGCCCCACTGGTCCGATCCGCCCATCTGCAGGATGCAGCCGTAGCGCTTGTTGAGCTCCACGAAGTCGTAGGCCTGGAGGATCATGTAGTTGAATTCCAGGAACGACAGCGGCTGCTCGCGCTCCAGGCGCAGCTTCACCGAATCCATGGAGAGCATGCGGTTGACCGAGAAGTGGCGGCCAAAATCGCGCAGGAACGGGATGTAAGCGAGCGTCGAGAGCCACTCGTCATTGTTGACCATGACGGCGTCGTTCGGTCCGTCGCCGAAGGTCAGGTAGTTCTCGAAGCTGGCGCGGATGCTCGCCATGTTGGCGGCGATTTGTTCGTCGCTGAGAAGCTGGCGCGCTTCGTCCTTGCCGGATGGGTCGCCGACCTTGGTCGTGCCGCCACCCATCAGGACGATGGGCTTGTGCCCGGTCTGCTGCATGCGGCGCAGCATCATGATCGAGACCATGTGGCCGACATGCAGGCTCGGACCGGTGCAATCGTAGCCGATGTAGGCCGTGACGACGCCCTTGGTCGCAGCAGCGTCCAGGGCATCGAGGTCGGTGCACTGGTGCATGAAACCACGCGCGAGGATGTCGCGCAGGAATTCGGATTTGGGCTCGGACATGATCGGGCTCGATTGGCGGTGTTGCCCCGTCGCGCGGGGGCGCGTCCTGTAGCACACTCGCCGAATCGCGACAACGCGGGGAGACCATGGCAGACGGGCTGAAAACGGCCATCGGGCTGATGAGCGGCACCTCGCTGGACGGCGTCGATGCGGCACTGCTGCGCACCGACGGCGTACACGTCGAACGCACCGGCCTGGCGCTGGAACTGCCCTATGACGGGCCGGTGCGGGCCCTGCTGCGCAGTGTGCTGGGCGGCAGGGGTGACGTGCCCGCGGCTTCGCGCGCGCTGACCCTGCGCCATGCTGAGGCGGTCGTCGCGCTGCTGGCCAAGGCGGGCCTGACTCCCGATGAGGTCGATGTCGTCGGCTTCCATGGCCAGACCATCGCGCACCGGCCCGAGGAACACATGACCTGGCAGATCGGTGATGGTGCGTTGCTGGCCGAATGCACGGGGATCGATGTGGTCGATGACTTCCGCAGCAGGGATGTCGCCGCGGGCGGGCAAGGGGCGCCGCTGGCGCCGCTTTATCACGCTGCACTGGCGGCCATGGGCGAGGCGCCGCCGCCGCTGGCGGTGCTCAACGTCGGGGGCGTGGCCAATGTCACCTGGATCGAGGGCGATCGCATCGTCGCCTTCGACACCGGACCGGGCGGTGCGCTGCTCGATGACTGGGTGCTGAGGGCGACAGGCGCCCCCTTCGATCGCGATGGCGCCCTGGCGCGTGCGGGCAGTCCCGACATGGGCCGCGTCGATGCCGCCCTGGCCCATCCCTATTTCGCCCGCCCTGCGCCCAAGTCGCTTGACCGCGATGCCTTCGCCATCGACCTCGACGGCCTTTCGCCCGAGGACGGCGCAGCAACGCTGGTGGCCTTCACCGCTGGCGCCGTGGCGCGTGGGCTCGATCATCTGCCCAGCCCGCCGACACGCTGGATCGTGACGGGTGGCGGCCGTCGCAATGGCGCGCTGCTGGCAGCGCTTGGTGGCAGGCTGAATGTCGAGGTCGGTGTTGCCGAAGATCTGGACTGGGATGGCGATGCGCTGGAGGCCGAGGCCTTCGCATTTCTCGCCGTGCGCTCGCTCGCCGGCCTGCCGCTCAGCCTGCCCGAAACGACAGGCGTGTCACGGCCGGTGACCGGCGGTGCGTTGCACCGCGCGGTGACGCGCTGACTATATGGAGAAGAGCAAGATTCACGTTTCGGATTGATTCAATCTGAAACGATCCGCCCTAGGCGGGCGGCAGGCGTTTGGCGAGATAACCGTCGACGTGACCCTGCAGGGTTTCCATCTCGTTTTCGAAGAAGTGCCCGGCGCCCTCGATGATTTCGTAGGTCACTTCGTGTTTCTTGCGGTTGAGCCGCTCGGCAAGCTTGGTGACGCCTTCAGGAGCGACCACCGTGTCGGCGCTGCCCTGGATGATGAGGCCGTCGCAGGGGCAGGGCTCGAGGAAAACAAAGTCGTACTTGTCGGCCGGCGGGGAGACGAGCACGAAGCCGTCGATCTCCGGCCGGCGCATCAGGGCATGGGCGCCGATCCAGGCGCCGAAGGAAAAGCCTGCGATCCACACACCCGAGGCATCCTCGTTGTGCAGCGCCAGCCAATCGAGCGCGGCGCCGGCGTCGGAGAGTTCGCCTTCGCCCTTGTCCCAGCCGCCCTCGCTGCGTCCGACGCCGCGGAAGTTGAAGCGCAACACCGAGAAGCCCGCCTGCGCGAAGCTGCGATACAGGGTGTAGGCCACCTTGTTGTTCATGGTCCCGCCGTAGAGCGGGTGGGGATGCAGGACGACGCAGATCGGTGCGCGCGGCTTGGTGCCGTGCTGGTAGCGACCTTCGAGCCGTCCGTCGGGTCCGTTGAATATGATGTCGGGCATATGACCAAAATTGCTTGGGTGACGGGTCGTTTAACGCGTTTCGTGCCGATGCGTTAGCGGTAATACTTGATTCCTGCGGTCGGGCTTTCTATGTGACATGGCAATGGAGCCCAGCGTGGTCCGCCGCCCGCCTCGGTTCGCCCACAACGTCGCAGCGACGAAGGACCACTGATCATGTGGAAGGCACTCAGGCAGGATATCGATTCCGTCTTCGGGCGCGACCCCGCGGTTCGTTCGCGTCTGGAAGTGGTGCTCTGCTATCCCGGTTTCCATGCGCTTTTGTTTTACCGCCTGGCGCATTGGCTGTGGCTTCATGACTTCAAGCTGGGCGGTCGCTTCGTCTCGCACCTGGGACGCTTTTTCTCGGGCATCGAAATTCATCCAGGCGCCACCATCGGCAAACATTTCTTCATCGATCACGGCATGGGTGTCGTGATCGGCGAAACCGCCGAGATCGGCGACAATGTCACCCTCTACCACGGTGTCACCCTGGGTGGCACGACCTGGAACAAGGGCAAGCGCCATCCCACCCTGGGCGACAATGTCGTGGTCGGCGCGGGCGCCAAGATTCTGGGCCCGGTCACGATCGGCGATGGCGCGGCAGTGGGGTCCAACGCCGTGGTCGTGCGCGATGTGCCGCCGGGCCATACCGTGGTCGGGATTCCCGCGCGCGTCGTCGATCACGGCAAGCCCAAGATCGACGAGAGCAAACCCTTCACGCCTTATGGCGCGAGCAAACCCGACATCACCGATCCCGTGACCAAGGCGATCAACGGCCTGCTGGAGCACATCGCCAAGCTGGATGCGCGCATCGCCGGCCTTGAAAGCTCTCCGGAGTCCCAGACCGACGAGATCAGCGTCGGTGCGCTTGACGACGACGATGGTGACAAGCCCGCCAAGAAGCGGGCTGATTGTTGATGCCATCATGAAACTGGGTTCCAAGGGACGTTATGCCGTCATGGCCATGATCGATCTTGCCCTGCAGGGCGGGGCAAGGCCGGTTTCCCTTGCCGAGATCGCGGTACGCCAGGAAATCTCGCTTTCCTATCTCGAACAGCTTTTTGCCCGCCTGCGCCGGCACGGCCTGGTGCGCAGCGTGCGAGGACCCGGCGGCGGTTATCTGCTGGCGCGCGAGGCTGCCGCCATCAGTGTCGTCGAGGTCGTCGATGCGGTCGATGAATCGATGCGCGTGACGCGCTGCAAGGGGACCCAGCCCGTGGTCGGCTGCATGAGCGACAAGAGCCGCTGCGTTACCCATGTGCTTTGGGCCGATCTGGGCGACCACATCCGCGGCTTCCTGTCGGCGGTTTCGCTGCAGGACGTATGCGACGGCCGCCGCCCGGGCGAGGACGTTGCAAGCGCCCTTGCCGCGGAGTGATTCCGGTTCCGGCCATGGCCGATCGCATCTATCTCGACCACAACGCCACCGCGCCGCTGCGTGCTGCCGCGCGCGCGGCCGCGCTGGAGGCCATGGCAATCACCGGCAATGCTTCCTCGGTCCACGCCGCGGGTCGTCGCGCCCGCGCCGTGATCGAGGAGGCACGAAGCCAGATTGCCGCACTGGCGGGCGTGGCGCCCCGGGGCGTGGTGTTCACCAGCGGCGGCACCGAAGCCAATGCGCTGGCACTGCTGGGCTGCGCTCGTCCGCGTCTGCTGGTTTCGGCGATCGAACACCCCTCCGTCCTGGCTGTGCGCGGCGATGCCCAGCGCATTCCGGTCGGGGGCGACGGCATCATTGATCTGGAAGCGTTGGAGGCGATGCTGGCGGCCGAGGAGGCGCCGGCCCTGGTCTCGGTGATGGCCGCCAACAACGAGACCGGCGTGATCCAGCCGGTGGCAGAGGTGGTGCGCCTGGCGCATGCACGCTGTGCGCTGGTTCACTGCGATGCGGTGCAGGGTGCGGGCAGGATGGCGCTTGATGATCTGGGCGCGGACTTCATGACCCTTTCGGGACACAAACTTGGCGGCCTGCAGGGTGCGGGTGCGCTGGTGCTGGCCGACGGCCTGGACATCACCGCCGTCCAGCGCGGCGGCGGCCAGGAACTGGGCCGCCGTGCCGGTACCGAACCCTTGCCCGCCATCGCCGCCTTCGGGGCTGCCGCGTTCGAAGCGCAGAACGATGATGTAACGGCCGTAATGGCCCTGCGCGACTGTCTGCAGGAACGCATGACGGCAGCAGTGCCCGGCGCCCGCGTGATGGGCGCGACGGCACCGCGCTTGGCCAATACGCTGGCGATTGCGCATCCGGTCGCGCAGGCCGAAACGCTGGTCATGGGCTTCGACCTCGAGGGTGTTGCCCTCAGCGCCGGCTCGGCCTGTTCCTCGGGCAAGGTCGGGCCCTCCCATGTGCTCGAGGCGATGGGCCAGGGTGACCTGGCGGCCAACACCATCCGCATCAGCCTGGGCCATGCGACGACGGCCGAGGAGACCGCCCGCTGCGCGCAGGTATGGCAGATCCTGGATCGCCGCCTGGGCACATCGCGGAGCGCGGCCTGAACCATGGTTCGTGATCCCAGCAACATCCGCACGCCGGTCTATCTCGACAACCAGGCAACGACCCCGATGGATCCCCGCGTCCTGGACGTGATGATGCCCTGGCTCACGGAGAAGTTCGGCAATCCCCATTCGACCAGCCACGCCTTCGGGCGTGAGGCCGCCGAGGCCGTGGAACATGCCCGCAGCCAGGTCGCCGAGCTGATCGGCGCGGATACGCGCGAGATCATCTTCACCAGCGGCGCGACCGAATCCAACAATCTGGCGATCAAGGGTGCGGCGCTCTTCGAAAAGCGCCATCGCGGCAAGCGCATGCGTGTCGTGACGCTGGCGAGCGAGCACAAATGTGTGCTCGAGAGTGTGCGCGCGCTTGAGGACGAGGGCTTCGAGACCGTCTTCCTGCCGGTGGGCCAGGACGGTCTGGTCGACATGGACCGGCTGGCCGAAACAATCGACGACAACACGCTGCTGGTATCCGTGATGGCCGCCAACAACGAGATCGGCGTGCTCCAGCCGATTGCCGA
>Ga0105053_10003258_pt1 | contig 24793 bp, 22 predicted proteins | sample BON01_FD_78093 | JGI IMG/M metagenome (GOLD analysis project Ga0105053, IMG submission 78093) | Freshwater microbial communities from Lake Bonney liftoff mats and glacier meltwater in Antarctica - BON-01 | ecosystem: Environmental > Aquatic > Freshwater > Ice > Glacier meltwater | place: Lake...
GATAATTGATACTTCTGTTTTTTTAAACATCCTTGATATTCCAGGCTACAATCAAGAAAGACTCGCAGTTATTTCTAATTTTGGAGTCTATATAAATAACAACGATAAATTTTTTCTACCCTATCCAGCCCTTTTAGAGACCGGAAATCATATCGCACAACTAAACGGAAATCTCAAATTCACAATGGCCAAGAAATTTGTAAAAGAAATTAAATTAGCATTGAATGATGAAGTCCCTTATAAACCGCTCAAGTTCCCCGATAAAAGTGACCTTTTAGGATGGATAGAGGATTTCCCGGAAATAGCAGGTAAAGGAATTGGATTTGGTGATTTTTCAATAATAAAAGATTGGGAAGAGCAAGTGAAAATGTTTCCTAGCTGGTCTGTTAGGATATGGTCTTTGGACCAACACCTTCAGGGATATTATTCATAAGAAGGCTTATTATAACTAAAAAAGGTTTTTAAGTGCTAACAACAGTCTTGGTAAATAGGGATAGGAAATACTTCAAAACTATCTTCATCTGGTATTGGGCTATTACCACAGAACTCTTTAATGAGACTACCTACCCATCAATGTAACCCCCACGATTAGTGCGATTTGCTTTTTACACATTTAAGATCAGTTTCGACGCGGGTTACAAGAATTTTTTGTAAATAAAATAATTAATAACTAAATTTATAAATAATTCAGTGCCGAATTATTTTATATAAAAAGATCATGAGGGTTCTTTTCTGTCTGTTTACTATTTCATTCCTTGTCGCCTCCTGCGATTGGTCTTCAGATAAGCCGCTCCAGGGTCAGCAAATTCTAGAAGGGTATTATATAACTGCGATTGATTTTGATGCAAATGGCAACGCCTGGTTAGGGACACTCGACCAAGGCTTGATAAAATATGACGGGGAAAATCAAAATGTTTTCTCTGAAATCTCAGGCATGATCAGGGCCATTAAGGTAGACAGCAAAAATCAGGTTTACATCGGTGCCGAAGGTTTGATCAGGTATGATGGGGAAAAATTTACCCACTTTGATTCGAGCGATGGACCAATACCGGACGGTTATGTAAACGCTATCGCAATTGATTCCCAAGACAGGGTTTGGTTCTCCATAGGAAGCTTTAAAAATGGTGGTTTAGGTAAACTAAATAAAGAGGTTTTAACTTTTTATGATCCGAAAAACTCACCCCTTCCCGCCCATTGGGTGAGTGGGGTGGTCGTAAATCAGCAGGATGAGGTTTGGATAGCTTCCCAAACCAGTGTAAATGACACCTATTTAAGCAAATTGAATGCGCAGGGCAGTTGGAAGATTTTCTTACCCGAGCAAATAGGTTTTACTCCATATTCTATGACCAACCTTCAGATCATCACCAGTGGCGAAGTATTTGGAGGAATAGATTATTCCTTGTCAAGCACTTACAGCCCTTCTCGGCCATCCCTGTTTACTTTTGATGAAACCAAGAGTAAAGAAATTACGGCAGAGAAGCCTTTCAATACCAATTTTATCCTAGCGGATCGCTCCGACCGGATTTGGTGTGCCGGATGGACTGGCTATGGCGTTTATAAAAACGGGAGATGGTCCTGGGGTGAGGAATCTTTTAAAGAAACAGGTGTTTTTACCATCGCCGAAGCTCCTAATGGGGACATTTGGTTGGGGACCGGTAACGGAGTCCATGTGCTTTCCCTTCCTTAGTTTTCTAGAGAGATATCTGATAGCTTACTTTTTCATGCGAAGAAAGGATTAGTAAATGCCAGGATTATCAGGAATGCAATCATGCATTAACCCGAAATATGCAATAGATATTCTATTAAGTGATGGAATCGTTTCAAAATCAGCCCCTTCTTTGCTATTTTCAACTTCACCATAGCGGTGCTATGGCTCAGTCTCCGAATAGCCTGATTTTCTTGTAATTACATCACCTTCCGAGAAAAAATGGGACAGGCTACTACGAATTCTATTGCATAATCTGTAATTAAATAAAAATATCAGCAAAATTCTCACTTTGGTCACAACTAAACATTTGGACACACGATTTTCTCCTTCGGGCCAAGGCTTTCTTGCTCGCAGCACCTTGTCCGCCCTTATAGATAAGTATGCGACAAATACAATGCAATAAAGGAGGGCCGAGCGGGAATAAAAGTGCCATTTCAGATACTTTTTAGTGAGGGGCAAGCATGTGCGTAGGTCTGAAATAGCAATGGTCTTTTCAATAAAAACCCAATCCACTTAAGAAAAATAGGTGCATTGGACTGCGGGATCAAAAAAACAGGGCTCAAATTGAGCTATACATCAATTACAAAAAGAACCATGACCCTATGGCTTCGACTCCGCTCAGCCGCCGGGAGGGACGAGCGTATAAAAAAGCGCCGTCGAAGGCACTTTTTAGCGAGGGGCCAGCTTGCGCGGAGGTCAGTAATTGTTATCGTCCTTTCAATAAAAATCCAAGCCAAAAGAGAAAAATCGTTACAGCGGACTGCGCAAACGATCAAACACAAAAGCCAATATTGACCTTATATCAATTACTTCATGTATAAAGACCCTAAGGCTTCGGCTCCGCTCAGCCGCCGGGGAGTTCGAGGCATCCCGATGCGCTACACTTTCGGGACGGGCTATCCACTACAATAAGGAGGACCGAGTGTGAAGAAAAGTGCCATCGAAGGCACTTTTTAGCGAGGGGCCAGCTTGCGCGGAGGTCAGTAATTGTTATCGTTCACTCAATAATAAACCAATCCACTTAAGAAAAATAGGTGCATTGGACTGCAAGATCAAAAAAACAGGGCTCAAATTGAGCTATACATCAATTACAAAAAGGACTATGACCCTATGGCTTCGACTCCGCTCAGCCGCCGGGGAGTTCGAGACATCCCGATGCGCTACACTTTCGGGACGGGCTATCCACTACAATAAGGAGGACCGAGTGTGGAGAAAAGTGCCATCAAAGGCGCATATTTAAAACGGACAAGGGAAAATTTCACATTCCGGCGGCAGATGTAGCATCCATAGTCTTTGATATCACCTCGGATAAGGTTTACACGAATTATCTTGAGAAAGTCAATGACGATCCTGGCAATTGTTTAAAAGGAAGATTGGATGCAGAAAATTTTCATGGAAAAAAAGGTGGCCATTTTGTATTAGGTGTATTGTTTGGGCCTTTTGCCATGATAGGAACCGCCCTTGCAAATCCCAAACCAAAAAAGGGGAAAGACACCTATATGTTTTCAGAAAACAAGGAGTTGTTTGATGACCCCATGTACTTGAGTTGCTACCGCAAAAAGGCAAAAGGCCAATTGATAGGTATGGAGGCACTGGGTTGGGGTTCATGGCTATTGCTATTGCTGGTTTTATAGATTTAGAAGGATGGATGAAAGCATAGGGAAGACCATTTGTAGTGGCCCCTTTGTTTTCACTTTATATCGTGTAGGTAATAAGCCATAAATACAATCTTCATAAAAAATACCCCGATCGGGGTATTTCATCTTCGATAAATTTTAGCTTAATTTGAAGTCATTCATAAAATAGTATTTGCAAAAAAAAAGATATTTCCATAGTTTATAGTACCTTTTACAAATCAGGCAACCCATTCAGTTTATACAAGAGTTTTTTAAACGAAAAAAACTTGCAAACCAAGCATTCTTCACCTAAAAAAATAGGAGTAATCTTTTAACTGGTGAAAATGCGCTTATAAATTATATAGATATGCCTAATGTTAGGGTCATCAAAATTGTTTTTGATACAGAATTAAAAACCTATGAGGTACCGGCTTTCCGAGGTGCTATCATCGATGTGGTCGGAAGGGAGCATGTCGTATTTCATAACCATATCGGTGATGACCAATTTCATTATAAATACCCTGTCATCCAATATAAAACTGAAGGAAAAAAAGCTAGTATTGTCTGCATCAAAGATGGGGTGGATGAGATCCATCATTTCTTTCAGAATAATACAGGGAAAATCCTAATTCATGGCCAACCTAGAAGTATAAATGTTGATAGTATAAAAATTAATAAATTTGAACTTCAGGTCTGGGATACTCATTTCAGATATTATTTGAAAAAATGGATACCTGCCAATTCTGAAAATTATTTGAAATTTCAGAAAATTGAAGGGTTAAGTAAGCAAATTCAGTTTTTAGAAAATATTCTGATAGGCAACATACTGTCTATGGCCAAGGGTTTAGATTGGATGGTAGATAAGCCAATTGAAGTTGAGATTACTTCTATCAAGAATCAATTTTGGACAAAAATGAAGAAAACCAATATGATGGCTTTTGACATTTATTTTAAAACAAATGTGTTTTTACCATTTGATATAGGACTAGGGAAAGGATCAAGTATGGGGTTTGGAACAATTTGTAAACAGTTGGAAAATAAAAAACTTTAAATTAATGGCATCAACAATTAGACAATCGATTTATTTTGCAGCAATTATTCATGGAATTGGTAAACTTTTTTATTTAGCAAAAAATAATTTAACTGCCAATACTGATTACGTATCTGATCATTCCCGATTACTTTTAGACTTTTTAGCTTCAAGGGGAGATAAAAAGATTCAAGGTATATTACCAAAGCACAATCAGCTTTTATGGACTTATGAATTTTTACAAATACCGGAGATTAAAGTAAAGTTGGAAAGTCTTGGTTTTGATTTAGCAGAGTTTAGAAATGAAAGTGTTGTCGAGGACACTTTATCGAATTTATCAACTTTATATCATAACCCAAATACTAACCATCAAGCTTTGATTAAATTGGCTATAATCTGGGCAAGTGGACCAGAAAGTTTAGATTTATCTTCCGGTAATTCAGTTATAAAAAGAACAAATAGTGGCTCTCTACTTTCTATTTTTTCCATTTTGGATGGAAAAGACAAAAGTGATTTTTACACACCTTCCAAACTTCAATATTTAAAATCTGAATCAATCCTTCCTCAGAGATCCAAAACAGAGGATTTTGGCCCTATACTAAGGGAATTTTTAAGCGAGATAAAGGCACTCCCCGAACCAATTAGAGGTAAGGAAAAGTATTTTACTGAATCTTTCTTTTACTTGTTAAAAAAATATACCTCTTCAATTCCTGCTGGTTTACACAATTCAGATTTACCTGGAGTAAGCTTATTTGAATATCTTAAAATTTCATCGGCAATAGCAGATTGTCTATATGCTTACTCAGAAGAAAAAGGTTTTGAAAATACGTTCCGTTTAAATTCGAAGAAAGAATTGGAATTAAAGGAAGAAAATAATATGCCATTATTGCTGACATGTGTTGACCTTTCTGGAATTCAATCATTTATATATAATATTTCTGGTACAAAGGCAGCAAAAAGTCTTAAGGGTAGGTCATTTTATCTCCAGCTTTTAATAGAAACAATAATTGATAGAATAATTCTGGATAATGATTTAACCCCTAGCCATATTGTTTATTCCAGTGGTGGAAAAGCATATTTTCTTATGCCAAATACAGATAATGCAAAGCAAAATTTTGATTCTTTAAGGTTGGAAATTATTGAGAAATTAAGAAAGGAACATGGACACCAGCTTTATGTCTGTATGGATTATGTTCCTTTTTCTTATACAAATAACCATAGAGTAAAATATCAGCATTCAGATAAAGTTATTCAATGTGATACAGTAGGGGATTTATGGAAAATATTGGGAGAAAAAACAGGAATGCAAAAACAAAGAAAGTTTGAACATTTGTTTCTGGATGACTTTGAATTATTTTTTAGACCTCAAGAAGTCAAAATAAGTGATAAGATTTGTGCTGTAACTGGTGTGCCATTAATTGGAAATGAAGCAAAACCTGTAGATAAAGATGATTTCGAAAAAACTTATGTTTCAGAGGCTGTAATGAGGCAAATAGAAATAGGAGGACTTTTGAAAGATTCGGATTTTCTTGTCACCTTCTCTGGACAAATAAAACCTGATTTAAAAAAAATAAGAGGAATTGAACCTTTGAATTTGGGTATTCAAAAATATCTGTTTGACAAATATGAACTTGAGAATAAAGAAGGAAATGATTTTAACCTTTTAGGTTCAGGGAATTATTTGAAAATACAGCATATTAATTCTACTCCTGTTTTTACATATCATTCTAAAACAAACATTGATTGTTCATACGGTTATTTTTATTACGGTGGAAATAAGCAGGCAAGAAATGATTACAGTGAAAAAACATTTGAGGAACTTGGAGGAACCGGAAGTTTTAAAAGACTTGGGGTATTGAGGATGGATGTAGATAGTTTGGGTGAAATTTTCATAAGGAAAATACCTATCAACAATAGGACACTATCAACTTATGCAACTTTAAGTAGTCAATTGGATCTTTTTTTTAGTGGCTATTTAAATACCATTAGGGAAAAATATAAAGATTGGGTCAATATTCTTTACTCAGGAGGTGATGATGTTTTCGCAATTGGTAGGTGGGATCAAATTATTGATTTTGCCTGTGATATACGTTCCAATTTCAAAAATTTTGTAGGAGAAAGAGAAGACATTACATTATCTGCAGGAATAGCATTGATAGGCGTAAAGTATCCAATTGCAAAAGGAGCGGCATTGGCTGGCGAATCAGAAGAAAAATCTAAATCTTATAAGCAGGACGATTCTAAAAAGCTGAAGGATGCCATTACATTTTTAGATTGTACATTCAGTTGGACAGAATTTGAAGAAGTAAAGGGTTACAAATCCACATTCCTTAAATTGATGCAAGAAGGAAGTATAACCTCATCCTTGCTTCAAAAAATCATTGATTATCATTTTCAAAAAAAATCAAACCCCAAAGATCTCAGCTTTATCTGGAAGGCACTCTATTTTCTTAAAAGGTATGAAGCTGGGCTAAATAAATATCCTGATGCCCAGAAAGAAATTAAAAATATTCAAATCAAAATAATTGAAAAAGCTGCGGGAACTAGCATTTTAGAAAAATTGGCCTTGGCAGCAAAATGGACCGAATTAGAAATCAGAACTACTAAATATAAATAGCCTATGAAAGTGCAGTCAGATTGGATTCATAAGGAATTAACAGAATCCGCAATTGAAGAAATCAGTAAATTCAGTAAAGACATTGCTACTTCTGATAAAAATCCTACAAAAGGATATCCTCTCAATAATGATGTAAAAACCTCAAAATTGAGAAGGTTTTATGGTGAAGTCAAAAGAATCCAATCTAAAGGAATTTTGGATGAGAAAAATTCTTTTAGAATGCTCAAGCCAAAGCTTGCCTACGCCGTAGGTAGAGAAGACCAAAAGAATAATCCAAAATTAAAAGATTTATTTATTGTCTTAAGTGATGCCATTGATAATGTGGAAATTGATAAAATTGATAATGAAAATGAGCTTAAAAAGCGATTTTCAAATTTTGTACAACTATTTGAAGCCATAGTTGCATATCATAAATTTCACGGAGGTAAGGAATAAATATTTTAGATTATGAAAAGACTTATAAAAAAAATAAAGATAAATGCTGAACTGGAGTTGGTAACAGGCCTACACATAGGGGATAGCAAGGAAAATATGCAAATAGGAGGAGTTGATAATGGGATAATCAGGAGAAGAGACAATTTTCAACCTTATATTCCAGGAAGCTCACTGAAAGGAAAAATAAGGTCACTTTTAGAGAGGCAGGCTGGACAAAACGGAGATGATAAGTTTAAAGATAAAGGAACTTTAATTTGTCAGCTATTTGGTAGTACCGAAAATAATAATGAAAACAGGAAGGGGAATGCTTCCAGAATTTTATTTAGAGATGCTTATTTAACCCAAGATTCTGTTGAAGAGATGAATTCCTCTGAGTTTATGGATTTGCCATATTCTGAAGTTAAAACCGAAAATAGTATCGACAGAATTTTAGGAAAAGCAAAGAATCCCAGACAGCAAGAAAGAGTCCCCGCTGGTGCTAAATTTTTTGTGGAGATGATTATCAATATCTATGAAAATGATGATGAAACCAACCTGCTTAAAACCTTAAAAAAAGGCAAGGAACTTTTGGATTTGGATTATTTGGGGGGAAGTGGTTCCAGAGGTTATGGACAGGTGCTTTTTAATAAGTGGAATGAAGAACATATAATTTTTGAAAATTTAATTTCATGAGCAGCCAATCGAAGTATTATGCCATAAGGCTTCAATTTAGAGGGCCTGTTCATTTTGGGTCTGAGAGATTGGATTACGGACAAAGTGAGCGGGTTCTTCACAGCGATACCTTATATTCGGCAATTTTTCAATCCTGGGCAATTTTAGGTAAACAGGAATTAATTGGAAAAAATGTCGATAATAAAAACTTTACAATTAGTTCTACTTTTCCATTTTATCATTCAGGCGAGAAAATCAACTACTTTCTTCCGAGGCCTTATGCAAGGATATTTCCTGAAAATGCCAATGAATCGGGTGCAATCGATAGGAAAAAGCTGAAAAAAATTACTTGGCTTGATTTGGATCATTTCAATGAATGGAGTAAAAATGGGGAAATTGAATTGGTGGAATCTAGGATAAAAAAAGGATTTTACACAAAAAGTCCATGGTTACCAAATTCAAATAGCGAACTAGATGAATTAATTTCTTCTGAAGTATATCCCAGAGTTCAAGTAAGTAGGGTTGAAGGGGAAGATGCAAGGCCTTATTATATAGAGAAATTATATTTTCATTCCCAAGCAGGTTTATACTTTTTGTTTTACGGAACAGAAGAGAGCCTCAATGACCTAAAAGTTGCTATGGAGGTTTTGAAGGATGAAGGATTGGGAACTGACAGAAAAGTTGGACACGGTCAGTTTAATTATTTTATTGAATCTGATATTGAAGTTCCGTCACACCAATCAAGCCATTCAATTTGTATTTCTTTGTTTGTTCCTAATGATTTAGAATGGTTATCTCACCATATGGCTGACAGTACCAGTGGGGGGTATGAACTTATCAATAGAGGTGGATGGATCACTACACATCCTTATAATACCTTTCAAAAAAACAGACTAACATTTTTCAAAGAAGGATCTTTATTCAAAAGTTCCTCATTAATAAGCGGGACAGTTCACGATCTTTCGCCAAATGGGATTGAATCTTCTAGAAAACCACCACACCCTATTTACAGGGTAGGAAGGTCTATTTTTTTACCGATAAATATTTGAGATCATGGATTTAAATTTAAATGTAGAAATCGAAACCATCAGCTCAATACATATTGGTATGGGAGATATTTATCAAAAAGATATTGATTTCATTGCGCATGAAGGGGATATTTATCTGATATCAATGTCCAAATTGGGAGATTTTGTAGGTTTTAACCAAATAGACAGTCTTTCAAAGGCCGTGCTTGAAAGAGAACCATTGAAAAAATTCTTTAACCGTATTGGAAAAGAGTTTAATGTTGAGCAGATCGCCATTAAAAAAATCCCTGTTCAAACCCCAGAAATATACAATGAATTGGCACCTCATATTTATTCTCCAATGAAAGGGCCTATTATTCCGGGATCGTCATTGAAAGGCAGTATACGAACAGCGTTATTTGACAAATGGGTAAAGGAAATAAATTTTGAAGATATTTCAAGAAAAAAATTTGAAAAAGGTAAAGAAAAAATAGTTTTCAATGACAATAAGGCTATTGCAAAAGTTTTGGGTCCAAATGCAGATGAAAATATTATGCGATTTATCCAAGTTGGAGATGTTCAGTTTCTTCAAAATGCCACTATCATTTTAGATCAACAGATTCTTAATTTAGCGGGTAAAATTTGGGGGTTTAAACAAGGTAGTAATAGAATGATTGAATGTATTAAACAAGGCGAAATAGCCAAAGGTAAAATTTCCATAAAATCTGACTGGTTAACTACCAATAAATCGAAAGGAAAGATGGGATTTTTCAGAAATGAAGAGGATCTTAAAAATTTATTTCCTCTAATCAACAATTTCACAAAATCCCTACTAGAATTTGAAATTGAATTTTGGAATGAAGAAGAGTCGGAATTTCTACCAGCTGATTTTATGGTAACAAAGCTCAAAAAGATTTTAAATGAGACCACCTCTTGTGGTATTAATGAATGTGTCATAAGAGTGGGAAGTAATTCAGGATTTGATTTTATGACAGGAAGATGGTTTGACAATGATAAAAAACTCAAGGCAAGAGACGAGAATGAAAAAGATTATCAATTGGAAGCCATCCAAAAATCGGTTCAAGGAGGGGGTAAATACTTAAATCTAGATGTTTTTCCTAAAACAAGAAAAATCACTGATGAAGGTGAAGTTTTTGGATTTATCAAAATTAAAGGGATATGAAATATAGTGTGTTTGCGAATATAGGAAACCGAAATATTATTTATAAAAGCCAAGAAAATGAATACTTTTATGATGAGCTCAAGAGATTGAATGACTTTAAAGGAAAAAGCTCTATGGCTTCTTTTTTTAAATTCACAGAATATTTAATCCAAAATTTTGCTCAAGAAAAGGATAATATCTATCCCAATATTTTATCCAAGCTTTTAGAAAAAAAGCATAGTGAAATTGACCATGTCTATATTTTTTCAACCCTCCAAGACCCAGTATTTGATTCCGACACATTTCATGAGGCTGAAATACTAAAACTGATCTTTGAAGAGCAATACAAGGATATCAATTTTCAAACTGTTCAAATAAAAATTGAAAATAAAAATGTCTCGATTCTCATTGATCCAACCAACAACAATGATTTGTTAAGATTTTATAGAGGATTTTTGAAAGGTTATCAAAAAGAAAATCCAGATAAACCAATTCTAATTATGGACGCCGGAGGTACGGCACAGCAAAAATCTTCGTTTAAGATTATGATGGAATTCATATATGATGAGGAACAGTTTAAGGTTTATTATGGTAGAAAAATCGGGAATTCAACTCAGCTAGAATCCACAGAACAAATCGAATATAGAAAAATAATCCAGAGTCTACAGATTTTAAAATTAATCAATCATTACCAGTTTTATGCAGCTTTGCTAGAATTGAAAGTAGAACAAAGAAAAAATTCTTCTCCTGAGGAAAAATCGATAATTAAAATACTTCAAGCTCTTGATAAACGGTGGGGCTTAGAAAATAAACCCAACAATGAAATAAATGACAAAACATGTCCTTCAATCCTTAAACCTTATATACAACCTATATTGGACAGCTATATTTTATCCGCTCAATTGTTAAATTCTTGGAGTGAATTAATACATCCCAATCAAATTCTAAGGTTAAAAGAAATTCTTCTAAAAACTAACATTTATATTAAGCTTCAAAACTCTTCAGAAGCAATACTTAGTTTCCAACAATTTCAGGAATTATTCCTAGCTGCAACTATAACAAAAACGCTCAACTATAATCTTATTAAACATTTCCAATTTGAGGACTCTAAAATGATTGAGGCTGCAAATACAGGAAATTTAGCATTTGAGAAATCATATTTTAAGGAAAAAAAATTATCGCCAGGAATACCTTCCAAAGTGGCCATACTTGAAAAACTATCGAATGAAAAAATCAATAAGGTAGTAGCATGTATCAAGAAAACTCATTCTTTTTTTAATCCAAAAGTGAGCTATTCGCTCGATAGAGCAAGAAATAAAATTGCTCATGAAGGAAAAAAGGTTACTTGGCCTTTTTTTATTAAAGAATATCAATATGTGATTGAAGAAGTGGAATTGTTGAATTCATTATTTGAAATTGAAATAGAGAAATATAATCCATATGAAATCTATTTTAAGGCTATTGAAGAAATGATTTGATTTATTTATAACGGCAACTTTTCGGTTTTGGTTAATCGGAGTTAAAAAATTTTATCCTACGAATAAAATCCATGCTCCTTTTCATCTTATTAAATCTTTCCAAATTCTCCTTGCTTCAAAGGAAAATTAAAATAGCAATTAAAATTTACTATAAAGATGAAGACATGATTGTTCTTTCGGTGGATCCTATTTTAAATGAAGTTACCATGAATAATCTGGTAAATAAACAGTTTTATAAAATTGCAAAGGGAGGATCAAATAGTTTTCATATCATGGACGTGTTGAACTTTTGTGTGGCATTGGTTAGCAAACTCACACGAGCAGGACTCTCCTTTCTAGCCTCCACGACCCACCGCACCACCGAAGACCGGCCCGATGGAACGAAGATTTCCAAATTTGAATTTGTCCGGTTTAGAAAATATGGGCCATGAGCGAATCCCTTTTACTCAACGCACAGCAGCAGGAAGCCTTTGACAAGATCCGTGAGTTTTTGGAGAAGCCGGAACAGGCTTTCTTTATTCTTAAAGGGTATGCCGGTACAGGAAAGACCACCTTGCTCCAGCAGTTGGCCGCCTATCTTGATCAGGAGGAAATGGATTTTTCATTGCTTGCACCCACAGGCCGTGCTGCAGCAGTACTTAGTGCAAAAACAGGATTTGTTGCCAAAACCCTTCATGCTGAACTTTATCATTTTAAGGAAATTGATGGTGACGCAGATCCTGCCAAAGAAAAAACCGAGGCAAATGACTTTGGACAGATGCGGCTTCTTTTTGAAATCCGTAGCCCGGATAAGAACCACAAGAAAGTCTATATCGTAGACGAAGCCTCCATGATCGGAGATGAACAGAATGATGATAGTTCTTTTGCCTCCTTCGGGACTGGTCACTTGTTGACTGATTTCCTTTCCTTAGTCGGCAATAACAAGGTAATCTTCTCAGGAGATCCCTGCCAGCTACCGCCCGTTGGTTCCTTACACAGTCCTGCATTAACCGAGGAATTTTTTACTCGCCTGGGAAAAAGAGTGTTTTCTTTTGAAATGACCCAAATTTTGCGTCAAAAGCAAGGTTCTGATGTGCTGAAGCTGGCCACCCAGATTAGAAGGATGACAGCCTTAAGCTACAAGTCCAAATGGGTTAAAATTCCGGCCCGTAGAAGCGAGGCTGTTTTTATAAAACCCTTTGAGCAGTTGAAGGAAATGTATATTTCTGACCTGCTTAGAGGGGACAGCAATCAGACCATAGCCATCAGTCTGAGCAATCAAAACTGCCACCACATCAACCTGGAAGTAAGAAAAAGGAGGTATGGCAATGCCCAGCAGCCCCTACAGATAGGTGACCTCCTGATGGTCAGCCAAAACAACCACCTGGTACCACTGACCAATGGTGATTTTGTGGAAGTAGTACACATAGGCGACCAGGAATCCGTCAAAGGAATTATTTTTATTCGTGTAACAGTCAAAGCCAGGTTGACTGGAAAATCGCATGAAACCTTACTTTGCCTGGGGCCCTTGCATAAGGGGAGCAGCAACCTGACCAACGAACAGCAGCGGTTGTTAATGATCGATTTCAGCCAGCGCATGCGGTACAATAAGATCAGGCCTAAAACAGAGGCTTATTTTACTAATATGATCAAAGATCCCTATCTCAATAGTCTTAGGGCAAATTTTGGCTATGCCGTCACTTGCCATAAAAGCCAGGGTGGGGAATGGGAAAAGGTTTACTTCTTTCTGAACAAAGGTATGTACATCATGGACCCACCCGAGCTTAGCCGCTGGTGGTACACCGGAATTACCCGGTCCAAAAGCAAACTTTTCCTGGTTCAGGATTGGTGGATAGGGTAGGGAATAAACCATTGGGGTTTGGAAAACCCCGAAGGTTTGAATGGAATAGGAAGGCTTCCAAGAAGCTTGAATATACGTCACTATTTCGTTTGTTCTGGAAGTTTACAAAGTTTTATCCTTAAGGGGGTAGTAAACCTGTCAGGTTTATTTAAGATACTTTCTTATCCAAGGAATATTCTAAAACCTGACAGGTTTCATTGGAAAATTTTAACTGAAAACAACCATGCACCTAGTTATCAACACTTTCGGTGCCACTTTGCAAAAAGAAAACGGGCACTTTGCCATCAGTACACCAGAGGGAAAACAGACGTTTCCTCCTGATGTGGTCAAGAGTATCAGTATTTCAAAAGCAGCCCGAATCACCAGTGATGCCATTATATTGGCTATCAAGCATCAGGTGGACGTTCTTTTTGTCAACGACCTGGGCAATCCTGAAGGCAGGGTATGGAGCGTACAGTACGGTTCCATCAGCAATATTCGGAAAGCCCAGGTTAATTTTCTGTACTCCAAGGCCGCACTTGGTTGGGTCAAAGACTTGATCTATCATAAGATGGACAATCAAGTAGCCCTACTTCTCAGTTTGCAACCAGAAAAAGACATTTTGCCCACCCATAACCTGTTTAAATCCGCTATCAACAGCATAGAGGACTACAAAAAAAAGGTAGGAGAGGTATCAGGAGAATTTGTTTCCGATGTGGCACCAAGCATCAGAGGTTGGGAAGGTGCAGCTGCGAAGCGTTATTTTCAGGCCATTTCCAAATTGATGCCTGGTGCATTTCAATTTGAATCCCGAGACAGGCAACCAGCAAAAGACCCTTTCAATGCCTTGCTTAATTATGCCTACGGTATACTTTATGGTAAGATAGAGGGCGCATTGATTAAAGCTGGTATTGATCCTTATGTAGGGATTTTCCATCGCATGACTATAATAGACCTGCACTGGTCTTTGATATAATCGAAAAGTACCGGACATGGATGGATTATATCGTCATCCAACTCTGCATGGCAGAGGCTTTCCCTTTGGAAGCTTTTGAGCAAGATAATCCAGAAGCTCCATTAATTTTAGGCCCCTTGGCTAAAAGAATCCTCATCCAATCAGTCAATGATTTCTTAGGAGAGATCATCACTCTAAGTGGAAAACCCTTGAGCAGAATCTCCCACATTGATGAAGATATGCACCGATTGGCTAAGTTTTTCACCCAAAATGCACTGATATGATTCGTTTAGGTAAGCATGTAACCCAAGCGGGAGACCAGCTCTATGATGTCAGCTTGGATAAGTTTCATAAGGCCTTGATCAATCCGGACGGAGAGGTAGCTTCTATACAGCGTAGGCTTCAAGCGATAAGAGCAATGGATCCAGCCCAGTACCGAAGGATGAAGATATCCTTGCCCTATGTGGTCTGCGCCCAGTTTCATCCCAAGGTTAGGAGAAAGGAAAACTTCCTTTTTGCAGACCGGTTCTTGGTGGATATAGACCACCTGTCTGAATTTGATCTGGATATGGAGGAGCTAAAGACACGGTTTGCTTCGGATAACCGCGTTGAGCTAATGTTTGTCTCTCCAAGTGGTGATGGCCTGAAGGTCCTTTTCAAAATCGAACCCAAGATTACGGATGCGGCCTATTATGTAGTATTCTATAAAGCTTTTTGCCTTAGTTTGGAAAAACAATACCAACTGCGTGCTGCTCTGGACCATAAGACCCATGATGTAAGCCGATGCTGTTTTGTCAGTTTTGACCCACAAGCCTATTTTAACCCACAGGCAGTAGCCATCGCTCCAGAATCACTGGTCAACAAGGAGTCTTTTTTTGATATTGAACAAGTAGAGCAGGAAGCGGCTAAAATCCAAAAAACGCATCAGGAACAAGCAAAGGTCCCCGAACAAATTGAAAAATCCAACCCTACCCAGGATCTTCCGGAGGAGGTATTGGCATTTATCAAAGAGAAAACCGGCCAGCGGGTTCGCAAAAAAGCTGACGAAAAATATCACGAACAACCCGAAGAACTGGAAGCCATTATGGATAGGCTTCAGGAATATCTGTTGGAAATTAATGCCCGGATAGAAAGTATAAAACCGATCTCCTATGGCAGGCAATTGAAAATCAGTTCTTCAGCAATTTGGTCAGAGATCAATGTGTTCTTTGGAAAAAGAGGGGTAAGTATCGTGGCAACGACCAAATCGGGCAGTCACCGGGAGTTTGGGAAAACCATAACCGATTACCTTAAAGCCAGTTTCGAATCCAACTGATATCTTATGCCGAAGCCACCGAAAAAGGAATTTGACCTCAAAGAAAAAATTGAGAAGATCAAGAAAGCCGGACTGCTGACCAACCCGGAAAACAGGGCAGAAAATCAACCCGGAGATGAACTGCAACCGCTCCCTGTTCGGATTCGAAATATCCTGGGAATATTTCAAGGTAAACCCATAAAAAGCACGACCATGAACTACCTGATCATGTATGACATTCAAAACAACAAAGTAAGAACCCTGGTAGCCAAATTCCTTATCAAAAGTGGATGCGTCAGGGTTCAGAAATCTGTATTTCTTGTCCATTCGGACCATAAAAAATTTGATGAAATTCGTCAAACCCTTATTGAAATCAATGATGTATATGAAAACGAGGACAGCATCATACTGGTGCCCCTAAATATCTCGGATGCCAGAAGCATGAAGCTGATTGGGAAAAACGTAAATATCGAACAGATTATCGATCCTCCTAACACCGTGTTTTTATGACTTATCCCTCCATTAAGCAATTAAGGGCTGAAAACCGTCACGAGGACGCTTACAAATTAAGCAAGCTGGGACTTGAAAGTAATCCTGGAGACATCTGGGCCATCAGAAAACACAGTTGGTCCATTTATTACATGGTCAAAAAGCATGTACAGGCCGGAGAAGCGATACAGGCCAATCTTTATCTGAAAGAATTTGAAACCCTTAATGTTCCAGAGGATGAAAAGCTCATTTACGAAAGGCTTGGTTACTTTAAGAAGGTATTGACAGCAGAATATCTAAAAGCCAAAGCTTTGGTAGACCAAGGCAAGTATCTGGAGAGCTTTGATTGGCAGATGGAAGGTGAAAATCCTGACAAAGAACAATTGGCCTGGACGATTTTTTTCATGCTTCGCTCCTTCAACAAAACGGGCAAGCCCCATAAAATTGAATTGGCAGACAGGTTGAATAAATTCAAAGCACAGATAAATCCAGAAAAAAAGATCGTTTACAAACTTATTCTCCAGCAACTGATCAAATTACCAGAGGATCTATGGACCAAATACCGGCAGACTGAGTATCTGGAACACTTCTTACTATTCGAGATTCTGGAAGAAGATGACTATCAAAAACAAGAATGGGAAGGAAAAAAAATAATTTCCCTGGCCGAAAGGCTGCACATTGCCTATTCCAAAGCATTGTTAAGAGAAAACAGCACTACCGATAAGATCCAGTCCTATATTAACAATACCGTAGTACCAGTGCTTGAGCAATATCCCGGTATGCTTTATGTTCCCTACTTTAAGGCCAAGCTTTTGTTGGGGATCGGTGACCAGGATTCAGGCATCAAAGCATTTCTTCCTTTTGCTAAGAAAAAATCAGGTGAGTTTTGGGTTTGGCAAGTTTTTGCGGAGGCTTTTGAAAAGGATAAGGCTCTATATTTTTCCTGCCTATGCAAAGCGATGACATGTAGGGCTAAGTTGGAGTTTTTATCAGGCATCAAAGAGCGCTTAATCGCTTATTTAGTAAAAAGCAAGCAATATGATCTTGCAAAGAGTGAGTTGGATTCGCTTTTGGAAATCAGGCAAAAGCAAGGTTGGGGGCTCAGATCCATTCATCAAAACTACCTGAGGTCAGCATGGTATCCCCAGGCAAAGGCTGTAAGCATAAAATATACGGACCATAAATATTTAGCAGAAAGCCTGATTGGTGCAAAACCCAGAGTTGTTCTAGAAGTATTGGTAAGTCATATCAATTTAGAAAAGAAATTATTTGGCTTTTTGACTCCTGACAAACGTCAGGGGTTTGGAAAATACACTCAAGAACCGGAATTGTGGCAGATTTACAAGCTGGAAGGCAATTTTGGATCAGGAGAATATTTTGAGGTTAAAAAACAAAAGAAAACGCTCCAGAAAGATTTCCCTTTAATAAAATCTGTTGGTGGAAAAATCATCAAAAAGCCTTTACAAAAATTCGGCTTTGTCGAAGGAGCATTTGTTGATCCTTTCTTGGTTCAGCGCCATCTTTTGCAACATGACGATAGGATAGAAGGTCAGGCCATCCTCAGTCCAATCAAGGGCAAAAAAGATTGGGCTTGGAAATTGGTTTCTCTGATAAAAAAATAGCTTAAGCACCAAAAACACATCTTTTCTGCAATTGTTCTGACGCTTGGTCTCCAAACTGCCAGTTTTTCTTTTGATTGCAACACTTCCGGAGAAAGTTCAGGAAGTCCTATTACATAATCCAGGTTAAAGAAATTAGCAACTAATATATAAACCAAAAAAATTTCAACTATGTCTTTACAATTAGTAAGGTATCTGGCACTTGATAGATGCTTTCAGAGTAGAAATAGGGTGCACAGTGTGTATGAACTTGCCGAAGCTTGTGTTGACGCAATGGAAGCATACAATCCAGACGCAAAAAAACTCAGTATTACCGAAAGACAAATTAAAAATGACATTAATTTCATGAAAAGACCCGAAAGCGGATATGATATTGGTGAAATGCTGGAAGAAAAAACATATTCGGAATTATCTGATGAAAAAAAGATGTTTGTCAAAGATTGGCACTTGAATCAGGATAGTATTGCATTTAATTCAAAAAAAGCCAACAGAAAAAAATATTTTTACTACAAAGATCCCAACTTTTCCATTGGAAAAAAACCCCTTACCAGTGCTGATGCCGCCAGGATACAAGAGGCTATTTTGACATTGAAAAGATTTAAAGGCCTGCCACAATTTGATTGGGTGGAGGAAGTGGCTGCCAGGCTCAACAAATTTATGAATAAGCATGAAGTAGCTTCTACAGCGCTTATTTTTGATTCTTCACCCTATGGAGATGCCGTGAAATGGATTGAGCCATTATATCAAGCAGTTGTCGCCCAAACGCCACTGATGATAACATACCAGCCTTTTGATAAGGACCCTCAAATCCATCACGTATCTCCCTATGTGGTAAAAGAGTTCAATAAAAGATGGTTTGTTCTTTGCCATACAGACCAATTATCATACCTGATAAATTTGGCCTTGGACAGGATAACTCATATTGGGGAAGGAAGTCATCCTTATGTTCCTTACCCGGGAAAGCATGGGCCGGAATCCTTTTACAAGGATATTATAGGAGTTATCAATTATCAAGACAAGGCTGTGGAAGAAATTTCCTTATTGGTTGAAAAATCACTTTTACCTTATATAAAAACCAAACCTATACATTCAAGTCAAAAAATAGCTCTCGTTGAGAAAGGAGCTAAATGGTATCCTGTTTCCGTAACCCTCAAACCCAATTATGAATTTTACGCCCTAATACTTTCTCATGGGGATGGCATACGTTTGGTCTCTCCAGTGTCTGTCCGTAACGAATTAAGCTTAAAAGTGAAAAAAATGCATAGGAATTATAAAATTTAATGTACTGATTTATTCATAGTTAGTGTTTTTTATAAAATTCTTTTTTCCAAAACCCCAAGTAAGAAATTCCTTTTCCTACTTGGGGTTTTGCTTTGTATCCATAGGCAATATCAGATCACTATCTAAACCATAAAACCATAACACAGCACATACGAATAACGCAACACGGGAAAATCAGAAAGCAGCAACGCAGCTATCTTTTAAAAAAATAAATCATTTCAAGTAGGAAGTTCTACTTCATAGTTAAGGCATATTATTGTGCCAGAAAAAGAAAGGAGGAAAAACATGACAAGCCCAGACACTCAGGCCCAACAATACCGGCAATACTTATTAGACCCAAGATGGAAAGCAGTAAGGGCACAGATCATTGTTAGGGATGCGCACCGATGCAAGTCTTGTGGGAGCACCCAATCTCTCCAGGTTCACCACAGGCAATACCACGCCTTCCGAATTACCGGAGTATGGAAAAAACCCTGGGAGTATGAAGCCCAGCTTTTGGTCACCCTGTGTGAAACCTGTCACATGACCGGACACAGTCGCTATCAAATACCTGTATTTAGTATTTAATCCGAAATTATTCACCTTTAAACAACATCTACCATGACAATTTTATTGAAAATATTCTCCGCATTATTCCAGTATGATTACAGAACCGTCATGCTTCAGCCTACGCTCAGCAAGCAAAAGATAGTTACTCTCGGTTCATTGCTGCTTATTCCTGTTGGTTTATGGACATTCGCTGGCTTTTTTATCAGTAGAGTAATGATGGGCACTGGTTTATTCACTGCAATATTGGTGTCCCTTGTCCTGGGAGGCATTATATTCCTTGTGGACAGAAGCTTCATTTCCAGTCCCAGGACCAAATACAAGTGGCTATTGGGTGCAGTGAGGTTGGCTTTTGCTGTGTTTTCAACAGTATTGGGTTCACTTGCGATTGATATGGTCATGTTTAGCGGCGACTTGGAAGAGTACCGAGGTCAGAAAGCCAGCGATCAGAAGAAATCTTACGCACTGGAATACAGAGATACCCATCAGGGTGAAGTTTTAAGGCTTGGAAAGGAAAAAGAAAGGGCGTACCAACGCTATGATGAACTTGCCAAGGCTCACCAGGATGAGATGGACGGGGAAGGCGGTACTGGCCAAAAGGGGTTCGGAAAAGTGGCCCTTGCCAAAGAAAAAGATAAGGATCTGGCCCTCCAAAAGCAAGAAAAGCTGGAGGGCCAATATGCTCTGGCAATGGACGATTTGGAGCTAAAAGCAGAAAGCCATGGTGAGGAAATGTCCGCCAAGCGTGGGGATGCCCTGCTAAGCAAGTTCAAAGATTTGCACGAATTCGTCTTCAAGGATCCATTTACCACGGGACTTTACCTGTTTTTCTTTGGGTTTGTATTTCTTTTAGAATGCTTCTTTATCCTCTATAAAACTGCTGTTTCGGAAACCATATTTGAGACTTTCCTGCAGGCAGAGGAGGATTACAGGAGGTCAGAAATGGAAGTCTATCAGTCCCAAAAGGCCAGGTATATAAAAGAACGAAGCCTGCTGGGAGAGGATCATGACAATATCAGGAAGATTCTCAAGGCCAGTGGGAGAAGGAAAATCGGATAGACTTTGGCCGGGCGGTTTTGCTAGCTTATTTTTTTTCGTCCGGCCACCTCCAAAAATATTAAAAAATAAAACAACTGGGAACTTACACTTCCTACTTAGAAAGTAACATTGCATCATCAACTAAAAACAAATACAACTATGACAATCTTCAGCAGAATCTTCGAAAAAAGACCGGTAGCAATTGCATCAGCACCGTCAATTGATAAAGCACTCTTTATAGAGGAAAGTGAACCGGTAATGAAAAGTACACAAGAAACCTTTCCAAAGGCAAAAGTGGAGGAAAGAACCTTGTTGGAACAGCTTCTTGGCAGGGACTATACTTTGATGGGTGAGCGTGATGGCTATGCCATGCACCACCTGGACAGGATGGACATGGAACTCAGCAAGATCGCAGCAGACTTCAGGCAGGTATATGATATGGCCATACAGGATATTGAAACGCAGATAGGAGATTTGGAAAAATACCTGAGCGATAGGGTAGCAGCAGAAACTCCCGGACTCTACGAACAGATGCAAAGCAGGCATGACCAACTAGCCCGGCAGAAGCAGGATATACTCTTGCAAAAGGACTTTGCCATGACTGGGGAAGGATATGTTGAACGTGCCTTCCAGTACTATAAGTCTGGTTTCCACACAGGTTTTGCGCTCTATGCCGGGGAAAAGTCACTATTCAAACATACAAAGACATTGTAAATTAGAAAAGTGAAAGGGGCTGCTCAAATGGTCTATAGGAAAAATGATGAATGGCAAAGACAGAATGTAGCAATGAGGTACTCCCCCGATTGGGTTCGGCGGGAGTTTTTTATAGGATGTTAAATTGAAAAAGAAGTCAGGAAGTGCTTTTGAAGTATTGAGAAAATAGCTTAGCTTCGAGAGAAATAGTTGAAAAAATAAAGTTTATTTTCATGAAACTAAAAGAAATTTACGTTGTTTTTAATTTTAACCAACTAAAAATCAGCAAAATACAGAGTTAGCTGCCATAGAGACACATCCACTACAATAAGGATTAAGACATTTGCCTTAACCATGATAAGGGCAGATTTTTTGCCGCCATAGAGACACATCCACTACAATAAGGATTAAGACAGATTTATTGTAGAAGCTATAAATGTATTTGCCTCTGCCATAGAGACACATCCACTACAATAAGGATTAAGACTTACGATAAATAGTTTCACCATCTTTCATCAGAAATTGCCATAGAGACACATCCACTACAATAAGGATTAAGACAGTTTAAGTTAAATCCTTGCTTACTAATTAAACATGCCATAGAGACACATCCACTACAATAAGGATTAAGACTGTTTTCTAAAATCGCCATGATTTTGTTTTTTTAGTGCCATAGAGACACATCCACTACAATAAGGATTAAGACAAGTGGTCGATAAACTTATCTACTTCATAGACTCTGCCATAGAGACACATCCACTACAATAAGGATTAAGACGACAGAACCGTAAACCACCTGGCTGTTAGGTGGGTTGCCATAGAGACACATCCACTACAATAAGGATTAAGACCCATAGACCACCTGGCTGTTAGGTGGGTTAGGGAAGAGCCATAGAGACACATCCACTACAATAAGGATTAAGACACTTTATAGGCTGCGCCGACCTGCCATTCAGCAGCGCCATAGAGACACATCCACTACAATAAGGATTAAGACAATCCACTTGACTGCTGTCAAGATTTGCGAACTGTAAGCCATAGAGACACATCCACTACAATAAGGATTAAGACTCTTCTCCAGAATAGCATACATTGCGGGTTTTTCAGCCCGCGCCATAGAGACACATCCACTACAATAAGGATTAAGACTCAAGATTTGCGAATTGTAATTGTGCCTCTGCGGCAGGCCATAGAGACACATCCACTACAATAAGGATTAAGACAATTTCGTGTAATTTCATGGGTTCTGTTTTTTAAATGCCATAGAGACACATCCACTACAATAAGGATTAAGACTTCGTTTAAGTTTGGTTATTTAAAATCCCAATGTATGGGCCATAGAGACACATCCACTACAATAAGGATTAAGACAGATTTGAAATTTGGGCAAATGTAGATTCTTCTTGGAGCCATAGAGACACATCCACTACAATAAGGATTAAGACTCTGCTTTATGTTTATCATGGTGCGCCTGATATACATGCCATAGAGACACATCCACTACAATAAGGATTAAGACCGTTGTGAATATCTTTTATCCCTGCTGACCAACTAAGCCATAGAGACACATCCACTACAATAAGGATTAAGACCTTGTCCCGTCCGGAGACTGTGCCAAGATCTTTACTGCCATAGAGACACATCCACTACAATAAGGATTAAGACTTCAGGTTTGGTTTGGTTTACCTTTAATTTGTGTATAGCCATAGAGACACATCCACTACAATAAGGATTAAGACCCTGATGGCATCTACTTCATGTTTTACTGCAATTACTGCCATAGAGACACATCCACTACAATAAGGATTAAGACGATTTGTTTATTAAAATAAGCCTACAGTCAACGTATGCCATAGAGACACATCCACTACAATAAGGATTAAGACAGACACCTGGGAACTCAGTTTAAACCACTCAATTTATGCCATAGAGACACATCCACTACAATAAGGATTAAGACTAATCCTAAATCCCCTACTAAATCACATGTTGCCGCCATAGAGACACATCCACTACAATAAGGATTAAGACTATACGATGATCCTATCTGCCACTCGGCAGCTCGGTGCCATAGAGACACATCCACTACAATAAGGATTAAGACGAATGCGTGACCTGGTTCTAAAGCATTAAGTCTCAAAGCCATAGAGACATCCCGATGCGCTACACTTTCGGGACGGGCTATCCACTACAATAAGGATTAAGACTGGGCCTCTTCAGCCGTTAAAATCGCCATGATTTCTTGCCATAGAGACATCCCGATGCGCTACACTTTCGGGACGGGCTATCCACTACAATAAGGATTAAGACCAAGAAATACTTTACGATAAATAGTTTCACCATCTGCCATAGAGACACATCCACTACAATAAGGATTAAGACTTACAATGTTAACTTCTTTTGAAATGTTACTTCTTTGTCCGAGAGACACATCCATTACAATAAGGATTAAGACAATGCTTCAGCACTCTCAACCAAGACAATATGTCTTGGTTGAGAGGCACATCCATTACAATAAGGATTAAGACAGATACGGTAGTAAATCATTAGATCGGGCTTTCACCTTGTCCGAGAGGCACATCCATTACAATAAGGAGGACCGAGCGTAAAGAAAAGTGCCATCGAAGGCACTTTTTAGCGAGGGGCCAGATTGCGCGGAGGTCTGTAATTGTTATCGTCCTTTCAATAAAAATCCAAGCCATCTGAGAAAAATCGTTACAGCGGACTGCGCAAACGATCAAACACAAAAACCAATATTGACTTTATATCAATTACTTCATGTATAAAGACCCTAAGGCTCCGACTCCGCTCAGCCGCCGGGGAGTTCGAGACATCCCGATGCGCTACACTTTCGGGACGGGCTATCCACTACAATAAGGAGGACCGAGCGTAAAGAAAAGTGCCATCGAAGGCACTTTTTAGCGAGGAGCCAGATTGCGCGGAGGTCTGTGATTGTTATCGTCCACTCAATAATAAACCAAGCCATCTGAGAAAAATCGTTACAGCGGACTGCGCACACGATCAAACACAAAAGCCAATATTGACCTTATATCAATTACTTCATGTATAAAGACCCTATGGCTTCGACTCCGCTCAGCCGCCGGGGAGTTCGAGGCATCCCGATGCGCTACACTTTCGGGACGGGCTATCCACTACAATAAGGAGGACCGAGCGTAAAGAAAAGTGCCATCGAAGGCACTTTTTAGCGAGGGGCCAGATTGCGCGGAGGTCAGTAATTGTTATCGTCCTTTCAATAAAAATCCAAGCCAAAAGAGAAAAATCGTTACAGCGGACTGCGCACACGATCAAAAACAAAAGCCAATATTGACCTTATATCAATTACTTCATGTATAAA
>Ga0105053_10003260_pt1 | contig 24782 bp, 28 predicted proteins | sample BON01_FD_78093 | JGI IMG/M metagenome (GOLD analysis project Ga0105053, IMG submission 78093) | Freshwater microbial communities from Lake Bonney liftoff mats and glacier meltwater in Antarctica - BON-01 | ecosystem: Environmental > Aquatic > Freshwater > Ice > Glacier meltwater | place: Lake...
CCTGGGGCGTTGCCCCAGGCTTTCACATTGAGCCCCGTTGGGGCAGAAAATGCATTGATCAATCAATACATCGTCTTGACGGAGCGAGACGGATACTGTGACCTTTCCCTTTATTACGAGGCGAATCATGAAAACTCTCTGTTTCAATTTCATCGCGGCATCGCTACTGCTCCTGTTGCCTGCGTCGCTTTATGCTTGTCAACAGGATGAAGGAACACAAAACGATGCGGCTGGGAACACGCCTGATACTCCAACCGATTCAGCTCCAGCAATTTCAGCACCAAGTGGTTCTGGTGGTGCCGATGGATTTGGCGACAGCGGCATTGGTGACGGGAGTTTGGCAGATGATCGGCAGGAAAGCTCGAACGGCGTGATGATCACCTGGTCCGAGAAGAATGACGAGCTGCGAGGTTTCAGCATTAAACTCGGCGACTGGGAAGTGATCAGTATTGAACCTCAGGATCAGATCATCCGGCAAATAGGCGACACTGTGGCGGCAGTTCGATTCGGTGATTCCGTCGCAGCTTTCAGTGGTGAAAAAGGCTGGTGGGATGTGATTGAACTTTCTAAGGATTCGAAGGCGGTTCCAGTATGCCATCCGTCTCTCGTGGCAATTGAAGACAACGGGCATCTGTATACATTTGCCGCAGAGAAGGCGCAATGGACATCACCGACGGATACGACCTTGCAGCCCGGAAATTTGGTGATGAAACTAGAAATCAAGAGTTCAGATGAAGCTGAGTATCAAAGCAAGTGCAGCGGTCTCCAGGAAGAATTTCGAAAATGGAGTGAATCGCTTCCACGGTACAAGCGTAACGATCGCTTCATGGCGTTTCATTCTCGGGAACGTGGAACCATCAATCTTATGGTAGCACGCCAGCGCTGGGTACCGGAAACGAAGTCCAAAATGGAAGAGCTATGCCGTCTTGTGGAAGCACAGTATTCTGCGAACGGTTCTTTATTTGGCGTCGATGCGACCAACAGGACAATTGCAACTGAACTTGAAGAACAAATCTCAGCGCTGCAAGTGAAATTGAATGCCCTGCGATCGGCTACTCCGGAAGCTTCAGACTTCGCCACAAAGCAGCCCGACAAGGCGGCACTTCTGAGTCAGGTCACACAAGCCTTCGACGTCCGCCAGCAACTTCAGCAACTTGAAGCACAAAAGCTGCGACTCAAGCTGCAAAAGATTGAAGCAAACCTGGAAGCTCGCGAAAAGAACCGTGACCAAATCATTAAACGGCGAGTTGAAGAGTTACTCGATCCAAACAGTAACACCGATGACTGGAATTCACGTACCAATCCAAAACACGCCTTAGAGAGTCAGCCAATCGCAAGTTCGCCATCGGCCGAGCCCGGACCTCACCCAGAAAACGGCAACGCGGTGTCGATCCCTCCCGGCCCGCGAGGGTCAGACACCGGCAACGCCTCATTTTTAGCGAGTTCATCGAGCGCGGCAGCTGCCATGGAATTGCCGCCTCCATCGGAAGTTCTCAAGACCCTGAGAAACCTTCGACGTCTATTTACCGGTCATGTGGAAGAACAGAAACGGTTACAGGGATTTATTGATCGTCGGTCGCGACCGATGACTGAACTGATCGCGGAAGGAGTTGTAAAAGAAGGCGAGGAAAACGACATTGCTGGCACACTCCTGGGCCTCCGCAAACAGCTGAGTAACAACGAACGGGGGCAGAAAGATCAGGCACGCGATTGGCGTCAAGCGTGGTCGGAGTATCAGTCAGACCTTCGCCTTCTTCAGCTTGACGTCGAAGAATCGCAGGTTGCACTCGCGGAACAAGGTTCCGAGCTGGAACGAGCTAAACGGATTTTCGAGACTGGTAACATCCACATCAGCAAGTTTCAGCAAGCCGTAACAAAGCATCGAATCGCCGAGTTCCAGTTGAAGCGAACTGCCGAAATTTTGCGACTCTACGCGGACATCGAAAAGAACGAACCTGAGCTGAATCCTGACTACAAAGCTCCGGCGGCGGACGAGGCGACAGGCGTGAAGCCAGAGTAGTTGCGATTTTCGAAGTGCGTGAGGAACACGAAATCGCAGTTTTTAACAGAAGGGCGCAGAGGAAGCAGAGAATCGCACGGGCAAACACAATCAGGGGACTGACGTCGCCCTGCTCGCCGGGATCCGGCGAGCCGCGAGATGTCAGTCTCCGGATTCTGCGATTCTGTTGTCCCGAAATCTTCGCAGCAATACAAGATTCCAACTGTTTGCAGTGTAATGTGAGTTTGTGTTTCTCTGCTACCTCTGCGCCCTCCTGTTAAATTGATTCGTAAACGACTCAGTGTATCGGCGCAGTTCTCCATGGTGCGGAGATTATTGGTGAGCGGTGTGGCGTCAGCCGACCGGTACGACCGCGATTCTGCGAACATCGACGTCGCACGCGTCGCAATGTACCGGCAGGCTGACACCTGCCGCTCGCCGGCGACGGATAACGTAAAAAAGCCGCCGTTTTGAATGAACGGCGGCTTTTTGTGTTTGAATGACCTGCGATTGAGCCTTAGTGATGCTAAGAACTCTCGCGAGGTAAATTTTCTTAACCTACGAAAGTCTTACGCTTTAGTGCAGCAAGACGTGATTTCGTACGAGAAGCTGCGTTCTTGTGAATCAGCTTCTTCGAGGCCGCTTGATCAAGTGCCTTCACGACCAAGCTGAACTGCTTGTCCGCATCTTCCTGAGTCGGCTTCTCTGCAAGATACGCACGGAACTTCTTGAGTCGCGTACGAAGCGATCCGCGTTGCTGGCGATTTCGATCGCGGCGAACATTGGAGCGACGGAGAGATTTTTCGGCAGATGCTGAATTAGGCATAGGGAAGAACTGTGTCGTTTGTGAGTTGAAGACCGGACAGATGTCGAGAAAACGCCGAAAAACGCGGGTTCGGCACATTCACGGATTCAATTTTGAACGGGGCACGATAACCGCAAGTCCGAAAAAATGCCAGTCAGATTCGCCTAAAACAGGCGCTAATTGGTGCTTCCGGACGTTGTTTTTCTGGCTTTGAGAATGTCGGTCTTCAGTTTACCAAAGAAGTCTTTGATCTCCTTCTTCAGATTTACTGGCAAATTTCCAGCATAAATTGATTGCTGGGAGATCGATCCGACTTCCCCCGTCCGTTCCCAGACCTTGTAGGCGTGCGGACGACCGCTGGAATCGTCTTCCACAATCACATGGGCAGTGATGTAGAGCACAATGCGATTTCCGGAACTTTCCAGTTTCATCAGAATCAACAAAATAGCTTTGTCGCTGCTGATCAGACTCTCTTCGATTCCTGATTTTTCCAGGACCTGTCGGGCTTCGGATTTCACCGCACTAACAACAGTTCGCCGCGGATCATTGAACGTAGATGCTCCAAACAAAATGACAATCTTACGCAGATCGGCCAGCAACTTGTCACCTTCGGGTGTACCGGAGACGTCTTCGATGCCGTCCTCATTCGAATCTCCGCCTTCGCCGCGTGGATGCCGGTCTGGTGCCACTAACGGGCTCAGCGGAATCGGTGCGTCTTCAAGTTCTGTCATGGCATGCAAAATGTCTTCGCATGAGATACCAAAATTCAAGGCCTGAGCCCCTTCGCCGACCAGCGACATGGTGTTGATCGCCACAACTTCGCCGCGTTTTGTAATCTACGGACCTCCGCTATTTCCCGGTGAGATCGCGGCAGTTGTCTGGACCCATGTGCCGGTATGACCTTTCAGTCCAACTGAGGATTTCAATTCACTGGCCGTGCGAGTGGCGCTGACGATGCCTTCTGTTACGGACATGTCCAGACCCAGTGGTGCTCCGATGGCGACGACTTCCGTTCCAGTGTCAGGCAGGACTTTCGCCACTGGGATGGATGCAAGCGGACTTTTACAGCGGGTGGCGTCGAACTTCAAAATCGCAATATCTTTTTCGTGATCCATGAACAAAATGCCGTCCACATCAATGCGGTCTTTGTTGGCAAATTCCACCCATGCTCGGTTTGAGCCGGCAATGACATGGTAATTCGTAACAACGATACCAGCGGCGTCGATCACAAACCCGCTGCCGTTGCCAGCACCTTGGCTGGACGACACGTTGACACACACGACGGAGCCTTTGACTCGCGCAAACAAATCTCGGATATTCAGGTCTGTTTCTGAGACTGCCAGCGATGTTGAATCTGATGTTGCGGGGGGAGCAGATGTAGACGGTTCCGCGATTCCGGCAGCGGGATTTCCGGGCGGCGTTGGCTGACCAAAGGTTGCTGCTGGCACATTCGCCGCAGGGGCGGCCGCGAACGATCCTGCTGTCCCAACTGCATTGGGTGATGTTGCACTGCTCGCGACGACTGGCTGGCTCGCGGGAGTCGTGTTCGGTGCGTTCGCAGTTACCGGAGCCATTCCATTGGCAAACGTTGAAATTCCGTTACTGGCAGGATCAGTGGCTGAATTCTCAGCGATGCTAGAGTTTTCTGAATTGCTGCCGCCGGTTGAAGTCTGGTTCGACTCCTGTGCAGAATCGGCATTGGCGATCGCGTTACCGGTTCCTAAGCCTTGCAACACATTGAACAGGACGATTCCAATCAGACCAACCGCGACCACGGCACCGGCGACGCCCAGCATGATTTTCCATGGGACGCCGCTGGTCTGATTATAGCGTTTCGGGTCGCGTGGTTGGCGAACTGGTGGTTCTTCGAAGGCTCCGCTTTGTTTCCGGCGCGATTCTGTTGGGCGTTGTGAGGCAGGGCGTTGCGGCGCAGGGCGTTGTGAGGCAGGGCCTTGCGGCTCAGTACGAGTCGGTCGAGCGGGCATAGATTGCGTGGATGGTGCGGCTGGTTTGTTCAGCGGCACTTCGATAACGCCTTTGCAACTCGGACATCGAATTCTTTTTCCTGCGTGGTTCGCATCGATTCGATAGTGACCGTTGCACGCTGAACACTCAACAAGAATCGTCATTGGAGCAATCTCAATGAAGTTGGCTTAAACCGCAGATTCGCCAGTGTATCCCGCTATTCCTGGGATCTCAATAGACTTGTCGTAGGGATGGTTAATTTACCCGCAAGGGTTTAAGTTCTTCGGAGTTGAAGTGTTTACCAAAGCAGCCAGAAGGTGTCGATTCTGGCTTTTCAGCTCAAACCTGCTTACGCCAACAAAGTAAATAAGAATGCATCGACATGCTCTGGTTGCAGACCTGAGGACAGGTCTGCCTACGTAGCCGGACCTGTCCCAGGTCGGGAACCATTGACTGTGCAACACCAAACCACTTGAGCAACCAGAAGCGACCACATAGCCTCGGCGGAAACCTCAGTTCACGGACTCAACACCTCAGCATTCCCATTCGTTGATCGAGTCCCAGCATCAGATTCATGTTCTGTACGGCAACGCCGCTCGCGCCTTTGATGAGATTGTCGATGGCCGCGAAGATGACCAATTGGTCGCGGTTGAATCGGACAGTGATGTCGCAAAAGTTTGTGAACGACACGTCTTTGGTGGTGGGGATGTGATCAACGATTCGGATAAACGGCTGGCCCGCGTAGAAATTTCGAAAGACGTCAAGCAGTTCAGCCTGCGTGTGCTTTCCCTTTAATCGCGGGTAGATTGAACAAAAGATGCCGCGATCCATGGGCATCAAATGCGGATTGAATGCGACTTGCACTGCCGCTCCGCCGATGTCGGTCAGGACCTGTTCGATCTCCGGCGTGTGGCGATGTTTTCCGATACTGTATGCCGTGACACTTTCATTGCATTCCGAAAACAGATTCGACAGTTTCGGCGTGCGACCAGCCCCGCTGATGCCGCTTTTGGCGTCGATGATGATTCCAGTCGGTTCGATGAGTTTGTTCGCCAGCAACGGCGCGAGAGCCAGAATCGATGTGCTGGTGTAGCAGCCAGGATTGGCAACCAGCTCAGCACTCGGAATTTTGTCGGCGTAGATTTCCGGCAGGCCGTACGCTGCCGTTGTGAGGCGAGTCGGATCGGTATGAACGTGTTCGTACCAGGTTTCATACACGCCCGGATCCGTCAGCCGATAATCCGCACTGAGATCAACAACTCGGCAACCTGCGTCGAGAAGCTGCGGCACGGCTTCCATGCTCGCCGTATGCGGCAGGCAACAAAACGCAATGTCGCACATCTTTCCGGCCTGTTCGGCCGTTAGGTTTTCGCATCGCAGATCGAACAGCCCGGTCAGCGACGGATGAATCTCGTTCAGACGCGGTTTCGTCTCCTGCCGAGTCGTCGCAGCGACAACTTCTGCCTGAGGATGCCGTGCCAAAATCTTCAAGAGTTCGAGTGCCGTGTAACCGGTCGCGCCAAGAATCGCAATGCGTACCATGAATGTAGCCGAGGGGAAAAATATCACTTTGTGAATAAAGGCGTAGCCGGATTCGTAAGAATTCGAAACTCGCCGCTCAAGTATAGAACCCTCCATCGCCCACTCAACGACCCTCATCTTGTCGCGTTGCAGTTTCCACCGATTCGGACACGCATCGGTCAGTCAGCCTGACTGGCAGATGATCCTGAACAGACGTAAGATTCCACAAAATGCGTACGTTTTCGGCGAATTGCTGAGCGATAGTTTCGTATGTTTGCGGACTTGACTAAGATTGTTTGTTTCGAATTGCTCAGACTGCGACAAGCACAAGGAGGCCAGTGTGGAGAGATTTACTGCTCGCGACTCAACGATTTATCATGGTGATTGCCTTGCAGTGCTTGAGGATGAAATCCCGAATGACTCGATTGATCTGATTTTTGCCGATCCACCGTACAACATCGGAAAGTCGTTCGGAGATTTCAAAGATAAGTGGCCGAGTGATGCTGCTTACATCGACTGGTGCAGACTGTGGTTGGATCTCTGCCTTCGGAAACTGTCACCCACGGGCAGCCTGTATGTCATGACGAGCACTCAGGCGATGCCATATTTTGACATTAATCTTCGTGAAAAGTGTCAGGTGATTTCCAGACTGGTTTGGCACTACGACAGTTCAGGAGTTCAGGCTAGAAACAGCTACGGCTCCATGTACGAGCCGATCTTGTTTTGTACGAGAGATGCAAAGAACTACGTCTTCAATGCCGACAGCATCGAAGTTGAGGCAAAGACAGGCTCGGTTCGCGGCCTGATTGATTACCGAAAAGAAATTCCTGCGCCGTACAATACGAAAAAGGTTCCTGGCAACGCATGGTATTTTCCCCGCGTCAGGTAGCGTATGAGCGAGTACGAGCAACATCCGACTCAAAAGCCGGAGGCATTGCTGGAACGAATCGTCTTAGCCAGTAGTAATGTTGGTCAGACAGTTCTTGATCCCTTCTCAGGCACATTTACCACGTGCGCAGTCGGCCAGCGATTGAATCGGCGAGTCATTGGTATCGAACGCGAACGAGAGTACGTGAAAATCGGACTTCGTCGACTGGGCATTTGTGATGAACTGGACGGTGAAAAACTGGTCCCTTTAGACAAGGGTTACAAACGTAAAAACGCGAATGGCAAGCACTTCGTCGAACGGACTGAAAAGAGTCTGTTCGATGAGTAGCAAGCTCAAGCATCATGCGTTCACGCTAGTAATCGAGTCAATTCTGCGAACTTCGTTTGGCGATTCGGCACCTGAGATTTTTGAGAAAAGTCCGTTGCTTGGGTACTTGAATCATAAGACCGCATCGGCAACCCGTGGTTCAAAGTCGCGAGGGTCTTTCGCCAATCACTTTGCGCTGTATGTTCTGATTGAAGACTACTTGAAAGGCGGATTCGGTCCTGGCGGCCGGAAGTCAGGCAAATATGCGAACTCTGCTGGCGCTCGATTCAGCGACTTGTTCGCAAGACAGCGTGAGCTTCCATTCGGACAAAAGTTGCAGAATCACGCACTCAACGCCCGCCTTAACGACGAGTTTCGAAAGTTCTATCCGTCGATCGAAATCCAGCCAATAGTTAGAGATGTCGCAGCACAGCGGTATTGGATTCAGGAAGACTTGTTGAAAGTCGACTTGCGATCCGAAACAGGGAAGCGGAAGACCATCAATATCGCGTCGGCAGTCATCAAGATCATTGATGCGTATGTCGCGGCGAAACGAGAGGCGTTTGAGTCATTCATCGAGTCGTGCAGCAAGATGTCTGCTGTCGATGCGTCAGATACGTCAAGTGTTGTTGAATTTGTCCGTTCTCAACTCTCGCCGGAAATCGATGCGAGAGTTTTTGAGATCGTGAGTTTCGCAATCCTCAAGGCATGCTACCGTAATCAAGTCGTCTATTGGGGATGGTCGAGAACAGAGCTTCGCGAGGAAAATCTCGAGTTGTTCAAGACGGGGCGAACAAACGCAAATGATGGCGGGATTGATTTTGTGATGCGTCCGCTCGGCAGGTTTTTCCAGGTGACTGAAACGATTGACGTTCGCAAGTACTTTTTGGACATCGACAAGATACAAAGGTTTCCGCTGACATTTGTTGTAAAATCACTCGACGAGCCTGAGATCATTCGAAACGGAATCGAGGAACAGGCAAGAATCAGATATAGAATCCATTCGGTGGTGCAAAGTTACATGGATGTGATCGAGGAGATTATCAATATTCCGATGTTGCTCGAAAACCTTCAGTTGGTTATCGAATCTGGGCGCATCAGCGATGTTATGCAGGAAATCATTCTTCAAAGCAAGGTTGAGTTCAACTACAGCGGTTAGGTCAGATTTTGAAAATTCTGCTGACCACAACCCTGTCCATCCGGAATTCTTCCTGCGAGGGACTTCTGGCGAAGTCCACTACGATGCGACAAGGGACTTCTGGCGAAATTCACTACGGGGTGACATTACGGAAGCTGGGAACAATTTGTCAATTTGCATTTGCATAACATCAACTGTACTGGTACTATTGGTACAGATGAGGTTAATATGGAATTCCAGATTGATGTTGCCAGCCGTGTTCCGATCTATCGCCAGTTGCGCGATCAGATTCGGCAGGCGATCGCTCAGGGCAAGCTGCAGCCGGAAGATCGGCTTCCGTCGGTGCGTGAGCTGTCGCGCACTCTGGTCGTGAATCCGAATACTATCGCCCGAGTCTACACAGAACTCGAACGCGAGAATGTGCTCAACGCGCGGCCTGGATTGGGCGTTTTTGTCGCTACACCATCAACGGATCTCACTAAGAAATCTCGGCGGGAGCGTCTGAACGATCTGCTGGATACGTTTCTGACGGACGCAGTCCACCTTGGACTGACGCACAATGAAGTGAAGCAGGCAATTCTGGATCGCATGAAGAAGTTTCAATGGCCGGAGGAGCAGAAATGACCGACGCAATTGCCACTCGGCAACTCACGAAGTGTTACGACGGGCAGCGAGTCGTACACGGACTGAATTTGTCGGTTCCTCGCGGTTCTGTTTACGGATTGCTTGGACGCAACGGAGCGGGCAAATCGACAACGATCAAGATGCTCACTGGCATGGTGCATCCGGATTTCGGCAGCATCGAAGTGCTTGGCGAAGACATTCACAAAATGGCTCCGGAGCGACAAGAGAAGATCGCCTACATCGCAGAGAATCATCCGCTGTATCGCTGGATGACAGTGAAAGGAGCGTTAAAGTTCGCGAAATCGTTTTATCGCAACTGGAATCAACATCTAGTCGATCAGATTTTGGATCATTTTGAGATTTCCGGACGTCGCTGGCTTGGAAGAATGTCCAACGGTCAGAGGGGCTCAGGTGTCGCTGGCGATCGCTTTGGCTCCCGATCCGGAGTTGCTGATACTGGATGATCCGACGTTGGGACTTGATACCGTCGTGCGGCGGGATTTTCTGGAGTCCATGATTCAGATCATTCATCAGTCCGGGCGGACGATTCTGATGACGTCGCACATTCTGAACGACGTGGATCGCGTCGCCGATCGCATCGGAATCATGGTGGGAGGTGTTCTTCGAGTCGATTGTCCAACGGATCATTTCAAGGATTCGATTCGCCGAGTGATCGTTGATTTCGATCACCAGCCAGCATCGCCGCCAGAACTTCGCGGACTTGTGAGCAGCCGCTCGGTCAAAAACCACTTGGAGCTGATCATTGTCGGGTACGGTGAAGAACAGCGACTTGCCATCGAATCCCTGTCGCCGCGATCGGTCGAGGTGTTCGAGATGAATCTCGAAGACGCCTTTGTTGAATACACTCGCGGCCCGCGCCGCTCGCTACCTTCGTTCGATGTTCAACCCGCTGAGGAACCGACAAAGGAGTCCGTCCATGCATAGCGCTTTGATTCGCAAAGAATTGGTTCAGTGCGGTGGCTATTGTCTCATCGCTTTGATTGCGTGTGCGGCACTCCCATATTGGTTTTACGACGAAAATCGTTCGCTTGCTGTGCCATTTATTGGCGGAACTTTTGTGCAGTTCGTTGGCTGGGTGAATGGCAGTGATTTACTGTCCGGGAATTTCAATTTCATCGGTGGCATTCTGGCGTCGGTCATAGGTTTGACGCAATCGGCGGGCGAATCAATTTCAGGCACGTGGAATTTCTTGCTGTATCGACCGATTTCGCGTCGCAGAGTTCTGGCTGTTAAGCTGCTGTCCGGACTCAGTCTGTTGATGACTTGCACTGCGATTCCCGGTCTGGCTTACGGAATCTGGGCGAGTACTCCAGGTACTCACTACAGTCCGTTTGAGTGGTGGATGACGGAACGATTCTGGCAACAATGGTTGACTCTGCCTGTCATTTATCTGGCGGCGTTTCAGTCCGGCTTGCTGGATGCTCGCTGGTATGGAGTTCGCCTGCTGCCCGTTATCGCCGCTGGTGCTTTCTGCTTCTTGATGATCACTGTCCCGTATTGGTGGATTGTCGGCCTGCCGATTGTCATTGCTGTGGTGTCGTGTCAGTTGATGACACTCTTTCACACTATGCATGTTCGTGATTTTTCATAGGCGAGGATTTCCCATGATACGCATGACTGCTCCGATTTCTTCCCTCACGCTGGCAGTACTCATTGCCTGCGGTGCTTTGCTGCTGTGGGCCGGACTGGCTCAAATCGTGGCACACGTGGTGGCGCTCGTTATCGGTTCGCCCGCCGAACTTGTCTTTCGCGTAGTCGGAATTGATGAAAACGGCGACCCGACAGTCACGGTCAGGGACATTAAGCCAGGAGTGCCGCAGCAGTATCGATACACGGACCTCAATGGGAATCATCGAGATAAGCCTGTTGACCAATTTGAATTTCGCATGACGATTGAAAGCCTTCCGATGTATGCGAATGGCACACAATTAGCGGACTCACAGTTGAAGCGAGTGTCACGTGTTGCGCAAAGCAGCAATCCATTGGAGTACTGGTTTTTGGTGCATGACGGAGGGAGCCCTGGCGGATGCTGGCTGGAGTGTTACACGCCTCCGATTCCTGGCAAAGTCATGTGTATCGGTACTGCCGGCGCATCGCGACAAATCCCTGAACAGAATGCGAGGTTTTCCATTCGGCTGGCAGACCTTGTGATGACTCAAGTTGTGAGTGACTACAAGGGATCCTCGACGATGAACTACGACTCGCCACGCGGCTTCAATTTGCGATTTCTGGCGACATCCGCAGGGATATACGTCATCAATTTCAAGGATCGCACAGCCTTGAAATTCAGTGAACTGCCTGCCGGATTTATCCGAATGGACGTTGGACTTCGTTACGATGCTGAACCAAAGAAAAACCAGAGCAATACCTACGATCCCGCAAACTGGTGCCTGTTGTTTCGCACCAGCGACTCGCTGATTCGGATGGATGCGGCCGGAGGTGACGTGATGCAAATCTCACTGCCGGAAGATGTGCGAGACAGCAGAATCTTCTATTCGGAATCTTTCGCCAATCGCCGATTTCTACATGCCAACTCGACCATTTATCACTACGAAACATCTTTCGTGAAAGGCGCGATCTTCGATGTCTCCGAAAGCGGTGAACTATTGAATCGGCGAGATTATGCCTGGGAGAATTCAACAGGGAATCCCACTGAATTCGCCAACAGCCTGCGACTGGGAATGTCAACGCCGTCGCCACTGATCGCTGCCAGTGCAGCCGGGATTTCCGCAGCGACCGGTGCGCCCTGGTCAACCGTTCAGTCGTGGTTGCGATTCATGCCAGCCGTCCTGAGCGGTCTCATTGGGGCCTGGCTGTGTCGGCGTCATCAGACTGGTCCCGGTCCTCAGGCTGCGCCGAGTCATTCGCATCAAATACTGTGGTTGACGTTTGTTGTTCTGTTCGGAGTGTTTGGATACATTGGCTACCGCTATCATCGCCGTTGGCCAGTCGAGGATTCTGAGTTGGATTCTGTCAACGGATTTGCACCGCCACCGATGACAGGGATCGAAGTCTTCGGTTAGTCATCGTGGCCAGTTGATCGTCACTCTGTTTCATGATCATTGGCCTCTCATTCAGAGTTCTCTGAGAAATCGATGCGGGCGTAAATGTCGGACAGATTGATTTGACATGAGATCGAATCAAGGACGACGACTTCGTTGAGCGTTCGGTGATCACTCAACACCCAGTGGTCATCGGCGTTCCGCGTAAATGTTTCCACCAGCACTTCGTCCTGAGCAATCATCACATACTCTCGAAGAGACGGAATGCTTCGATAGTGTTCAAACTTTTTTCCCCGATCCCATAACTCGGTCGATGGAGACAGTACTTCCACGATGACCTTTGGGTTCACGAGCGTATCGACGTGGTCGTCTTCAAATCGCGGTTCGTCGCAGGTCGCAACGATGTCGGGGTAGGTGTAGAGGCCAGTTGCGTTGACCTTGACTCGCATGTCGGATTGGTAAACTTCGCACTTGCGATCCTTGAATTGTCGATGCAACTCTCCAAAGACGTTGCCAGCAATTAGATTGTGCTTCCGGCTGGCACCGACCATGGCGAACATTTCACCGCGATAGAACTCGCTGCGAAACTGAGCCGCACGTTCGGTGGCCAGATATTGTTCTGCGGTGAGACGAGTTTTCGGGACTGTTGACATGGGCGCTCTATCTCTCTAAAGACTGTCGGAATTCTCGAATCAGTGCTGTCTCGCCGATGTCAAAACGTTTATCGAGAAGCAAATTGATTGTGGCTGCTGTCAGGCCGGGAAGGGCGCGGCTGGAATTGATGGGTTTGTATTGTTCGTTTTCCAGCACGAACATTTCCAGGAGTTCGCCGTCGTGACGCCAGACTTCAGGAACTGCCATGGCAGCAAATAGTTTGAGTTTGCGAATGGCGGATGAAGTGATCTCAACTTCAATGACCAAATCCGGAGGCGGATCATTCGTGAGATCGACTTCTTCTTTCGGGCGAATCAATTCTGCGTGTTCAATATAGTAGGATTCGTCGGCTTCGAACGCCTTTTGCAGATCTTTGCGTTTGAATGTTGTCGAAGCTACGCTTTGGACTTCGATTCCAAGAATCTCCGTGTATGTTTCGACAAGGCGACCAATGAGGCTGCCGATGTTTTCGTGTTGTCGTCGAGGGCTCATCAGTTCCAGAACTCCTTCGTCATAAGTCATTCGAGGAACGCTGCCGCGACGTTGCTCGGCCAATTCCACAAAAGTTTCCCAGCGGATGTTTTCCATCACCGTACGGGTTTCAGCGGAAATAAAAGTCTGCATCAGTTTTTGCCTTTTGAACACAGGAATGTCGTCGGCTGATTCTACCAGGTTTTAGCTGGATCATCTATGATAATCACGAATCCGGCGGTGGCTTTGCAAAACGCATGAGCCCCGTCATCATACGACTTCGTCCTACCTCTTTTTCACTCAATTCGGTGTTTTCACAATGGCAAACGTCGCATCTCTCGCATCCGCAGCGCTAACCGCTGGCAATGGCATTCTTCGCCTGGCTCCGACCTGGGTGCCACGTTCGTTCTTGCAGCCGGGACGTCGCCTGAAGCTGCATCCAGACGATTATTATGCACTGGGGATGCACCGCGGTGGGATCGATGAGCGTTGGTTCGGCTCGACAACAGAAGCTGCGAACGACAACCGCAACGCTGACGAAGGTCTGTCTTATGTGGTCCATGATGGTCAGCGATTTCTGCTGCGTGAAGCAGTGGCAGAGCTGAAAAGTGAAATCATTGGCGACCATATCTGGAATACGTTCAAGAAGTGGCCTGTGTATTCCAAGTTCTTCGACAACATGGGCCCGATTCCGCATCACATGCACCAGAATGCTGAGCAAGCCGCGAAGGTTGGTCAGGAAGGCAAGCCGGAAAGTTATTACTTCCCGCCTCAGATGAACGCGATCGGAAACAATTTCCCGTATACCTTCATGGGACTGGAACCAGGCACAACCAAGCAGGACGTGATCGATTGCCTTGACCGCTGGAGCAAGGGCGAGAACGGTCTGCTGGATCTTTCCAAAGCCTATCGGCTGAAACCGGGAACGGGCTGGTTGATTCCACCATGCGTCTTGCACGCTCCGGGTTCGCTGGTGACCTATGAGCCACAGTGGGGCAGTGACGTGTTCGCGATGTATCAGAACCTGGTCGAAGGCCGCGAAGTGCCACGTGCACTTTTGACGAAAGACTTCCCACCGGAACATCACGATGACAACAAGTACATCGTCGATGCGCTTGACTGGGAGAAAAACGTCGATCCGAACTTCATGGACAACAACTACCTTGAACCAATCGTCAGTGAACAAGGGCAGGGCTGGATCGACAAGTGGATCGTCTACGGCAAAGTGGACGGCAAGCAGTTGTTCACGGCCAAAGAACTCACTCTTGAGCCTGGTGCGAAGTGCAAGATTAAAGATGGCGGAGCTTACGGCTTGATTACGGTTCAAGGCTACGGCCGAATCGGCAAGTTGACTCTGCAGTCTCCAAGCATGATTCGTTTCGGTGCGATGACAGAAGATGAAGTCTTCGTCACTGCGAAAGCCGCCGCTGATGGTGTCGAGTTCGAGAACACCGGAACGGAACCGCTTGTGAGCCTGCGTTACTTCGGCCCTGACGCTCAGCCGAAAGCGCCCAGCGTTGGCGATCACAAGAACAAATAGTAGTGTTGAGTACTTCATCGCCCGGCTTCCCGCAGAGGCCGGGCTTTGTTTTCACATCGACTAGTGCGATTTAAATATGAAGACGAAGCCTTTCTAAATACCCACCCACCAATCAATACCTGCAAGGAATGAATCATGACTCACACCGCACCCAAACTTCACAACGCCATGTGGCCAGGACTTGTTGGTAAAGGCGACGGCGAAGGTCAGGAACCGCCAATCAGTCTTGAAAAAATGCTGCAACTCACAGCCGCTGCAAATGTGAATGGTCAGAAGTTTGACGGCATCGACTACTTTTTGTTTCATCCACACACAGATCCTGATGCTAGCGATGATGACCTGAGGCGCATTGCGGACCAGATAGTATCGTATGGCTTCGCGGTCGGTTCGCTTGTTGCTCCGATCTGGCCGGGCACGGTCGGTGATTCCGCCATGGGTTCGCCAGTTCAGCGAGCCAAATTTATTCTGGCCGTGAAGAAGGCATGCCGAATCGCCAAAATCTTTAATGAACACGGCGTTCGTCAGTACGGAGTGATCCGCATTGATTCTGCGGAATTTGGAGTGAACAAATGGCGTGAAAACGCTGCCACAAACACGAAAACCATCGCCGCCACATTCCGCGAAGCAGCAATTATTGCGGCGGCTCATGGCGAACGATTGGCAGCAGAAGGCGAAATCTGCTGGGCGGGCATGCATAGCTGGAAGGACATGTTGAATCTGCTGGAATCAGTTGATATGCCCGGCTCGCTCGGATTCCAATGTGACCTCGCTCATACATATTTATATCTGCTCGGCTACAACGCGCCGGAATGTGCTCTCGTGAAAGAGGGGCATTCGGCCGAAGAGTTTTACGCCGCGTACAAGACAATGACTGACAAGCTGCGTCCGTGGACTATTGACTTCCACGTAGCTCAGAACGACGGACACGTTCACGGCGCGGGTTCTCACGACAAAACGGGCAAACACTGTCCTGCGGACGATCCAAACGGCAAGCTGGACATCGTCAAATGCGCGGGTTACTGGCTGGAGGGAGCAGCGGAGCGCGGCATCAAGCATATCTGCTGGGATGGCTGTATGTTCCCAAATGCGATGCTTGAAAATCCCGCGACATGGGACACGATTCTTGACACCATGATCAAGGTTCGAAACGCCCACGGATGGAGCTAAAGCGAAGTACTGGTATCGCCTGTTCGATGTACGCTCTCCACTTTCGATCAACTAACTCAATTCCTGAATAGAAACAACCAATGTCCCAACTCAAACCCCTCAACATCGGACTCATCGGTTACGGCTTTATGGGCCGGACGCATTCGAACGGCTACAAGCGCGTCAATGACTTCTTTCCTGAGCTGAAACATCGTCCGGTGCTTAAAGCCATCTGTGGGCGCAGCGAAGACCAGGTCAAAGCCTTCGCGGATCAGTGGCAGTATGAATCTACCGAAACCGACTGGCGAAAACTGATCGCTCGCCCTGATATCGATGCGATTGATATCTGCACGCCGAATAACTCGCATGCCGAAATCGCGATTGCAGCCGCTGAAGCGGGCAAGATGGTGCTCTGCGAGAAACCGCTCGCAATGAATCCTGTTGAAGGCCAGAAGATGGTGGATGCCATCGAAAAGGCGAAGGTTGCCAACACCGTTTGGTATAACTATCGTCGAGTTCCTGCAGTAGCACTCGCCAAGCAGTTGATCGACGAAGGTCGCCTTGGTCGCATCTTCCACTATCGCGCCAATTTCCTGCAGGACTGGACTATCAATGCAGACCTGCCACAAGGCGGTGCGGCACTGTGGCGTCTGGATGCTGCTGCGGCTGGTTCAGGAGTGACAGGTGACCTGTTAGCTCATTGCATCGACACCGCTATCTGGCTGAATGGGTCGATCAAGAACGTCACGGCGATGACAGAGACTTTCGTGAAGGAACGCATGCACAACCTCACCGGCAAGGTGGAAAAAGTTGGCATCGACGATGCCTGTGCATTCCTTTGCCATTTCGCGAACGGCTCGCTGGGGTTGTTTGAGTCAACTCGTTACGCCCGAGGCCACAAAGCCTTGTATACATTTGAAATCAACGGCGAAAAAGCGTCGATCAAATGGGATCTGCATGACTTGCATCGTCTTGAATACTTCGATCATGCCGACGACTCGCTGATCCGAGGCTGGCATCAGGTTCATTGCACCGACGGCGATATGCCATACATGGGCAAGTGGTGGGTTGGTGGTCTGCAGATCGGTTACGAGCACACTTTTGTGCATCAGGTAGCCGACTTCATCGCAGCGATCGAGTCTGGCAAGCCGTGCAGCCCGACATTCCGCGAGGCTCTCGAAACCCAAAAGGTTTGCGAAGCCGTTCTGGACAGCGCGAAATGTGGTCTGTGGAAGGAAATTGCGTAGCCTGACGCAAGTTATCCGAGTACAATGCCCGAACAATTATGAACGGCGGTTGAAGGGATGTCCTTTCAGCCGCCGTTCCATTTGTTGTTCCCGGCAAAATACTAAACGCAGAAGACAGGATTTTTCTCCGCGAACTTTCAGCAGAGAAATCGTGTCTTCCCGCGTCTCTTTTGCGCTCCTAAAGCCGCTTCACCAAAAAATTGCGGTGTCGCACCATTGTTTTGTTTTGAGGTCTAGTTATGGAACGTCAGCCAATTTCCCGCGAAGGTTACGAAAAAATCCGCAAGGAGATTGAAGCGCTGGAAGAAACGAAGCCAGCAATTCTTGAACGTATAAAGACTGCGCGCGAAGAGGGCGATCTGAAGGAGAACGCGGAATACCACGCGGCTCGTGAAACGCTGGCGCATCTCGAACGACAAATCGGAACCAAAAGAGTTCAGTTGTCGGGCTGCCAGATCATGGAAAAGACCGACGGGCCGAAAAATACGGTAACATTTGGTGCCACAGTCCGAGTCAAAGACCTGTCGGACGACATGGAAGAAGCGTACGAACTGGTCGGTCCTGGCGAGGAAGATTACGACGGCGACGTGATGAAGATCCTGACGTCCAGTCCGATTGCATCTGCGATGCTTGGAAGGAAAGTCGGAGACAAGGTCGAAGTCGAAATCCCGCGTGGCACACTGCGAATGGAAATTCTTGCGATTGAATAGAGTAGTCCGACCTGTCCTCAGGTCGGGTTCCTTGATCGTGGTTATGGGTGCCTGGGATCGCTCGATCACTTATTGATCGAGCGTCCTATATCAGCTCAACGTCGGCCTCATCGACAATCACCGAAGCACCTTGCTGCATGAAGTTCACCATGATTGTCAACCGGTGCTGATTCAGTGTTCTGGTAATTGTACCCTTTAAGCCCTTCATGGCCCCGTTCCTGACGACGCATGTGCGTCCGACGAGCGGCACGGGTTCCGGGTGAACTTCCGCGCCGGTGATCACAAGTTGACGAATTCGACGCAGGTCTTCAATCAATTCTTCGTGTTCAGTCACCGGCAGGCATCGCGAAATGCAGCCGGTTGATACGGCGTCATGTCGCGCCACTTCATCGCCGCGCACAAAAACGTAGCCCGTGAACAGCGGCACGTAGCTGGTCCGAATTCGACCCTGCGGCGACCGCTTGCGTTGTTGAATCATGGGGCCGTAATGCGCAATCTTCAGTGGCCGAAGTTTGCGCATCAATTTCTTTTCCTGCCGTGCCAGCGTATACATGGCAAACCACGAATCATCCAGACTGTCCGCCGGCTTATCCAGCAGTGAATCCGGAAATATGTCAGGTTCTTGTGCAAGAATTGGCATGGAGAAACAGGTTTGGATGACGGTGGTTTGTTTTCAGAATCGCCGATGCAAGTTGCGTCCACAACCAAAATAAGTTGGTCTTTCAGTCATGGTGCTCGGCGGGCACCTTTCAATTTCATCGGCACACTCGCAAAACTTGCTGAAGCAGAATGAACTTAGCGCATTCTGTTTACCCGACACGTGCAAAGATTGTCCGTTTAATCAGGAATCAATCGGTAGATTCTGGTTTGCGATGCCCAGAATGACTTCAGTGCGCGGACATTCTTCCGGGCAAGCAATTACTGCCGGTTTGCACTGCTTTGCTTGTTGCGAGAAGCACGGTAACCATACTCAACGGCAAACCAGTCTGCGAACTGCTCGCGTTTGCGAAAGCCCGTATTTCGGTCGTCGTTAATGTGTCCTAGTTCGTGAATCAAAACATTGTTAAGGTAGAAATCCCGGATTGTATTTTTCGTCCAGATCAACCGCCACAAATTTCCATCCTGAACCCAGCGACCTCCATACATTTCCGTTTCGATGCGTTGAGCTGGCTTGGGAGCACGAGCGTAAAGTTCAACTAAAGACTGTTCGATTGGATAAAGATAAACGGCAGTACCCCATTGCAGTCCGTAGCATGGAAATAATCGACGTTTTTTTGTCATACGGCTGAATTGTACGACGTCCAGTTTCTCCCGAAACTCCTTCGGAAGCTGCAGAATTCGTTCTCGCACATCCTCCGCAGAAACCGGGTGAATGTAACCGTGACCGCTGGGTTGCGTGACAATCTTGAGTTCGTGACTATCGGATTCATCGCTGCTGACTGGATTGTGCCAGATTTCAGGAGCGTCAAATGGTCTTCCGTGTGCCAAGCCGTTGCCGCGATGCTGATGCGCGGACGCTGGGCTTACGCCGTTGCGACGTGATGCAACACGGCCGTGACGGGCGGCTCGGAGATTCGATCGAGTTGTACTTCGGCCAGATAAATTGTGCAGTGACATGGCAGGACCCGTAATTCAGCAGGCGTTAAGCTTCTGCGCCGCATTGCGCTGCGGAAGATGTTTGACGCCAACTGCCTAAGTTCGAGCTACGACGTTGTGTTGCAGTTCGAGGGGACGGGCATCCGTTCGGGGGAGAGAATTTATTGCCCGTCGAACTCCTGTGGGCAATAACAACGACTCACTGATTCCAGTGGGGTACGTACGATCCTAGCGGGCTTCAGAGCTGCGTCTAGCTGAACAGCGTAAGTGGCTGTCTAGTAATGGTTTACGGTGTTTTGTTCGTCGCCGTTTTTTCCTGAGCCGCGCGTGCCACGGCTGTAACTCGTTACTGTGAAGAGGCTTGAGTCCGGTGGCGAATGCGTGTCCGGATATGAGGGGATGTACAGTAGTTGGGCGGAAAGCTACGAAATAGATGGTGCTATGCCTGAAATCGCTGAAGATGGATGTGTTTTCGAGTGACAGGTTCATTTGTTCACTTTGCGGCGAATGTTGGTTGTCCCGAATTTCGGGATTCTGCACCTGACAGTTTTATCCGCAGAATCTGCCGAAATCGGCCCGACGGTAACTCGCCAGTTACGAGTCTCTGTTCGTTTTTCGTGAAGTGGCGTCAAGCGGGGCCGTGTGAAGGAATAGACTCCGTACGGTGCGGGGATATTCCGCAAGCGGAGCGACGTTCATCCGGAACGATCGTAAAACTGTCGATGGGAAACAGAATTCGTGTTCGCATTGAGTCTTCCACAACGTCTACTTGTACTTTGCTGTCTGCTGCTGGTCAGTGGTTGCGGAGCTGCGATACAACGTAGTGGAACGGAGCAATTGCTGCTGTCAGATTCGATTGATCGGGCGATCGATCAGTTGGATCTGTCTCCACTTGCCGGTCGCAAGGTTTACCTTGATACCGAGTATATGAAGACGTACAAGGGCCCGAATGTTTTCATCACGTCCGACTACATCATTAGTGCCTTGCGTCAGAAGCTAACGACGACTGGTTGCTTCATACAGGCAACACGTCTTGAAGCCGACTACATTCTTGAAGCTCGTGTTGGCGCATTGGGAACAGATTCGATGGAAGTCACGTATGGGATTCCATCCAGCAACGGGCTCGGTACTGCAGCCAGCGCGTTGGCTGGTGCTCCCTTAGTCCCGGCCATCCCCGAAATTTCTGTGGGCAAACGTAATGGCGTGAAAGGCATCTCAAAGGTAGTGGTCTTTGCCTATCACCGTGAGACCAGCGTTCCTGTGTGGCAATCCGGTGCCGCAGTGGCCAGAAGCGATGCACGCGATTCCTGGTTCCTCGGCATGGGCCCGCTCACGCGGGGCAGTGTTTACAATGGCACATTACTGGCAGGCAACCGGATTCATTCACCGTTTGAAAAGAAAAACAAGCCGCAGGAAGTCCAGCCGCTGACGATGGCCGACAGTCATAGTTACGTGCATCCAGCGGTTCTTGAGCAACAACTCGCCGATGCGAAGGCGACGGCAACTCTTAATGTGCAGTCAGTCTCGCACGAAAAGGCAGGCGTGCCAGCCGAGCCGCCGAAGCCGTAGCGATTTGTTGGACGAGAAATGATCGCGCCAAAGATCATGTAGAAACAACGTTTCCATTGATGTGAAAATTGAAGGTTCCAAAACGCTTCACGTCGTTACCGGCTTCTTCCCAGCCGAAGGTATAGTTTCCAAAGTGCCAAAGTCTGATGGAGGTATCGGACTCCGCAATTGTTCGATGCTGTCTGGGTTGAATCCAATGTCGGAATCAATCCACAGGGTCTCAGCAAAGCCATCGCGAATGGCGCCACTGGCGACGACGTTTCGAGCCATATCATAAACCGTCGACAGACGGCGAGCCGTGCCGACGGCACTCGTGCCCAGCGACGGGACCCGATCATGAATCTGTCGTCCGGGTCCGTCATAATCATACGCATGCTGACAGCCGCGTTGATCGGTGATGAGCGTTTGTTGACCCTGACGGTTGTAGGCGTACGTGACGACATCACCGTTCGTGCCGTCTGAATCCGGATAGCGCACGAATCGCAACAACTGGCTGGAGGCGATTCCGGAATCCGCCAGCGTGGTGCCATAGATATAAATCGTCTGCTGATTGCCGGTGTCGCTGTTGGACGCAGTGAGCGTGAAGACCTGGCCGTCAGCCGTGTAGGTTGTCCATGTGGTGCGATTCTGATCGGCGTTTGTTCCGCTGGAAACATAGTTTTCAATCTGGATCACCTGACGTCCGGCATCGTCATATTCAAATCGCGTTTCAGTGTTCTTTGGATCGAGCGTCGAAAACACTTCACCATCGTCGTTGTAGCTGGTAGTGCTGACCAGAATTGTGTCCGAACGTGTCGGAACAGCCGCCGGACGTGTGAAGGCGGAACCACCGTTCGTGCCGTAGTCGGCTGAAGCAAACTGCCGTCCCACGCCGTCGATCCATGTGGCCAAGCGTTTCATCGTTGGATGGCCGCATGAATTCGCCATGAAGTTTTCATCGCGGTCTTGGCCGTATTGTAAAATCAAGCTGGGTGGCACGTTTTTGCTACTTCTTCCTCATCATCAAAGAGGCATGACCCATTTAATGCTCCTCATGCTGACAGCCGCGTTGATCGATGACAAGCGTTTGTTGTCCCTGACGGTTGTAGCTGTAGGTAACAACATCACCGTTCGTGCCGTCCGAATCCGGATAACGTACGATTCGCAATAACTGGCTGGAAGCGATTCCGGAATCCGTCAGCGTGGTGCCATAGGTGTAGATTGTCTGCTGATTCCCGGTATCGCTGTTCGAGGCTGTCAGAGTGGCGCCCTGACCGTCCGCTGAGTACGTGGTCCATGTCTTGCGATTCTGATCGAAGTTCGTTCCGCCGGAAACGTAAGTTTCGGTCTGCAAACTTTGTCGCCCGGCGTCATCATATTCAAATCGTGTTTCGGTGTTCTGTGGATCGAGCGCCGAAAACACTTCACCATCGTCGTTGTAAGTTGTGGTGCTGACCAGAATTGTGTCCGATCGTGTCGGGACAGTCGACGGACGTGTGAAGGCCGAACCACCGTTGGTGCCGTAATCTGCCAAGGCAAACTGCCGTCCGACACCGTCGATCCACGAGGCGGAGCGTTCATTAAAAGGATGGCACCATGAATTTGATGAATTTGCCATGAATTTTGCCTTGTCGTTTTGGCCGTACTGTAATATTAAGTTGGGTGGCACGTTTGTGCTGCTACTTTTTATCATCAAAGAGACATTTTGATGCTTTTATCACTCCTGAAGCAGCACCCCGGCAAAGAAAGCCTTGCCATGAAACGCCAACTCTGTGGCTGGAATGATGACTTCCTGATGCAAGCCCTTGGTATCAAAGCTATTTAGTGTGCGCTGGCCTTGGTAGTTTATTGTACGCCTTACTCGCCTCAACTTCCCCTGACAACACGATAACAAGCACTCCGCAGTACCTTCCCGGCGCCTCTAACGGTAGTCGTACAACGACTGAGTCAGTGCTGTCCCGAATTTCCAGATCCGCATTCAGATATGGCAAATCCCACGGCACTACACAAACACCTCCGACTGTTAATGGTCTGCCGTACTCGAATTTCCTTGTCCAAACGGACTTTTTCGTGGTCATAGTGACCTGAAGAGGAAACTCGATTCTTCTGGAAAGAGATTCATTAATCAACACAATCTTGTTCAGGTCGGGAGGATTAAATACGCGATGAATGCCGCGAAATCCAGCCATGAAAAGGAGAGCGAAGATCAAAATCCAAGGAGATTTGAATCTCTCTAGAAATCGGGGTATGGCATATTTATTTCTTTTGTCCATGCCTTCAATCCTCCATCCATTTCTTCAGGACAAGGTTTACAGTCTCCAAAATTTGCACCCTGTTTATTGTTTGCAAGAATGAAATATGAATATGCGTTACCCTTATCACCGAGCAAGACGCTGCATATGTTTTGTTTACTAAAGTTCTTGCCAGATTCAGCAAGTAGTCGGCCCAACTCGTACCCTGCTTTGTCCCAAGGCTTATCGAATCCTCGTTCATCAGTCGGTAAAACGAGTTGCGCAATATGCCCAGCAGTGTTTGCCGTAAAATCGAGAAATCCGTGAAGGCGAAGCCAATATCCAAACATGATATTTCCGATGAAATGATCATGAACACAGACGCCACATAGCATGTACGTGTTCTTGCATTTTCCGGTCGGACAAATTATCCATCTTCCGTTTTCAATGAATTCTTTGCTAGTAACCGTTGTCCAATCAAGTTGCAGGCCAATCTGAGCCATATGTCTCCACCGAACCACGGACCGATACCATGCAAATCGAGCCAAGTTTTCAGACCAATACGCGATGTGCTTGCTCCAAAAACGGAGAGCATAGTTCAGTTCAGCGGCAAGGAGACTATCAACATTTGGGCCGCAATAATCTCCACCCGGATTGCAGCACAATCCAAATGTGTCGTAGTTCTGGGCAGGCGAACTCTTCGCATATTGAGATAAACTCATCCCTTCCAAGTACCCCAGCGGATCCCTCCGATTCCACGTCCCAACCATCGGCAGGAGGAAGCGGTTGCGGACGTAATACATCTGCGGGGTATTGCCGTCAAAACGGTACCCGGCATACAGCGTTTCAAAGCCGACCGCAGAAGCACTCTGCACCGTGCCGATGGCATTCATAAACACCGGCGTTCCATACGCGGAATACGCAAACCGTTCCGTCACGCTGCCCGCTGTGTCGCAGATGGCGACCGTGTTCCAGTTTCCGTCCTGCATGGCGTAGCGGCGTTCGTTGATCGTGCCGTTGTTGGCGGTCGAGCGGTCTCAGAGTACAAGATCGTCGATGTACCGCAGTCCCCACACAAACTGGCGTTCAGCGGTTGTGGTGGTGCCGACACGTTCTTCGACACACTGCCAGCCTGGCGTGTAGTAGTAATGCCGAGCTTCCGTCAGCGTGCCGCTCGTGTACGTGTCCTTCCGAATGCGGTATCCGCGAGCGTCATAGACATGTTCACTGACCTTCTGCGTGCCGCTCGAAATCAGCACGAGGCGGTTCCATGCGTCGTACTGTGCCGACAATTGCTGCGGAGTCGTGCCGGTGGTCTCCGTGAATGTGTTCCATTGAACTTCGGTCAGCGTGTTCCATTGAGCTTCCG
>Ga0105053_10003262_pt1 | contig 24781 bp, 19 predicted proteins | sample BON01_FD_78093 | JGI IMG/M metagenome (GOLD analysis project Ga0105053, IMG submission 78093) | Freshwater microbial communities from Lake Bonney liftoff mats and glacier meltwater in Antarctica - BON-01 | ecosystem: Environmental > Aquatic > Freshwater > Ice > Glacier meltwater | place: Lake...
CGAAAGTAAATCGGATCGATCATTAACGCCTGCGCGGCGGCAAGGATCTGCGCTTCATCCACGTTAAATGACGTGAAGTAAAACAATCCCGGCCACCGGGCTGCAAAGATAAAGATCCAAATCAGAAACAAAAACCCCCACGGTGACTGAATGGCGCGGATCCATGAGCCTCGATGCGAAGAAGGAGTTGCCCTGCCTGAGAGAAACACCGGTGCCAAGCACACGCCAAGCAGCACTAGGAATACCGTCCAAGTTGTCAGTGGATACAGGCCAACTCCGTCCGACCAAAAAAGCAGCTCGTTCATTGCGGGATACGAACGAGGTGCGCAATGCTCACGTCCTCAGCAACGGTTTTGTGTTGCCGAACTTCAAACCCCGCGGACTTTGCCTCACTCAAGACGCGTTCAGGATCTGCGAAATAATGATGGATCTCGACGATGATCTGGTCGACTAAAGTCAGGAACGAATGTTCGATTCGAAAGAAATCCCGCTCAGCGCCCTCGATGTCAACTTTCAGAAGATGGCAGCGTTGATCTCCACCGACATGCCCCATCCATAAGTCGTTGATTTTAAGGACCGGGACACGAGCCTTCTTAGTTTTTTCTCCCGCATTCGGCCCGGCAGCATCAAACGCCACGTGCGAGCCGACATCAGTAGCTGCAATCTCAAAGGTGACAAATCCATCCTCGGATTCGACTCCAGCTGCACCTTGAGTGAAGCACAACCCGTTCATCCCGTTTTCGGTGATGATCCAATTGCAATCTTCTGCCATGGCTGCATCGGCGTCGACCATGAGGCCAGCACACAGAATCTGATGCCAGACGGCGGCAACGCCACGACTTTGGGAAAGCGCATGCTTTTCACGATTCTCCGGAAGATCAACGAGTCAGCAAGTTTATCAGCAAATGGCATTGGGATTGCGTTAGATTATTCGGGAAGCCCGTGTTTTTAGGGCAGTGAGTTCTTCGATGCCGTTTGTGGATGGCTTTGGGGAATGCTCGACTCGCCCAAGTGCTCTTGCCCACGCCGCGCATTCCAAATGACGCCAAGGCTATCATTTTTCGATTCTATTAATTACGCGGTCAACAATGAAAAGCGGGCGACGTTTTTGTTCGATAAACAGCCGTCCCACGTATTCGCCGATCATCCCGAGGACAAAAAATTGCAGACTCGCAACCAGCAAGATGGTGGCCATGAGACTGGTCCACCCGGCAACTGCGGTGTGCCCTTGCAGATGCCCGATCACCGCGTAAACCAAACCTACTAAACAGAGGATCGCAAAAATAATCCCCAGCAGCGATGCGAACCTCAGTGGTTTGATCGAGAAACTGGTGATTCCATCAATCGCAATACGAAAAAGCTTGGAGAGCGTGTAGCCTGATTCTCCAGCGAAGCGCGCGTCCCGATCGTAATGCACCGGCACCTGTTTGAATCCAATCCAACTCACCATTCCGCGCAAAAACCGATGGTGCTCGGGCATCTCATTCATTAGATCGACCACACGACGCGAGATCAGTCGGAAATCTCCCGTATCCGGCGGGATGTCGCATCCGGCGAGCAAACTGAGCAGTCGATAGTAGTTTTTGTAGGCAAATTTCTTCCACATCGGCACGCCTTTTCGGCTGAGTCTCTGCCCGTAAACATTGTCTGCACCAGCATCCATCAACCGCATCATTTCTGGAAGCAACTCGGGGGGATCTTGGAGGTCCGAGTCGATAATTAACACCCGGTCTCCGCGCACGTATTGAAGTCCTGCGGTCACGGCAAGCTGGTGCCCGTGGTTGCGTGCCAACTTTACGCCGACAATGTGCGGATCGCTCTCCGCCAAGCGGGCGACTGCTTCCCACGTGCGGTCGGGCGAGCCATCATCGACGAGCACGATCTCGTAAGAACAACCAAGGTCATTGCAAACCAAGGTAAGCCGCCGATGCAACTCGTCCAGATTCAGCTCATCCCGGTAACAGGGGACAAGAATGGACAGGGTGGGATGCTCGGACATTAGAATAGATCAGATGTGAGCTTGTTTGCTCGCACTCCACAACCGTTGAATTCCCTCGTGAAGTTGAACATGAGGTTGCCAACCCAAGCAGGTCCTCGCCTTCTCGTTCGACAGAATCATCCGGGGCGTGAGTGCAAATTGCTGGCTTCCAAATTCACATTCCCGCACCTCGACCTGTTTTCCGCTGACTTCACTGATGACGGCCAAGACTTCCGTAACGCTATGTCCGATGCCAGAACTGACGTTGACGGAAGAAAATCCGATTTCCGGGAAACCCATGGCAGCGATAAATGCGGAGGCAATATCTTGGATATGCACATAATCGCGCACGGTTGCTGCGTTTCCAAAAATGTCCACAGGCTGGCAGGCCCGATGCCGGGCGACTGCGACCCCGATGAGACCTTGTTTTCGCTCGGGTGGTAGCAATGCTCCGTATGCGTTGGAGATGCGAAGCGCGCAAACCGACAACCATTCCTGTGCGACGCCTAACCGCAAATAATGTTCTGCAGCCAGCTTTTGAATTCCGTAGGGTGACAAGGGCTTGCAGTCAAGGTTCTCATGGTAGAAATCCACCTTGGGATGATGCCCGTATATGGCACCGCCGCTGCTTGCAAATACCAAGTGGCACTTCCGGCCAGAAGACCGAATCGCGTCGAGTAAATTCAAGGTCGTCTGCAGGTTTGCCGCGCAATCGCTGGGCCAGTGCCGGTCGGATGCTGCCGGGCTGTTGGATTGGGCCAGATGCACGATCACATCCAATCCCTTCACGAACTCTCGACAATCCGCCTCTGAAAGCAAATCCGCCTCAAAGTATCGAATCTGCGATGGATGTGGTTGTAGTGGCGCATGTCTGACCATGCACCGGACGGCTGCATGAGGATTTTGCTCAAGAATCGCCTGAATAAGGCATGAACCAATCATGCCGGATGCGCCGGTGACGCCGATATGGGGAGGTATTGCTGTCATTCAGGAGTTTGCTCAACCTCCGGCGGAACGGGTTCATTTTTAAAAACGAGACGGGTAAATGTCACGGCGGTACGCCCCTGCTCATGCGGTTGATCAGTCACAAATCGAAGTGCAATATGGTTCTCTCCGGCGATCACAGAAAACGTGATATCTTCCTCCTGCCAACGCCTGTCCGCTGGAGCCGGAATCACACGCAGCAGCTTTTCATTTACAAAAATTTCAATATTAGTGCCTTGCTTCACAGGCATCCACCGCATCACCAAACTCATAGCGCCTTCGGATTTCGCGATGACTCGCAGGTCCACCGCAGGCCAATAGCCAAACTGACGCACCGGCACGTTTCCATCTCGCATGGCAGGAAGGCGCGCGCTCAGCCCGGTTGCAGCGGTCCAACCGCCAAAATTCCCCTTGCGCTGAAAAATCCGCACGCTCGTTCCATCGGGAACAGGGATGTGACCGATTTCGAAAAACTCCGGATTTTCGCGCACCTGTTTAAGCATAAATCCCGCAGTCCGGGCACTGGGTAGGAAATCATGAACCCCATAGGCTCCGGGCTCGGTGGCTACAACAAAATCGAAACCTGGGTGATACTCATCGCGCTGGTTCAAAAACTGAATCAGATCCTGCTCAGACTTATTTGGCAATCCCACAAAATTCAGCGGCACCATTTCTTTGTCTGCGAGCCACTGGAGCGTGTGATTGGAAACAATGCCATAGGTGGTTATCAAGACGTTTGCTTGATCGGCCGAGACCAAGTCCTCGCTCAAGGCTCGATAGACAGCCTCATTCACAGATCGCGCGTATTTGATAACCTCTAATTTTGCCCGATGCTCTGCGTGTCGAAATCGGGGCCATGGGGATCCAAGAAGAGAGGGAGAAATAAAGAGCAAACCTGCAAGGCATATTCCCGCGAAACGCCATGGCTGATTTCGAGTTGTAACCACATTCCATCCGGCAGCCAATGTCAGCAAGGCGAGCAAAATCAGCAGAATCTGAAATACGAGGCCAAAATAAGGGTTACCGTGATGATTTATTGCCACGCCAAATAATGCGATCCCTGCGATTCCTGTGAGCACCGGGAAATCGAGCGAGAACAGCGCATTTCGCAGCGGCCTCGAAAAGATCATCAGGGTCGAACCGACCACAACGAGGCCCAGCGCAATCCATCGCTGGTCGCCGAGCTGAAAACTCCCGGAATACCCCAGAAGGTGATATGCCGAGTTTTCGAAAAATGATCCCTTCAGCGACCAACTGGCCTTGTCCGCACCAATCTGGTTGCGGATCATGTATTCCACGAGCCGGGGGCCTGCCACGATGAAATGCGGCAAAGCGATCACGATATTGGCAACAAAAAATGGCCATGTCCGGCCAATTGAAACGACTGCCCGCGCAAAGGAATATGGTCTTGTCTGAGCACGCAACAATGCCACTGCCAGAACCGCTCCACCCAGGGCCACCGTGTAAGGAAACACCGTCGGCTTGGCCAGCAATGCGCAGGCAAACGCCCCACCTGCAAGAAAACCTTGGAGACGAGAGTTACGCAGCGGATTCCAATTCATCAAAAGCAGAACACCCCACACCGAAAAAACTGCAGCCGGGTAATCCGGCCTAAAATCGTAAATGCTCAGGAAGGTAATCGGAAATCCCGCCGCAAAAATAATCGCCAAGACATTCACCGGCAGAGTCGCCAGTGGTCGAATCACGTATAAGACAGCACCGAAAAGTCCAAACAGCACAAAAACATTGGCTGCATACGGTGCCCAATCGTGCACTCCAAATACGGCAAATGCCCCGGCCGCCATCATGCTGTGCAAAGGTGCGTGGGGAGGAGTTTTTACATACTCAGACAGAAATGAGACTACACCGCCATCGGCAAAATCCCGATACCGCTCGAGCCCGTCGAGATGCGTGATCACATCCTCATAGTCCACTTCAAAGAGCAGACGGCCATACTGACTGGAATAACTCAACGCCAATGCCGAAAACGCGATGGAGGCAATGACAAGCAACACCCAGGAAGACGTGCGCCAGCCATGCGATCCCTCACTGCGGGAATCTTGAAACTTCGGGGGCTGTTGCAATCGGTATTTCAATTTTTCTCTCCAGATCGATTCATCCATCCCCAAACCAAATGGGACGATACCGCGTAGTTCCAGACAGCACCAAGCCCGGCACCGACGATGCCAGCAAACCACCAGGTAATTCCGGTTTGGAACAAATAATTTGCCGTTTGCACATTTGCGACGACGCCAATGCTGCAAATGGCCGCATACATCAACATCCCTGAGAACATCCGAAATCCTCGCAAGCGTATAGCTCGGTAAGTGAGGGAGTTATTGATAAAAAAGTTCGACACCATCGCAGCAAGTGTTGCGCTCAACTGCGCGGATACGAACGCAAAATCCATCACGCGGTATGCCACGCTTAAAATGACGAGATGAAACACAAGGCCCGTCAAGCCGACACCGAGATACAAAACAAACCGGACCGGAACATACCTGCCAATTGCTTTTTCAATCACGAGATAGAGGTATTCGAGCGCTACTACGACATCGAGTTTGCTCTCACCGCGGGTTCTTGGACGGAACGTGTAGGATACCTCTTTCACCCGAAGTGGCTCCGGAGAGGACATGAGCATATCCAGCAGGATTTTAAATCCTTTGCCGGACATTTTCCTCACACATTGCTCATACACCTCCCGACGGATCATGAAAAACCCGCTCATTGGGTCGGTGATTTTTGCACGGGAAAGAAGGCAACCGATCCGGGTCGCGACGCGGCTAACATAGCGCCGTATGGCGTTCCACTGTCCGACGCTACCTCCATGGATATAGCGCGACCCAACTACTACATCGGCCTCACCTGCCAACAAAATCCGCAGCATCTCCGGAAGCTTCGCTTCATCGTGCTGCATATCCGCGTCCATCACGGCGATGAAATCGGATGCCGTGACGCCCATACCTTCAAGGCACGCCGACGAAAGGCCCCTGCGTCCCACGCGGCGGATAAACCGCACGTGCGGATCCTCGAGCGCGAGCGCAATCAACTCGTCGTAGCTGCCGTCGGAGGAATCGTCATCTACCACAACCACATGCCAGTCGACACCCTCCATCGCCGTGTGGAGCGATGCCACCAGCGGGCGCAAATTTTCACACTCACAATACGCTGGAACTACAATGGTAACGGAGCCGGACACAAATTGTTGCCGATAGAAAATTCGATAAATTCAGCGCCGATTATTCAGGGAACTCGGAACACAGACACTACCCGCGACGTTCGTATTAATGCATCCCCGCCTGATACGGTTCAGCGACGAGTTCCCAGGTATGCGGCTGGTAGAAGGCGCTGTGCCGGCAAGGAATTTCTGCCAACGAAGTCACTGCCGGACTGCGCCGGGAAGCAATGACAGCATCGTCGATATCCAGCGCATCGACAACCACTTGATAAGACCCCGGTGCGAGCACTAGAGGATTGAGTGGCAGCCGAACGGTGTGTTTACCAGGTTCCATCCAGAACTCCGCTTTCTCGACGTTACTGGAAAACTGCGCCACCAATGTTTCTTCCATTCCCGTCATGAACTGCTCGGAAGGAAGTCTCAGCCACTTGATTGTGAAGTGAACCCGCGGGCATTTTGTCTTCGCATGGCAATCGATCCGCAACGCTGCAGGTCGCCCGGTCCGCAAGTCTCGTGTGGTGTCCCCGTTTTGCTCGAATTCCACAGCATCCATTGCAAACGAATCCGAGGAAATCGGCTTGTCCACTTTCCTCGCCTGTTGAAGCTCGGCCCCGCCTTTGAAAAGGTCGGTCTCGTATTCATCAATCACGTCCTCAGCTTCGCCGGTAGAAATCAACTTGCCGGTATTAATATAAACCGCCTTATTGCAGACTTGGAGAAGGAGCGACGCCGCGTGATTCACAATAATGAATGTCGTGCCAGTTGCACGCATCTCGTTGAGCGTGCGCATGCATTTCTGCCGGAATTGGATGTCTCCGACTGCCAACACTTCATCAATGAGCAGGATGTCCGGGCGCGTGTGGATGGCGCAGGAAAATCCCAAACGCGCGGTCATTCCCGAGCTGTAATTCTGCACGGGAGCATCAAGGGCATACTCGATTTCGGAAAACTTTACGACCTCGTCGAAGCGATCATCAATCTCAGCTCGGGTCAAACCAAGGACGGCCATGTTGACGTAGATATTCTCCCGGCCAGTGAGGATCGGGTTAAATCCAGCGCCCAGAGCAAGCAACGGAGCTACCCGCCCCTTGGTCATTACGCGGCCCACAGTGGGTTTGATCAGGCCGCTCAGAATCCGCATCAGCGTGGTTTTCCCACTACCGTTTTTTCCGACGAGCCCGACTGATTCCCCACGGCGCACCTTAAAACTGATGTCACGCAGCGCCCAGAATTCGCTTTTACGAAGCCAGTCTTTGCGGGGTTCGAGACCCACTGCTTCGCGGGCAATGTCCACTACGCCATAAAGGAGCGACTTTTTCAGATCCCGACAGAATCGCTTCGACAACCCCTCGACCTCCATTAGGACCTCCTGCTCGTCGCCAGGCTTGAAGTTGAGATCTACCCCCGCTCCCAGCGCGTGGTCGCCTGGCTCCTCAATGACTTCGATACGTGACATGATATTTGCTACGAGCTCCAACGTTCAATGACCATGGGCATCGCGACCCGGAAATACAACAACGCGATAATCAGTCCCACAAGGGTGCATCCCAGCACGCCAAGCGAGCTGTATTGATGGGTGACCGGCAACCCGGTAAGGAATTCCCTCGAGATGACCAGCACGGGCGTGACCGGATTGAATCGCACCACCGTGGCATACAGCCCACCCGGCGCGAGGTCATTGACCGACATGAGCACCGGGGTTAGCACCATCCAGATGTAACCGACAATCGGCAGGGCATTCGACACGTCTTTATAAAGCAGCGCAATCGGCGCAAGGAAGATCCCGAACATCGTGCCCAGCAGCAACAAGGCACCCAACGCCAGAGGGAACAAGAGGATCGTCGCCCCTGGGATGATCCGGAACCAAAGCAGGGTCACGAGGATCAGAACGAGTTGGACACTCACATTAAAGAGGATCTTGTAGAGTTCCGCGACAAGCAGCGTTTCCCTGGGAAAGTTCACGCGGGTTAGAATCCCCTTTCCAGACATGAGTGCGGTGATCGGACCATTGAGCGCGGACATAAACATCTGCCACAACGACGAACCCACAAGCACATACGCAGGAAATGGGATGCCCTCCGGCCCTTTCAGACTCAACACGTTATTCCGCTGGAGGACCGTCATTCCCACGGTGAAAAACAACGGCGGCAGAACCATCCATGCCAACCCAAGGATCGATTGCCGGTACTGCGCCTTCACATCCCTCACGGCGAGCGTGAAGGCAAGTTGCCTGGAGCCAAAAAGATCTCTGAAGATGGAGCGGAGGAGTTTAAGGGGCTCACGCAACGCACTCTGCGCTTCGTAAACACGGACTTCACTGTGGCCGGACTTGAGACTCATTAAGAAATTATTGCGTTAAAATTGTAGGAAAATGACACGTCATCGCGGCGAAATGCTACCGCCCTTGGTCGGCTGGTAAAAGTCAGGACCTTCGGGAAAAATAAAGAATGTAAAGGCCGGTCGAATCGGTGTGAGAACCCATTACCATCCCTCTTTGCAGGGCCAAGAGTGAGATAGCGGACAATCCAGTCAGGAAATCAAAACCTCTGCAAAGTAAAAATGCCTCCGTCAGAGGCATTACACTAAAAAGGAAAATAAAGAGACTCCCGCAGAGGCGGTAAAGCCGCAGAGGTTGCGACAAATGACTCAATCATCCGAAAGCTGGCCACCAAATGTTCCGAAACTCCCCCTCGTCGGCGCCCCCGCGTTTTACTTGCCCGGCGATTGTTTCGCATCGGCAAGATCGTGCCACCGCTGGTATTTACCAGGCGGACGAAGAATGCTGAAAGGGTGTCAGCCACCTGAAACGACTCCAGCGCCAAGGCCCACCTCTCGATAAAGTTTGCGCTACAGCCATTCACTGCTCGTCGAGTCGGCCTGGGGTGAGTATTATATTCCTAGCTTTGCTGCGACACACAGCCTTGCAAAATCTCAACCTCATCCATGTCTCAATTTTCAAAACTCGGCGTTCCTGCGGACCTCGTTCGCGGTCTCGATGCGCTCGAGATTTCCACCCCCACGTCCATCCAATCCAGCGCGATTCCATTTCTCATTAAAAATGGCGGGGATCTCGTTGCTCAGGCGCAGACCGGGACCGGCAAGACGGCGGCGTTTGGTCTCCCGTTACTTACGAAGATCGATCCTGCCAACCCGAAAGTGCAGGCGCTTATCCTCTCACCGACACGCGAACTCGCCAAACAAATCGGGAAAGCGCTTTTTCAATTCACCAAGTTTTGCGACGACAAGATCTTCATCGAGGTTACGTCTGGTGGTGACAAGATTGGCGGGCAGGTCGCGCGTCTGAGACGCCCGACACATATCGTCGTCGCCACCCCGGGCCGGCTCTTTGATTTATTGAAGATTAACGCGCTCCAACTCGACGCCGTGAAGCACCTCGTGCTGGATGAGGCAGACGAAATGTTAAGCATGGGATTTCGCGACGAAGTGGTCCGCGTCGTCGCGCTGACTGCCAAATCGCGCCGTAGCACCTGGCTATTTTCCGCGACCTTTCCGGAGAAGATCAAACGGCTCGTTGCGGACTCGATGTCAGCAGATCCCAAGGTGATCAAGGTCGAGAAGGCGGATGTGGTAAACCGCAATATCTCGCACCGCTACGTGATTTGCTCACGCGACGACAAGGACGACTGGGTCGCAAACTTCCTGCAAACCCAAAATGACCAGCGCGGCATGATTTTTTGCCGCACGCGCGCAGGGGCAATCAAACTCGGGAGCGAACTGGAGAAGCACGGCATCACAGTTGGCGTATTGCAAGGCGATCTCAGCCAAAAAGACCGCGACAAAGTGATGCGGTCGTTCAAAAAGGAACGCACCAGCTTCCTCATCGCGACCGATGTGGCTGCCCGCGGGATCGACGTGGAGGGGTTATCCTTCGTCATCCACCGCCAACTGCCTGAGAAGACCCAATACTACACCCACCGCGCGGGGCGCACCGCGCGAGCAGGGAAAAAAGGGATGTCGATTTGTCTCATCGAACCCAACGAAAAGAGCGACATCACTGGACTCGAACGGGAATTGGGACTCCATTTCGAGCAACTGGACAGGGAGTAATGGTCAGAAGCAACGGTGCGGCCAGACACCCGGATAGCCTATGCCTTCGCAGTTGCTGTCCGCACAGCTTGGCGCTTGGGCAGTAGCTTATCTTTGATCGGACCGCGAGAGACCGCCATCCCTACCATTTCATTGGTAGGGCTCGGAGTCCCTTCCGCGCCCACTATCAAATGCGTCTGCCCTGCGGATAACGCTTGCCAGCACTCCGGATTTCGAAGATGCCGTAAGCTTTCTGCGATCAGCACCTGCGTTCGCCACCGTCCGTTTTGAAATCCAGAGAATCTATTCAGCGAAAAAACCTCCGGATCGGCACCGGTGAGGGAATGTTAGCCACGCCATGGGTGTTTATCGTGGTGCCTGGCAATTTCATCATCGCCGCGCTTCTGACGCAATATTTCGGCATCGATAAGGCCGTGTATGGTGCCATTGTTTCGCTGCCTGCGTGGAGCAACGCAGTGCAAATCATCGCGCTCCCGTGGTTATCGCGCTTCCTTACACCAAAGGACCTCACGCTGGGACTCGGGTGGTTTAACATCGGGATCTGGAGCATGTTTGCGGCCGTGCTGGGATTTTTGCCGGTCGGCGATGCTAAAGCGGTCGCCCCCCTCTTCATTGTCTTTTTTGTGCTGTCGAGTTTGAGCCATGCATTTATTGGAGTTGGGTGGACCACATGGGTCCGCGACTGGGTGCCACTCGGAGTGCGCGGCATTTATTTCGGCAGACGCAACCGCTGGCTCAGTCTCGTGACCGTCGGTTACCTCGTGCTGGCAATCACGGTGTTTGAAATTTCGGAGTTTGCGCTTTGGCCATACCAGGTCCTGATCATTACCGCCGTCGTGCTGCGTTACGGAAGTATTATTTGGCAATACGCCATCCACACCAAATCCGACCACACACATGTGATCCAGAACGACTGGTTTGGACAAATTCGCGAATGCCTCCGGTCGCCGGGCTTGCTCACGTATATTTTGTTCTCCGCGTGGATCAACTTCTGGCTTGGGTTCGTTGGGCCGTTTGTGCCGGTCTTCAGCTTCGAGGAGCTCGGACTCGACCCTGGCACGTTCACGATTCTCGTCATCATCGCCACGCTCACGGGTATGGTTGGCTGGGCGTTCTGGGGTCGTCAGGTCGACCGATTCGGCTCGATCCCGGTCCTCTGCCTGGGGCTCTTCTTCTGGGAAATTCAAAGCTACCTTTGGGTGATTCTCAACCCGGGCAACGTCTGGCTCCTGTATCCCATGTGGATGTGGGCGGGATTTTTCAGCACCGCATACTTCCTGGGAAGCTTCAACCTCCTGCTAAACCTCCTCCCGGAAAAATTCAAACTCGCAGGTATCAGCCTGAATCTAGCGGTCACCTCCGTCACCGCCGGAGTGTCTCCCATCCTGGCAGGCATGCTGCTCTACTACTTTATCGAACGTCTCGGCGGTGGCATCGAAGTCTATCGCGTGGGATTCGCCATCAAAGCGACAGCCGTGCTACTCGGACTCGTCTTCCTGCGTGGGATGCGTGAACCAAAACGCTCTGGAAGAACGGAAATACCAGGAGCCTTCCGCACGCTACGCCAACTCCTAGCCATCCAAAATCTCGGGTTCCTTGCAAACCTTACCCCGCTCAGAAATAAACGCCCTCGCAAAAAATAGCGCCCCAACCTGGCCGTAGGCAGGGCGGAACGGATCCCCACGCCGAAACTAAAATACTTGAATATTTTTATTGCAATGCCCGGAGCATGTGGCAAAGTGCACTTGTTCTGGGGGGAACAACAGGCCGTCGTGGCATTCGTCGCGGCGGCCTGTATCTTTTTCAGGATGCCCGCCCCCCCCCGCTCTCATCTCTCCCTTACAACGTGGGGCGTGCTCTGCCGCATCGATTGAGGCGGCAGCTTCGAGACTGCGACTGGCGGAAGCAATTTCCGAAATTCCCGCTTTTGTCGCATCACAGACGGGGCTAGTTATGTAAGGATGTTCGTTCGTGTGATTGGGATTTGTCTCGGTGTCTTGGTGCTTCTCTCGGTAGTGGGAGGTTTTGCGGTGAATACTTGGGTCCACGGCTGGCTCCGAGGGCCGGAATTTCGCGGGCTCATCGAAGCGCAATCCGGCAAGGCGCTTGGTGGAAAAGTGGTTTTGTCGCCGCTGGTTTGGTCCGGACCTTCAATATTTTCGCCGGATATGGAATTGCAAGGTCACCCCGGCAATCCACTAGCCTCGCTGCGCGCGCAACAGATCCGCGCGGACTTAAACTGGCGCGCGGCATTTTCCGGAGCGTGGCATGTGCGACAGATCGATGTCACGCGCCTGGATCTTACCATCGATGCAGCACCGGCACCAGCCGGCGCCAAGCTAGCCGCTGAAGTGACCGCCATCGAAGAAACTGCGAAAGCCACATCCGCACTGCCGTCGTGGCTGCCATCCCGCTTTGATCTCGACGAGATCGTAGTGCAGGACGCGAATGCATCGTTGGGCGTGGCCGGGAATATTCGTAACACAATGCTCACAATCCAACCCGAGGGAGCCGGATGGATTTTTCAATGCCGCAGGGGGAAATTTGACACGTCGGTGGTGCGAGGGTCGCTGGAGATCGACCAACTCCGCGTTCGCCTTCAACAAGGCGTGGTCTATCTTACCGACGCGGAGCTTCGTTCTTCAGGCGCAGGCCGCATCAGCGCCAATGGTGAAATCGGCAGCCCCGAAAACCCCTACAATCTTCGGGTGAATTGGCAAAATATCGATGCCGCGGAGATCCTGGATGCACCCTGGATAGAGAAGCTCACGGGATTGGTCGCCGGAGAGGCTGTCATCACTCCGGGGCCCACGGGCAAAGTGCTCATTCGGGGGAAATTTAACCTCACTGAAGGCACGCTGACCGGCATACCGTTACAAGATGATATCGCGCGCTTCACCAGGGCTCCCCAATTTCAACGCGTGCCTATCCACGAGCTCTCCAGTGATTTTGTTTCTGATGGACAGACGACGGACCTGACAGATTTCGTGCTTGAGTCTAAAGGGCTGCTGCGCATGGAGGGTGCTGCGCGGATCGGCGCAGGAGGGACGGTAGCAGGCACCTTCCAAATCGGAGTCACGCAACAAACACTGCAATGGCTGCCGGGATCGCAGGAGAAAGTCTTCGTCGAATCGCGGAACGGATACTTATGGACCACGGTGCAAATCGGCGGATCGCTCGACTCGCCAACGGAAGACTTATCATCGCGCTTGGCCGTGGCCATGGGCGAGAAGGTAATTGATACCGGCGTTAAGATCCTGGAAAATGCGCCGCAGCAGACGAGAGAAGCAGTGGACAGAGTCATTGACATCCTCTCGCCCCTGCTCCGCTAAACCGCACGATCCATCGGACTTCACCTGACAAGCCCCGTTGGAAGCGCGTGGGACTCCACGGATTCGGATTTGTTCTGTCAAAATCCGAAACATCGGGAATGATGCGCGAGCATTATGTTCCGGAGTCGCTTATTTACGCTGTGGTTTTCTATCGCGTTCCTCGTTTGGGCGGGGCTCTTTGCGATGTTTGTGGACCTGCAATTTTTAGCAGCGCATTGGTTTTATCCGGCGGTGATGGTGTTGGGTGCTTTTGTTGCCGGACTGACACCGGAGGGCGGAGGAGCTGTGGCGTTCCCTGTGCTCAGTGTTTTCTTTAACATCGACCGCGTTCTAGCACGGGATTTCAGCCTGATGATCCAGAGCATCGGGATGACCAGCGCAAGTATCTTCATCCTCACACACCGGAATACGACGTTGCGCACTTTCAAGCCGATGCTGGTTTTCATTCCCGTGGCATTCATTGGCTTTGTGCTCGGGATGCACACCCTCCAAGGGCTGCCGGTGTATATTATCCAAGCGCTTTTCTTGAGTCTGATCAGCACCTTCGCCGTTGCCTATGTTTACAGCAGCCATCGCGGTGCCCGCACTGATCTATCGCTGACCGGCTGGAAAGACGGGATATTTCTTGCAGTGATCCTACTTCTTGGGGGCATGTGCGCGAGTTTGTTTGGGACCGGCGCGGACATCATCCTCTACACGCTCGCGGTCACACGCTTCGGACTGAAAGAAAAAATTGCCACCCACATGAGTATCATCTTGATGGCGGCAATCAGCGTGCTCGGTTACGCATACCGGCACTTCATCGACGCGGGGATCTCGGAATACCAAGTGCGCACCTGGCTTTGTGCGTATCCGGTCGTGTTGGTCATGGCACCCTTCGGGGCCTACGTGTTGCACCGAATAAACGTCGAATGGATGCTCCGGGGAATCGTCGTTCTTAACGTCGGGCAACTCGTGTACTTTAACGTCAGTAATCCGTCCTTGCCGAAGCTGATCGCATCGCTGGTATTTTCGACGGTGCTGATGGGGATTTTTATTTTTGCGATGGCAAGGTTGTCAAAACGTAAGGTTGGCACGGGTGCCTAGACAACGGACCCGGCCGCATAACCACTCGCCCAGGCCCACTGGAAATTGTAGCCGCCCAGCCACCCCGTGACATCCACGACCTCGCCAATAAAATACAACCCTGAGACGTTCCGAGCCTCCATCGTTTTTGATGATAGCTCCCGCGTATCCACCCCACCCACGGTGACCTCAGCCTTCGGGTAGCCCTCGGTGCCCGAGACATCCAGCTTCCACGCGTGAAGCAGCCGTGTCGTTTCCTCACGCTCTCGCGAGGACCATCGGTTCAGGGGCATCTGCGGCGCGTAGCGCTCTGCCCAGACATCAGCCAGGCGCCGTGGCCAATGGGTGGCCAGCATGGCGGGCAGGCTCGTTTTCGGGGTTGTCACAGGGATGGGCTCCACGACATCAGGCAGCAAGTCGAGGGTGAGATTTGCTCCCGGTTTCCAAAACGAAGAGATCTGCAGAATCGCAGGGCCGCTCAACCCACGATGCGTGAATAATGCCGCTTCGCGAAATGACCTCTGCCCCAGTTGCGCCACGACCGGGATGGCAACCCCGCTGAGCTCTGAAAATGCCGCCCGGTTTTCTGCTGCAAAAGTCAGCGGCACCAAGCCTGGCCGGATCTCCGTAAGTCGCAACCCAAACTGGGTCGCGATGCGATACCCGAAATCCGTGGCTCCGAGGTTGGCGAAAGAAAGCCCGCCCGTGGCTACCACCAGCGCGTCTGCTTCCACCAACCCTTGCGTCGTGGTCAAGCGATAGCTTGACGGTCGCTCCACCTGCTCAACCCTGCAACCGCATCGGATTTCCACACCGGCCGCAGCACATTCCTCCAGCAACATCCCTGTGATCTGTCGGGAGCTGGTGTCACAAAACTGCTGCCCGAGCTTCTTTTCATGATAGGAAATCCCGTGCTTCTCCACCATTGCGATAAAGTCCCAGGGTGAGAATCGGGCAAGGGCCGATCGGCAAAACGCCGGGTTCTCGCTCATGTAGTTTTCCGGCTCCGCATGGATATTCGTGAAGTTACACCGCCCGCCTCCGGAAATCGCAATTTTCAACCCCACCCGCTCGCGGTGTTCGAGCAACACGACTTTCCGACCGCGCTGCCCCGCCGTCAGTGCACAGTACAACCCGGCCGCCCCTCCACCAATGATTACAACGTCAACTTTCACAGCCATCACTTTTCCGTGAACACGATATCGAGGAAAGCGTAATCGTCAGACAAAACTTGCAATCACGGCTGGCACCAATAATGCCGCGTCGGCCCAGGCCCCGCCCGCTTCGCTTCCCCGTCGCCCGGCCACGAGCCCTGTGAAAGCGAGCATTAATGCAGCCCCACCCGTGGCTGCCACTGCATGCGAACCTCCCGAAATAGCCATCACGTAAAGGAAGGCACCAACGGCGAAAACCCCAGGGGTCAGCGTAAAAACAGCGCGATGAAACCTGCTTTCGGCAGCCATCGCCGCTTTCCCGACCCGAAGATCAAACGCGCATTCCAGTGACGCAATTTGCAGGCAATTCACCCATCCGACGGCTGCCAGACCTGCCACGCCCGCAAGCCACGGGAAAACGGGGATCGTCCCCACAGCGCTCAGCCCACATCCCGCCGCGAATAGTGTTGCGATCACGGCCTCTTTCACCCAACGCCAAGCGGTGCTTCTCCCGGCCCATTGGTTCACCACCAGATAAATCCCTACGACCAAGCCCATGACGCTTCCTGCAATAAGCGTCTTCGGAGACAGAAAAAACGCACACCCCACTCCCGCGGCGACCGAGAATCCCAGCGCCACCAACCCGCCACGCCAATACTCCCGGGCGATGCGGTGCCGATACGGCAGATCGCTTGCTGACAGAAACCGCATCGATCGCGCATCCATCAGCCGATCCGCCAAATAGACCGCCCATACCGCAAAAAATAATGCCAGCATCTCCGGCACGGTCGGCGCAGCGGGCACCATCAGCACCCGCTGCCAACACACCGCAATAAGCGGCGCATCTAAGGCAAAAATATTCACGCATCGCCACCACGGCACAGATGGAGTGTTGTCAATCGGGTTCACGCAGATACCATCCGTGACCGGCGATCATGGAAGAGTCGATTCGATTTCAACATTTTGAAGTGCTGCGGCGCGAAGACGGTAGTTTATTTGAACTGGGCCGCGGCGCTATGGGTGTAACCTACAAGGCTTTTGACACCAACCTCCGATGCCACGCGGCGTTGAAGGTGATCAGCCCGGCTTATCTCGACAGCGACATCGCCCGAGAACGTTTCCTGCGCGAGGCGCGGGCCGCAGCAGCGATTCGCCATCCCAATGTTGCCACGGTATTCCACCTCGGCAACGAAAACGAAACCTGGTTTTACGCCATGGAGTTTGTCGATGGCGAAACCGTCGAACAATTGATGAAACGCGACGGGGCTGTCCCGACAGCGATGGCATTGGAAATCGCTGACCAAGTGGCGCGTGCCCTCGGTGCCGCGCAGAAACAAGGCCTTATCCACCGCGACATCAAGCCATCCAACCTCATGCTTGCGCGCGAGGACGGCGGGGATTTTACTGTCAAAGTCATCGACTTTGGCCTCGCAAAAGCAGTGGATCGCGACCCCGCCGTGGACCCGGCAACACTAACCACGGGCGGGTTTCTGGGAACCCCGCATTTCGCCAGCCCCGAGCAACTCGACGAGCGCGACCTGGACGTGCGTTCGGACATTTATTCTCTCGGAGTCACGCTATATTATATGCTTGCGGGACAAACTCCGTTCAGCGGCTCGATAGCCCAAGTGATGAGCCAGCACCTGCATCGTGACCCTCCGCTGGAACGCCTCACCGATCAGCCCCCCCAGGTCCTCGCATTGCTCGAACGCATGCTCGAAAAAGACGCTGCTGCCCGTCACCAGAGCCCTGCAAACCTGCGCAAGGAAATTGCGCAGTGCCTCAACACAACTTCCGTGGTCGTAAAGACGGACCCTGAAGCCCAGCGTCCGACGATCCGCTCAGACGATCATAACACGCTGATGGACACCACGATTGCCGCAGAACCACTATCTGCTGACACCGGACCCGCTCCAGGCATCACGCTGGCCGGGCGGTTTGAGTTGATCGCAGAGTATCCGGTCAGCCAGTTCGGACGGATGTTTCGCGCCATCAATAAGGAATCTGGTGAGGCCGTGGCTGTCTTAATTTTGAATGCGTCCGTATTGCCCACCAGCAATGCCTACACACGCCTCGAAAATGAAATCACCTCGCTTCAATCGGTCCGACACCCGGCAGTGATCCGGGTGGACTCCGTGGAGCATACCGAGAACCTGACATTCATCTCCCGCGAGTGGATCGAAGGGCCATCGCTCATCGATGTCATGCGTTCCGATCCCCCTGCCCTGCCCGAGGCCATCGAAATCCTCGCCTCACTGGCTGGCGGCCTCGACGCGGTGCAGTCGGCAAAAGTGCCCTGTCCCGAACTCCTCCCCGGCTGGATCGTCCTCGTTCCAACACCAGGAGGAGGGAATGCACAGCCCCGCTTTAACCCAATCAACCTCTCCCAGGTGGCACCCATCTCCGCAGGCGTCACCTTCCCGCAAAACCCAACCAATATGCAGGCCGGTAGCGACGGCACCACCGCATTTGCGGCGGCGCTCGCCCGCGTGGCATTGGCATTGTTCGGAGGTAAACCCGGAGGATCCTCGCACGGCGGATTTATCCCCATTGCGGGTCTTTCCGGAGATGCCAATGAGCTGCTTCGGGCCGCCCTCACCGGAAGCCGGGACCTTGGCTCCGCAGGCGAATTCCTGCGCCAGCTCACCCCGGCGCTGGCATCTGCACGATTACTCACTCGGAAAAGCTCGCCCTTACGACCACCAACCCCAGCCCCCACTTCACGTAAGTCGTCCAAACCGCTGCTGATCATCGGTGGCCTCGCGAGCGCACTACTCGTGGGTGGCTCACTCGTTTGGCTTTTTGCATTCCCGAAATTAACGGGTGTTATTCGCTCCGACACCATTGCCGGAGATGTCGCGGCATTGGAAGGTCTCGACACTCCGCCAGCGGCAGATTCCACAGCCGATGCGACGCCGCCCCCTGCCCCGTTGCCCACTCCTACCCCGGAGACCGTGATTCGAGAGAACGTGTTACTGGAAGCATTGGCCCGTAGCTCCAGCATGGCATCGAGCAGAGATTATGTCACCGCTCTCGATGTCCTTTCAGAGGTGCAGCAGATTCATCCGGACGATCCCCGGGTGCCGCAGGCGCTTGAGAACATCGCTGCGAAGCTGCGATCCGAGCGCGAGGTCCTCAAGGCCGAGGAGTTGACGAAGTTGCAGCCCTCACTCATTAGAGCGGCACAGACGGGATCCACGTCCGCTCAGATGCTTCTGGCCCGCTCGCTGGATGAATCGGATAAACCCGAGGCGTTCAAGTTTTACCTCCTCGCCGCGGGAAGCGGGGATAGCGAGGCGATGCTGGAAGTCGGCCACCGCTATGCTTCCGGCATTGGCACCGACCGTAGTTTTGAGCAAGCATTCCCATGGTTTGAGCGGGCTGCACGCAAAGGTGAACCAGGGGCACTTTTTTCGGTGGGAGAATGTTATTACTTCGGATCCGGAGTGGAAAAAGACCTGAACCAAGCGATCTATTTCCTCACCCAAGCCGCTGGGTTCAACGACCCATTTGCAAAAGGTCTTCTCGGTAACATCTATCGCAAGGGAGAGGGCCTCGAAAAGCCAAACTACCGCGAAGCATTCCGCCTCCTTTCTGAGGCGGCTGCCGATGGGTTTTACGATGCCAAGGGAAATCTTGGCATGATGATCATCAATGGCGAGGTCATCGACGGCATTCCCGTGGATGGCAAACCGCTGCCAGCCAAAGCGGATGTGGCTGCGGCCATTGCCTTGTTTAGGGACGGTGCGGAAAATGGAAATGGCCTATGCACCTACTTCTACGCGATGTGCCTGGAAGGGGGCATCGGGGTGCAAAATTCGCCCAAAGAGGCCAAGGCCAACTATATCAAAGCCGCCGAACTCGGAAATGTAGACGCCCAGAATTTATGCCGTAAAAACAAGTGGCCCTTTGCTCCCCCTGCGTCTTAACCCTCGGATATCGAGCTTCACCCTGAGCAAGTGATTACCGACTGAAATCCTCACCTCGCCCGCATCCATGGCTCCAAACTTGCCATGAGATCCCGAGCAGGTTACAAACCCCATCCGAAATCATTATAAATTATGAAAAAAAGGTTCATTCTTCCAACTGTGATGCTCGCGTCGGCCCTGGGTTTCTCTGGATGCTCTAACCTAACTCCCGGTGAAAATGCAGGGGTTTTTGGTGGCCTCGCTGGCGCAGCCACAGGGATTGCCCTGGGCGCTTCCGGCGTTCCATCGTATGTCACCATACCCGTCGCCATCGGAGCGGGAGCGCTGGTTGCATCCACTGCGTATATCATTGCCAAGCATCAAGCGTCGTTGGAACAACAGAAAATCGCCGAACAGCGGGCCCGCCTCTACTACGCAGAACTCGACGCAGAACAGAAGGCCGAGATGAAAAAGAAAAAAGTGCGTTACATCGCCGTCGATACCCGAAAAGATGACCGCATCGAAGGGGAGAAAGCCGTCATGGTTTTCGACACCCAAAACCAACAGATCGTCGGAAACAATGTTTACGACGTAAAAGAATCGCCGACTGTGGGGACGACCGCCAAGTTCGATACCTACAACGCCCAATACGTTGGCTCCGGCAAGTAATAGTAATCAGCCCGCGCGCGCCATATCCCATTTGGCGCATCCGATTTCAGACATATAAATGAATATTCACGAATACCAAGCCCGCGAACTTTTCGCGGAATTTAACGTCGCCACCCAACCCGGGCGCGTCGCATTCACTCCCGAAGAAGCCCACAAAATCGCCGCCGACCTCGGAGGGAAGATTGTTGTAAAAGCCCAGATCCACGCGGGTGGACGCGGCAAAGGCACCTTCGAAAGCGGATTCAAGGGTGGCGTGCATCTCTGCGACACTCCCAAGGAAGCATCCGATCTCGCAGCGCAAATGCTCGGTCAGGTCCTGGTCACACACCAGACCGGCCCCGTAGGCAAGGAAGTCAGCAAGGTATTCGTCGGCGAAGCCGTGGACATCACACGCGAGCTGTATGTCGCCATCCTCATCGACCGGGCGACGTCGGCGCCAGTAGTGATCGCCAGCACCGAAGGCGGAGTCGACATTGAAGCGGTTGCAGAAGAATCACCGGAGAAAATCCTTCGTGTTCTGATCGACCCGACCCTCGGGCTAATGCCTTTTCAAACTCGAGACATCGCCATCGCACTCGGGCTTACCGGCCCGCTACTAAATCAGACATCGAAGTTACTGACTAATCTCTATCGACTTTTCCTCGAACGGGATTGCTCGATGGTGGAAATCAACCCGCTCGTCGTCACATCCACGGGTAAAGTGCTCGCGCTCGACGCCAAGTTTAACTTCGACGACAATGCGCTCTACCGTCAGCCGTCGATCGTCGCGATGCGGGACGTCACCGAGGAAGATCCCCGCGAGGTCGAGGCATCAAAATCAGACTTGAATTACATCGGACTCGACGGAAACATCGCGTGCCTGGTCAACGGAGCGGGCCTCGCCATGGCAACCATGGACATCATCCAATACGCGGGTGGTAGCCCGGCGAACTTCCTCGACGTCGGGGGTGGCGCAAGTCGCGAACAAGTCACCGCCGCATTCAAAATCATCCTCGCCGATCCCAAAGTCGAGGGCATCCTCGTAAATATTTTTGGTGGCATCATGGATTGTAATATCATCGCCACCGGCATCGTCGAAGCCGCCCGTGAGACTGCGCTTTCGATTCCCCTGGTCGTCCGGCTGGAGGGAAACAACGTCGCCGCCGGCAAGAAAACCCTGGCGGAGAGCGGCCTTCCGCTCATCTCAGGCGAGGACATCCTTGATGCAGCAAACAAGATCGTTGCTGCCGTGAAGGCCACTGCGTAGTCCGCGATCCAAGCCGAACATTCGAACAATCACTATCCCACATCTTTCATGGCCATTCTTGTAAACTCAGACACGCGACTGCTCATTCAGGGCATCACCGGCAGCTTCGGCGCCCGCCACGCGCAACTCAGCCTCGACTACGGGACCCAGGTCGTCGCCGGAGTGACCCCCGGCAAGGGCGGACAACGATTCGCGAATACCGTTCCGATTTTTGATACCGTGGGCAGCGCGGTAAAAGAAACGGGAGCCACAGTCTCCGTGATCTTCGTTCCACCGCCATTTGCGGCGGATGCCATTTTGGAAGGCGTGGAGGCTGGACTCGACCTCGTCGTCTGCATCACCGAAGGCATCCCGGTCAATGATATGGTGAAGGTGAAGCACGCCATGCGTGGATCAAAGACCCGACTCATCGGACCAAACTGCCCTGGTATCGTCACTCCTGGCACTGGTCCGGATTCCACAGGTGGATGCCGGATTGGCATCGCTCCGGGATACATCCATCGCCGCGGCAACATCGGAGTCGTGTCACGTTCCGGCACGCTTACCTACGAGGCAGTGTGGCAACTTACCACCCGGGGCTACGGCCAGAGCACCTGCGTGGGAATCGGCGGTGACCCGGTGAATGGCACCTCCCACCGGGATGTGCTTGAGATGTTCAATAATGACCCTGAGACGGAAGCAATCATCATGATCGGTGAGATCGGCGGCACAGGCGAGGAAGAAGCTGCAGCATGGGCCAAAGAACATTGCCGCAAACCGATTGCCGCATTCATCGCCGGAGCAACAGCGCCTCCAGGCCGCCGAATGGGCCACGCAGGTGCCATCGTCAGTGGCGGCAAAGGCACGGCTGCTGCCAAAATTGCCGCGATGGAGGAAGCAGGCATTGCTGTATCACCAACCCCGGCGGAAATGGCACAGACGCTTCTCAATATCTTAAAAAAGTAGCCCGATTTTCATCCCCTTACCCACCCCCAACTCAACGAAGTAAAAGACCATGTCAGTGATAGCCAAAGGACTCGAAGGAATTGTAGCGAACTCAACCGCACTGAGCGAGGTGATGGGAGCAGAAGGGGTATTGATCTACGCCGGATATGACATCAATGAACTGGCGGGAAAGGTCACCTATGAAGAAGTGGTATATCTCCTCTGGCATGGCAAGCTCCCCAATCAATCCGAGCTCAATCAACTCAAAGGATGCCTTGCCGACGAACGCGAACTTCCTCAAGGAATCATTGATTTCATTCTCAACGCTCCAAAAAAGGCAAACCCGATGGATGTCATCCGGACAGCGGTCTCGATGCTCGGGCTCTACGACAGCGATATCAATGGCGAGTCCTCCCGCGATAGCGTGGATCAGCGTCGTGCCATCAGCATCACGTCGAAAATCAGCGTCATCGCGGCCTATTTCCACCGCGCACGCCAAGGCAAGGATCTACCACCAATCCGTAAGGACCTCGGTGAAGCCGCACATTTTCTTTACCTGATCAACGGCGAAGTCCCGACCCAGGAAGCCGCCGACACGCTCGACGTGGCCTACGTCCTCCATGCGGATCACGGCATGAACGCCTCGACGTTTTCCGCCCGCGTCACGGTTGCGACACTCACCGACATCTATTCTGCCATCACTTCTGCCATCGGAACGCTCAAAGGCCCCCTCCACGGCGGAGCCAATGAGGGTGTCATCCACATGCTTCTGGAAATCGACAGCGAAGATCGCGTCGATGAATGGGTGGATGAGCAACTCGCCCAGAAGAAAAAAATCATGGGCATCGGACACCGCGTCTATCGCACGCTCGATCCGCGCGCACCGCACCTCCGCACCATGGCAATCAAACTCTGCGATCAATTGGGCGAGCCGAAATACATCCGCATGAGCGAGCGCATCGCAGCGATCATGAAGGAAAAAAAGGGCCTGAACGCCAACGTGGATTTCTATTCCGCCACCGTTTACTATTCGCTCGGTATCCCCACCGATCTCTTCACGCCAATTTTCGCAATTGCCCGGACCTCCGGCTGGACGGCCCACGTGCTTGAGCAACTGGCCGATAACCGACTCTATCGCCCATTAAGCGAATACGTCGGACCTGCCGTCGGAAAAAAAGTCATCCCGATCGAACAACGCTGATAAGGCCTGCTGGAAGGCAAAACGGGAGTCGCGCCTGCCGGTTTATTTTGTCATCTCGCATTCCCTTCTTGCGGAAGTCGAACAGTCCGGGTCCACCGCAGAGTCGCGTCTGTCTTCGATGGACCGTCTCGACTCGATCTCATGGCTCGACGAGGCACAGCGCTCGAGTCGTCATTGGAAAGAACGGTTTTACCGCTTGCGGGCCATGTTTCGTCTTCCCGACGAAATCCTCAACTCTCCCGATCCTGTCGCTGCCATTTTGGAAAGCCACCGACACGGCGCCAAAGCTGAGCAGATCATCAACGGCGAGCGAAGCCGGGAATAGGTTCGAAATTCTCATTTGGAACAACTGCGCGATCGTCATCGTAACTGGGCATGAGTCGAATATCTGGCCCAAAAAGCCCATCGTAAACTCAAAATGTCGCACTTCATCGCCCATGGAAACCGTTTCGCGAACTCCAGTGCCCTCCGCACCCCGGCATGTGTTCCCTTGCCTTTGCGACAGGCGTAGCTGTCCTCAATAAAGCGCGGTTCGAACAAAGGCTCGATCACCCGCACAAGTGCGTGGTGCACCACCCGGTCACGAAACGGCGCGGCGGCGACCGTGCGTCCCTTGGGATCGGTAATGCGGAAGTAATGATACGGGCCAGGCCGGTAGCTCCCCTCTCGCAATTCCCGCTCCAGCCGGACGACCTCGCGCTCCCAGTCGCAAAAGAATCTTGCCCCCGCAGATTTACCCCGCTTGCCGCGCATCGTCTCCCTCGCCGCCTCGGCGACGTTTTCGATGGCGACAACCTTATCCCAGAGCCCCTTGTGCTGCTTCATGGCGAGTGCTTTGGGCTCGGCGCCTCAGCAGATGCCTCGCCCGGCCAGTTGCCTGTTTTAGCCATCCACCACCATCCGCCCGCATTCCTCCAGCGCACGGCTGCTGAAGACCCATTGCGCCGTGCTCAGGAGATTGCGGTCTTTGCAGATCCTCACCAGCCACCTCACCGACTCAATCCGGCGATTCGCCCGCGCCAGCAGGTTCGCCTTTTTACTCCCCCGCGTATAGACCGCTTCGGCCAGCACTTC
>Ga0105053_10003278_pt1 | contig 24728 bp, 24 predicted proteins | sample BON01_FD_78093 | JGI IMG/M metagenome (GOLD analysis project Ga0105053, IMG submission 78093) | Freshwater microbial communities from Lake Bonney liftoff mats and glacier meltwater in Antarctica - BON-01 | ecosystem: Environmental > Aquatic > Freshwater > Ice > Glacier meltwater | place: Lake...
GCTCAAAAATTTCTTTCTGCATGTAGTGGCGGTACGGGCCTAGCTCGGCTGCGCCACTGTGGGCGACTACAGTTTTAACTTCGCGCTGCACAGCTTTTTGTTGCTTGTCAAAGACCCCGTATTTACCCAGTTGCAAGTCAACCAGGTCGCCTTCTTCGAGGTAGATGATTTGATCCGTCACGCCCGCTAGCGCCATGGCATCGCTGGCCAAAAAGTTCTCAAGGTTGGCCTTGCCGACACCCAGAATCAGCGGTGAACCGGCGCGTGCGCCGACCACGCGGTGCGGCTCGTCTTTGCAAAATGCGGCAATCGCATAGGCGCCGTGCAGTTGCACCACGGTGGTTTTGAGCGCTTCAAACAGATCGCCGTCATACAGGCTGTCCATCAAATGCACGATGACTTCTGTGTCGGTCTGGCTTTCAAACACATAGCCTTTGGCTTGCAGCGCAGCGCGCAGCTCGTCGTGGTTTTCAATGATGCCGTTGTGCACCAGGGCTATCTTGCCAGCCTTGGTGCCAGCCGCACCCGTGCCGTGGCTGAAGTGCGGGTGTGCGTTGTGTACAGCTGGCGCGCCATGCGTGGCCCAGCGCGTGTGGGCGATGCCTGTGCCACTTTCGATTTTTTCAAGCGTCACTTGGCTCTGCAACTCGGCCACGCGCGAGGTGCTGCGCGCCCGCTTGAGGCCATCCGCATACACGGCTACGCCGCAGGAGTCATAGCCCCGGTATTCAAGCCGTTGCAGGCCTTGTACCAGGATGGGGACAATATTTTGGCTGGAAACCGCTGCAACAATGCCGCACATGAGGAAAGTCCTTGAAGAACAGAAATGAAAAAGATGGCTGCGATGTCAGGACGACTTGATCGGCCGTTTCCAACCAGTCAAACTGACCTGCTTGCCGCGCGCCACGCTGAGTGCTCCGGGCGGTGTGCTTTTGGCAATCGTTGAACCAGCACCGACTGTGCCGCCCGCGCCAATCGTCACCGGGGCCACCAGCACGCAGTTGCTGCCAATGTGTACGTCGGCCTCGATCACCGTGCGGTGTTTGTTGGCACCGTCATAGTTGGCGGTGATGCTGCCGGCACCGTAATTGACGCGCTCACCCACCGTAGCATCGCCCAGGTAAGCCAGGTGGTTGGCCTTGGCGCCTTTGGCCAGGGTTGAATTTTTAACCTCGACAAAGTTGCCGATGTGTACCTCAGCACCCAACTGCGCACCGGGCCGCAGGCGCGCAAACGGGCCGACAAGCGAGCCCTCCCCCACCTGCACGCCAAGCTTTTCACCGTCAATATGGGTAAAGGGGTGGATCACCGCATGGGCGGAAATGGTGGCGTTTGCAATCACGCAGTTGGCACCAATGCGCACGCCCTGGCCCAGCATCACGCGGCCTTCAAATATGCAGTTCACATCAATCTCGACATCCTGGGCGCAGGTCAGCACACCACGTACATCCAGCCGCGCCGGGTCAGCCAGCCGCACGCCTTGCTCCATCAGCGCAAGCGCTTGCCGCTGCTGGTAAATGCGCTCCAGCTCGGCCAGTTGCAGCGGGCTGTTAACACCCGCGACCTGCGCTGCATCGCTGATCTGGTGCGCTACCACCGCCACGCCGTCAGCCACCGCGAACTTGACGATATCAGTCAGGTAGTACTCGTTTTGCGCGTTCTTGTTGTCCAGCCGAGCCAGCCAGCTGCGTAGCAGGCGCGTCGGCACGGCCATGATGCCGCTGTAGATTTCATTGATCTTGCGCTGCTCACTTGTCGCGTCCTTGTGCTCGACGATGGCCCTAACCTGGCTTGATACTTGCGTGCCAGCCCTCACGATGCGCCCGTAGCCCGTTGGCTCAAGCATCGCAAGCGTCAGCAGTGCCAGCCGCTGGCCATCGCATTCGTCAATCAAGGCTTGCAGGGTTGTCGCCTGCGTCAAAGGCACATCACCCGACAGCACCAGCGTGATGCCATCATCAGCCAGCAAAGGCAACGCCTGCTGCATCGCGTGGCCGGTACCGAGCTGCGGCTCCTGGCGTGCGAATTGCAAATCCAAATCTCCTAAAACGGTTGCAGAGCCCTGAATATCGGCGCAAGCGGCTTCAACTTCGATAGCGCCATGACCGCTAATCAGCACTACACGCCGGGCTGATAATTGAGCTGCGCAGTCAATCACATGTGCCAGCAAGGCGCGGCCACCCAAGCGGTGCAACACTTTGGGCAGCGCACTTTTCATCCGTGCGCCTTTACCTGCGGCCATGATGACGACATCAATCTGGAGTGCCATGAGATTTCCTTTTTATTTCTTGCGTTGCAGAATTATCAAGCTACTTGGCTTGCTGGCACTGGCCGGCTTTTTGCAAGCTTGCAGCTTTGTCAAGCTTGCCTACAACCAGGCACCCGAGATGGCCTACCGGTACCTTGACAGCTACGTTGACTTTAACGGCACACAAAGCATTCAGATCAACGACGAGCTGGCAAAACTGCAAGCCTGGCACAGGCAAACACAACTGCCAATTTACATTGACACGCTGCAAAAACTGAAGCAGAAAATGCCGGGGGAGATAGACGCGGCGCAGGCCTGTGAGGTGTTTTCCGCCGTGCGGCGCAAACTGGTTGCAGTGTCTGATCAAGCTGAACCCGCTGTGCTGGCGTTAGCGGCCACCTTGAACCCCGATCAATTGGCGAGGATGGAACGCAAGTTTGTCAAAGGAAATGCGGATTATGTTGAGGACTTCATAGAGGCCACAGCCAAAGCCAGCCGCAATAAGCGCTACAAACGCGCCGTCAGCCGGGCCGAAATGCTCTACGGCCGGCTGGACGACAAACAACTCGGCCTGATAGACCGGGCCATAGGACAGTCCCGCTTTGATGCAAGGCTGTCCTATACCGAAAGGCTGCGCCGCCAGCGGGATGCAGCCCAGGCTTTGCGTGCGATTGCTGCCACTCCAGCCGCAATCGCAGCCGCAACGGCTACATCACGTTCGGCCGTGCGGGGTGTGTTCGAACGCTCGCTGAATTCACCCAACATCGAATACCGTGAATATCTTGAAAAGCTGACGCAGGACGGCTGTAGGACCTTTGCCGATCTGCATAACAGCACCACCGAAGCCCAGCGCAGAAAAGCAGTGGAAATCATCAATGGCTATGTGCAAGACCTCTCAGCACTGGTCGCTAGAAATTAAGGGAGTTGGCAATTGCGAAAGGGTGAATTCAAACGTGTGTGCCGTACATGGCACGAATCCAGTCGGGTGAAAGTCCCGGTGCCAGGCATGTAGAGCCGAAGGTTAGCCAAAGGGCAAGTGCGTCGTCGCGAGGCGGGGTGCGGTAGGCAAGCCCAAGGCGAAATCGCGGCCCTGCCGTCACCATTCGCGGGGGATACGATGAAGTTCAATTGAACTGGTGCGTATCAAAGGGGGAGACTGAACGTCGTTGTCAGCCGTATAGATAAACTATACAATCACGCCATGATTAAAACGTTCCGGCATAAAGGACTTGAAGCGTTCTATCGCAAAGGAAGTCGTGCCGGAATAAACCCCCAACACGCCGGTCGATTACAGGCTCAGCTATCTGCACTGGATGTAGCCAAGTCAGCAGACGACATGGCGTTCCCCGGTTGGCGTTTGCACCCGTTGGGGCATGACTTGGCGGGTTATTGGGCCGTTACCGTGAATGGCAATTGGCGAATGATTTTTAAATTTGAAGGTGAGGATGCCGAGCTGGTGGACTACCTTGATTACCATTAGGAGGACGCAATGAGTCGAATGCACAATCCGGCACACCCCGGCGAAGTTCTGAAAGACGGCTGGCCAGAGGGCGTGACGGTCACTGCGGCTGCACTGCAGCTTGGCATTACCCGTGCAACCTTGTCGCGTATCCTGAACGGCCATGCCGGAATCACTGCTGATATGGCATTAAGGTTGCAGGCATGGATCGGTATCAACGCTGAAATGTGGCTGCATCTTCAAGCGGCTCACGACTTGTGGGATGCGGAGCATAAGCCACGCCCCACTATCGCCAGACTCAAACTTGCCGCCTGACCGCCCAAGGGAAAACTGGACAAATGGGGTCAGGTTTGACCGGGCGGCAGCAACGGAGCGCCTGCCACTGATTGCTGAAAGCCTGGTCTCGGGCGAATCAGACCGGCCAGACGACACCGTTGTCATTGAGTAGCGCATCCAGCGGTATGTCATGCGACTCCGGCTCCATATCGGGCAGCCAGCCATGGGTGTAGCCCAGACCCACGGTTACCGGCCTTGGTTGCAACGTGGCCAGCGTGCGGTCATAAAAACCGCCGCCATAGCCCAGCCTGAAGCCGCCCGGCCCGTAGCCCACGCAGGGTACAAACAGCAACGTGGGCACGATCAGCTCGGTATCTTTCGGTTTGGGAATGCCGTAGGCATCTTCCTCCATCAGGCACCCGGGGTACCAGGCATGAAAAGTCAACGTCTTGTGAAGCTTGTTGACGACCGGCAAGCCGATCTTGCGCGGCGATCTACTCGCTATGCTTTCTGTAGCTAGTTGTGTCCGAGATTCAGGCGCTACAGCGGTTTTTGATTGTAAATCTTGATTCAAAATAGCGTCTTCCTGCCAACGATAGAGTGCAGGTAGCGGATCAAACTCGCCCTTGATGGGCCAGTAAGCGCCAATCACCGTGTCAGGTTTGTCGAAAAGCCAGATGCGCATCACACGCTGTAGCGCGTCGGCACGCTGTAGGCGGTCGGGCAGGTTAAGCCGTTCTTCAATCAGCGCTTTGCGGGTACTTAATTTGTCCATAATGGACTGATGCTATCCAAATTTTCTTTCACTCAGTTGTGTACCCCCTTTTTTGCGGTCGTCCTGACGCTATTTGCAAGTCCGCCTGCCATCGCCAAAACCCCGGCGCAAGGTGCCAATTCCGCAAGCGACAGCGTGCTGCTCGACATGAACCAGGCCTTCAAGCGTGATGATCGCAAAAAGCTGGCGCAACTGCTGCCGCAGGCACGCGGCCACGCACTCGAAGCATGGGCTGCGTATTGGGAGCTGGGAGCGCGGCTGGACGAGGCCAGCGCCCGGGAGGTGCATGACTTCATGGTGCGCTACGCCGGCAGCTACCAGGAGGACCGGCTGCGCAACGACTGGCTGCTGCTGCTCGGCCAGCGCCGCGACTGGGCCGCCTTTGCCGCCGAATACCCTAACTTCCGCATGGGCGACGACCGGGAAGTGCGCTGCTACGCACTGCTGATAGAACATCTGGAGAACCCCGGCGCAGCGGCGCGTATCGCCGAGGAAGTCCGCAAGAACTGGTTCGCCCAGCGCGAGGCGAGCGACGGCTGCACGTTGGCTGCCGCGCGGCTGGTCGGCAACAAAAACCTGACGACGCAGGATGTGTGGCTCAAAGCCAGGCTGGCGATGGAAGCGAGACGTCCGAGTGCTGCACGCGATGCGGTCGAGATCATCGCGCCGAAAACACTACACCTGGTGGCCGAGCTGAACAACAGCCCGACAAGATTTTTGGCCAGCAAAATGCTCGCGATCAGAAAGGTGCGCAAGGAAATCATCGTGCTGGCGCTGATCAAGCTGGCCACCAGCGACGCCGACGGTGCAGCTCGCTTCGTCGAAAATAAATGGGGCCTGCAGCTCACCGCCGAAGAACGCAACTGGGTCTGGGGAGCCATCGGCAAGCAGGCGGCAACCCGACTGAGCAGCGACGCGCTGGGCTACTTTTCCAAGGTCAGCCGGGACACCGACCTGAGCGACGACATGTTGGGCTGGAAGACGCGCGCCGCCCTGCGCGCAGGCAACCAGCCGCGCTGGCCGGTGGTGTTGGCGGCGATCAACGCGATGAGCGATGAAGCCCGCAAAGACCCGACCTGGGTCTACTGGAAAGCGCGCGCCCTGCTCAGCAATGCGCCAGCCGCTGCCCCCGGTGCACCCGTGGCACCGCAACGCGCCGAGGCCTTAGCCCTGCTGCAGTCGATAGCATCGGTGCGCGGGTTTTACGAACAGCTGGCCCTCGAAGATCTGGGCCAAAAAATTACCGTCCCGCCCCGGCCAGCCCCATTAACGCCGGAGGAAAAAGAAACGGCGCGCCTGAACGCCGGCCTGAACCGCGCCGCCTATGCGATCGCCATCGGCCTGCGCAGCGACGGCGTGCGCGAGTGGAACTACAACACCAACCTGCACCAGCGCGGCGGCATGAGCGAGCGCGAGCTGCTGGCCGCGGCCCAGTTTGCCTGCGACCGCGCAATCTGGGACCGCTGCATCAACACCAGCGAACGCACCAAAACCGAGATCGACTTCGAGCAGCGTTTCCCCATGCCGTTTCGCGAAGCCGTGGCGCAACGCAGCCAGGGCATCGGCCTGGACCCGGCCTATGTCTACGGCCTGATCCGCCAGGAGTCGCGCTTCATCATGGATGCCCGCTCCAGCGTCGGCGCGTCGGGCCTGATGCAGGTGATGCCGGCCACCGCGCGCGAAACGGCCCGCCACATCGGCCTGACGGGGTTTACCGCGAGCCAGATCAACGACCGCGACACCAACATTGTCATCGGCACGGCCTACCTCAAGCGCGTCTTGGACGACTTCGGCGGCTCCATGGCGCTGGCCACCGCGGCTTACAACGCCGGCCCCGGCCGGCCCCGCAGCTGGCGCGGGCAAGCTGGCAGCCCCACACTAGAGGCCGCCATCTGGGCCGAGAACGTGCCCTTTAGCGAAACCCGTGATTACGTTAAAAAAGTTCTGTCCAACACCACCAATTACGCAGCCATGCTGACGGGCCAGCCGCAATCACTCAAAGCCCGGCTGGGCAGCGTTGGCCCGCGCGATGCAGGGCAACCAGAACCTGACAAGACAATGCCTTAACACTGGCTAAACACGGACTCACGGGTAGCATTAAATGCAAATTTATCTGGTCGGTGGTGCGGTTCGCGATGTCTTGCTCGGCTTGCCCGTGCAAGACCGCGACTGGGTCGTAGTTGGCGCCACGCCCGAAGAACTGATAGCCCTGGGCTACCTGCCCGTTGGCAAAAACTTCCCGGTTTTTTTGCACCCTGACAGCCGCGAGGAATACGCCTTGGCGCGCACCGAGCGCAAGACAGCGCGTGGCTATCACGGCTTTAAGGTCCACGCTGCGCCGAACGTGACGCTGGAAGAAGACCTGGCGCGGCGCGACCTGACTATTAACTCGATAGCTGCTCCCGCCCGTCCGGAAAAGCCGGACGCCGGCATTGAGGCTGATCTGGAGGCGCTGATCGACCCCTACGGCGGCCGCCGGGACCTGGCGCACAAGGTGTTGCGCCACGTCACCGATGCGTTTCGCGAAGACCCGGTGCGCATCCTGCGGCTGGCGCGGTTTGCCGCACGGTTTGCCGACTTCACGGTGGCGCCCGAAACCCTGGCGCTGATGCGCCATATGGTTGACGACGGCGAGGTCGATGCGCTGGTGGCCGAACGCGTCTGGCAGGAGCTGGCGCGCGGCCTGATGGAGCGCACGCCGTCCCGCATGTTCGAGGTGCTGCGCGAGTGCTGCGCGCTACAGCACCTACTGCCCGAGGTAGACAAGCTCTGGGGTGTGCCGCAACGCGCCGACTATCACCCCGAGGTCGACACCGGCGTGCACCTGATGATGGTGCTGGACATGTCGGCCCAATTGAAAGCCAGCCTGTCCGTGCGTTTTGCCTGCCTGTGCCATGACCTCGGCAAGGGCACCACGCCGATCGACGCCCTGCCCAAACACATCGGTCATGAAGAGCGCAGCGCACGCCTGCTCAAAGGTGTATGCGAGCGGCTGCGCGTGCCGACCGACTGCCGCGAACTGGCCGAGGTGGTGGCGCGCGAACACGGCAACATTCACCGCAGCGCCGAGTTCGGCGCGGCCGCGCTGGTGCGGCTGCTGGAGCGCTGCGACGCGTTTCGCAAGCCACGACGTTTTGACGAGGTGCTGCTGGCCTGCGAGTGTGATGCGCGCGGCCGCCTCGGGCTAGAAAATTCAGCTTACCCGCAGCGGCCGCAGCTGGCGCAGGTGCTGCGGTCAGCGCAGGCTGTGGTCACCGAGACAGTCGCCCAGGCCGCGCAGACCGCAGGCCTGAGCGGTCCGAAAATAGGGGAGATGATCCATGCCGCCCGGGTGCAGGCGGTCCAGGCCTGGATGAACACTCCGACACAAGCCGGTAGCACCACCGGCCCCTGAGGACGGAGATAGTTGCGGACTGCGCACCGGCGTCGGTGACGGAATGTTCATGAATGCTCAAATCGACTGGCTGATGAGGCTGGTCAGCAAGCTCAGGACGATAGTGGTCGTCAGCGGCACAAACCACTCGCGGCCAAACAGCTTGAAGCGAAAGTCGCCCGGCAGCTTGCCAAAGCCAAGCTTGTTCAGCAGTGGTGTAAACCAGCTGATAAACATCAGCGCCAGAAAAATCACGATCATCCAGCGAATCATTAGGGTTATTGGGGTCAGACGCCAATTTCATTACGATGCGAAGCATCCTACCCGAAGGGCGTGCCAAGGGCACGATGAATTTGGACTCTGACCCCAAAAACCCTCACAAGGTATGCATCCGATCGCCTACCGCAAACCCCATCGGTACCCACGGGGCAGTGGTGCTATTGCACTCCCCCGCTTCAAAGGCAATGACCTTGAACAGCTCGCCCATCTCGTGTTCATTCACCAGCCGCTGGGCCATCCCCCGCTCGCTCAAGCTGGCATTTTCCAGACAATCGAGTAGGCCCGAGTTCAGCAAAAATCGCCCCTGGCTGGCGTAGCCCGCTACTCGCAAACCGGCTTCCTGCCCAGCCAGCGCAATGCCGGTGAAATTGACATGCGCCGTGATGTCCTTACTGCCAACGTCAGTCAGTGCGTCGGCATCAAGCCGATGAGCGCGATGGCACATCAGCGTGCCCATGCTGCGCTGCGGATGGTAGTACTCCAGCTCGGGAAAACCGTAGTCGATGAAGAACGCCGCGCCTGATGTGAGTCGGTCTGCCAGCGTGCGAATAAAACCCTCGGCCTGCTGGTGAATTTCAGTCACGTAATCATGCTCGCCCTCAAACTCAACCGGGGGGCGCAGGTCGGTCGTTTGATCTGCATAGGTCAACGCCCCCTCATGCACCACCACTCCACGCTCGTGCCAAACGCCTTTTAGGCGAGCGAGTAATTTAACCGGCATGGCATCTAGCACCTCATTGCCCACCAGCACGCCCTTCATCTGCACAGGCAACTCAGTCGCCCACTGCACCTTGCCTGCAAACTCACTCAGGCGCGTGTGCTGCAACTCGCGCAGGCTGCCCGACAAATCGACAATCGTGTAGCGTTCAACCGAAGGCCCAAGCGAGCGCAGCAACTGCAGCGCCAGCGCGCCAGAGCCCGCACCAAACTCCCATATCTCATGCGTCCCGGTCTTTAGCAAAGCCTCTGAAACCTGTGCCGCCAGCGCACGACCAAAATGCAGCGACATCTCGGGCGCAGTCACAAAATCACTGCCTGCATCAGTTAAGCCACCAGGCATCAAGCCAAACTTACGCAAGTCGTTGGCGTAGTAGCCTAGGCCGGGCGTGTACAGCGCCATACTCATGAAACCGTCAAAACCCAGCCAGCCGCCCGCTTGGACGATAGCCTCATGGATGCGGGTTTGCAGGGGGATCGTTAAAATATCAGCAGTCATGGCAATCGTTTCAATATGAATTGTCGACGATTACACAAACACTTCACATGCCACCAACAACCCCAGCCCCTGTCGTTTTAGTCACAGGCGCAGCTAAACGGCTGGGCCGTGAGATTGCGCTGGCCTTGGCCGCAGGTGGCTGGCGGGTAGCCGTGCATTACCGCAACTCCAAAACAGATGCTATAAAAACAGTAGCTGATTGCACCCGTATTCAGGGATTTTCAGCCTATTTTTGTAGCGATTTGAGCGATGAAACAGCAGTCAAACAGCTTTTACCGCAGGTGGTTGCGCATTTTGGCCAGGTTGATGCGGTGGTCAACAGTGCATCGACGTTTGAGCAGGACGATGCTGGCAGTTTCAGCTTTGCAGCGCTCGAGCGGCACATGCACAGCAACCTGGGGGCGGCCATATTGCTCGCCCAGGCCCTGCACACGCATGTGACACAGCGACAAGCCACTGGCGCCGTGGTTAATTTGCTGGACCAGAAGCTCTGGAACCAGAACCCCGATTTTTTCAGCTACACACTGTCCAAGGCCGCGCTTGAAGCCGCCAACACCATGCTGGCGATGGCGCTGGCACCTGCCGTTCGGGTGGTCGGTGTCGCACCCGGCCTGACGCTGACCAGCCACCTTTTGAGCGAGGCGCAGTTTGAAGCACTGCACAAGCTGTCGCCACTGGGCCGTTCATCAACCGCCGCCGATGTAGCCGCCAGCGTTAAATTTGCGCTTGAGAACCAGTCCATTACCGGCACCACGCTGTTGGTCGATGGTGGCCAGCACCTGATGAAATTCGAGCGTGATTTCTCATTAATGTGAAACGCTTTTGCTCTGTCCCCACATTAATGAAACTTTGAGGGAAAGACCAAAATACGCGAAGCGCTTTTGCTCTGTCCCCAACACTTTAAAACCATGTTCAACACACGCGGCACACAAATCCTGACGCTCACCGGTTTGCGCTTTGACGCCAACTTGGGCATTCTCGACCACGAAAAAACCGCGCCGCAACCGATACAGGTCGATGCAGAACTGAACCTGGGAACGCAGCCCCTTACGCCCAGCGATGACGACATCAGCCATGTACTGGACTACCGCAAGGTGCGGCAGATCATCATCAATGAATGCACAGCCGAACATGTGAACCTGCTTGAAAGCCTGATCGGCAAACTCGCACATCGGCTGATGCTGTTGCCCGGCGTGCTGGGGGTACGGGTAAAGATTGCAAAGCTGGAAATTTTTGACGACTGCGAAGTAGCCATTCGCGTCGAGACAGGACAGTGGTGAACGTGATGGGTAGCAACGACATGAATGCAAATTCCTTGTGGGAAGAAGCCGAGCAGCAGCACGCGCAGCAGGAGAGTTCTGCGCGCGTTCAAAATTCGATGCAAATTGAACGTGAAGACCACAAGCTGGAAAAGCGCCTGTGCCGCGAGGTTGGCCGCGCCATCGTTGACTTCAACATGATTGAAGAAGGCGACAAGGTCATGGTATGCGTGTCGGGCGGCAAGGACAGCTACGCGATGCTGGATATTTTGCTGAAATTGCAAAAACGCGCACCCATCAATTTCAGCCTGATCGCCGTCAATCTCGATCAAAAGCAGCCTGGCTTTCCTGAACATGTGCTGCCCGACTATCTGGCAAAACTGGGCGTGCCCTTTCACATCGAAAACCAGGACACCTACAGCATCGTCAAGCGCGTGATTCCTGAGGGCAAGACGCTTTGCTCGCTGTGCTCACGCCTGCGGCGCGGCATCTTGTACCGCGTGGCGGGTGAGCTTGGCGCGACCAAGGTGGCGCTCGGCCATCACCGCGACGACATGCTGCAGACGTTTTTTCTGAACCTGTTTTTTGCCGCCAAACTCAAGGGCATGCCGCCCAAGCTGGTGAGTGATGATGGCAAAAATATCGTCATTCGCCCGATGGCTTATGTAACTGAAAAAGACCTCACACGCTGGGCGCAGGTACGGAGCTTTCCCATCATTCCCTGCACGCTCTGCGGCAGCCAAGAGAATTTGCAGCGCAAACAGGTTGGCAACATGCTGCGTGAGTGGGAGCAGAAGTTTCCGGGCCGCATCGAGAACATGTTTAGTGCCTTGCAAAACATCGTGCCATCGCATTTGATGGACGGCAAGCGCCACGACTTCAAGGGCATTCGAACGACCGGCGTGGCCGACCCTGATGGCGACAAGGCATTTGATACAGAGCTGATATGAAACGTTTTTTGAAAATCATATTGTCGATAACGTTCATGGGCGTTTTGCTGGCGGGGTGCTCGGGCTTGCGCGTAATTGAAAGCGATGTAACTGCTTTTTCTGCCTGGACTTCTGTACCCCCTGGCCCCAACACAGCGTACCGGTTTGAACGCCTGCCTTCGCAACAAGTGCAAGCCGCGCAGCAAGATTTGCTTGAAGGTTTGGCCATCGCAAGCCTTGCAAAAGTCGGGCTGGTGATGGACCCCGCCAAAGCGCGCCTAGCCATCACGATCAGCGCCAATACTCAATTTGCAGCCCGCACAGGTTACGGCTATGGCTATGGCTCGCCAAACGTTGTTCTGAGCGCAGGAAACTTCGGCGGCTCAGTGGGGTTTTCGTTTCCGTTCGGGGGGCCTTTCTCTGGACCTTTTGCCACACCGTTTCCCGCAGACCCTTACTATCTGCGCGAAATTCGGATTCAAATGCGCGACCTTGTCGACCAAAAAGTCGTGTTTGAGACGACCGCTTCAAGCGACAGCGCTCGGGGCGATGGCTATGCCCTGCTTCCCGCCATCATCGACGCGGCGCTACTCGGGTTTCCGCAACCGCCGCCCGGTACGCGTCGAATCAAGGTCGAGACAAATTAGTATGGAGCCCCCACGTTCACCCGCTTCGCGTTGCTCGCTGCCCCTGTCCTCGGTGATCGGGGCTGAACTTGCTTGGGGCGGCCCGTCGCTGCATTCGCATGACTGAACCCACAAGAATCATCGCCATTCGCCATGGCGAAACCGCCTGGAATGTGGACGCCCGCATTCAGGGCCGGCTAGACATTCCCCTGAGCGCCAATGGCCGCTGGCAAGCCGAGCGGCTGGCCAATGCGTTGCAGGACGAGCCCATCACCACCATCTACGCCAGTGACTTAGCCAGAGCGTGGGAAACCGCGCAGTACGTCGGCAACGCAACAGGTCTCAAGGTCATCAAGGAAGAGGCCTTGCGTGAGCGCGGTTTTGGTGACTTTGAAGGCAAGACCTTTGCCGAGATTGAAGTGCTGCTGCCCGAGCAGTCGATGCGCTGGCGCAAGCGTGACCCCCACTTTGCACCCACTGGTGGTGAGTCACTGCTTGACTTACGCAGCCGCGTTGTAGCGGCAGCAGAGCGGCTGGCCGCACAGCACCCCGGCGAGCTGATCGCGCTGGTGGGGCATGGCGGCGTGCTGGACGTGCTGTACCGCGCCGCCACCCGGCTCGACATGCAGGCCCCGCGCACCTGGGCATTGGGCAATACGGCCATCAACCGGTTGCTCTGGACAGCCGAAGGTTTTACGCTGGTGGGCTGGGCCGATACGCAGCATCTTGACGATGATGCGCTGGATGAAACCACGGGGTAGATAAGTGCCGTGCACGAGTGAAAATTTAAAAGGCCTGATCGACCAGCCAGTGAGCTTTATTGACACACCTGCACTGGTGATTGACCTGGACGCCATGGAGCGGAACCTGAAAGCAATGGCGGAGTTTGCGAGCGCGCATCAAGTCAAACTGCGGCCCTTAATGCGACAAAGCCATAGTTATTGGTTTAGTGGCGTCGCGTCGCCAGTTCGATCGCCTGACGGAGGGCTTCCAGCATGCTGCGTTCATCAGCGATGCCCTTGCCAGCGATATCAAATGCAGTGCCATGGTCGACGGACGTACGAATCACTGGCAACCCGACCGTAACATTGACGCCGGCCTCGAGACCCATGACTTTCACGGGCCCGTGTCCTTGGTCATGGTACATGGCTACGACAAGATCGAAATCGCCACGGGCTGCCCTGAAAAACAATGTATCAGCAGGCAATGGGCCTTCCACAGATCGCCCTAACGCACACTGGGACTCGACGGCAGGAATGATTTTTTCCTCTTCTTCACCGTAACCGAACAATCCGTTTTCACCAGCATGTGGGTTAATGCCGCATACGCCGATACGCGGATTCATGATTCCGGAGCGCACGAGCGTCTCGTAGCCTCGATCAATTGTCCGACCCACCAATCCCGGCTCTATTTTCCTTATCGCATCCAACAAACCGATATGGGTCGTAACGTGAATAACGCGCAGGTTCGGTGCCACGAGCATCATCGATACTTCGAGGGTACCGGTTAGTTCGGCAAGCATCTCGGTATGGCCCGGGAACATATGGCCCCCTGCATGTAGTGCCTCCTTGTTGAGCGGTGCGGTACAAATGGCATCAATCTCTTGCTTTAGAGCAAGCTCCACCGCGCGTTCGATATAGCAATATGCAGCATGGCCGCATAATGCAGAAAGCTTTCCGAATGGCTGGTTGGCCGGTATCAATCCAAGGTCGATGCACTCCACTATGCCGTAGGTATAGTTGGCTGACTGAACGTCATCGACCGCATGGAACGTCAGGTCGCTTCCAACTATGTCACAAGCCTCACGCAATCGGTTGATGTCGCCAATGACCAACGGCCTGCACCGCTCGTACAGCTCTCTGGTTGCCAGACTCTTTACGATGATCTCAGGACCAACGCCGGCGGCGTCACCCATGGTTATTGCAATGATGGGACGGTACATTAAAAAGCTTTCCTGTGAAATGTTGTATGTGTAATCTTGAGGGGTATATTTTCTGGATCGCCGCCAGATTCAGTCCTTGCCTGTCTTAGTGTTTCATAACAAAGAAAAAGCGTTTCGCGAGAACCAAAGGCACCTGCCTTGGTTATAACGGGGATAGGCTTTATGCCGGTGGTCACGGAAATCGGTACTCCGGACTCGATTTCTCCGATAATTCGTAATCCCTTTGAACCCATCGCCGACAAGATGGCGCGTGCTGTTTCGCCGCCTGTGGAGATGACTGCGCCAATTTGCTCCGTAAATGGTGCAACGAGCAATGCAAGCGATTGGCACAAGCGCAGTCCCTCGTCCATGTTAGCCGGCTTTTCCGTGCTGATCACAATCAGCGTGTCGCGACTTTTCTGAAGCAACATGGCCAATGTGTCGCGCAGCACTTGCCAGTCTGGATGAGCTTGTCCTTCGCGCAGGACACTTGCCCGTATAGCTATGCGTTCCAATTGACTGGCGGAGAATAGATATTCGGCCTGCGTCCGTGATGCGCTGGAGAGACTTCCTACCACCGTCAGAATCGATCCCTTGATCGTAATCGGGGCGACCTCGAACGGTTTGACCGCCATTTTTGCAGCAGCTGGCAAATGGCTGGCCAAACCAGCAGAACCAACCCAGAACCGCGGGCACGACAGTGAAATTGATGCCCGGGTGATCGCTTGCAAGTCGTCATCCGTCTCGGCATCGCAAACTATGGTCTGCACGCCGCTGCTGGCAAGCGCTTCAAACACTTCCTGTAGCCGTTGTTCACCATCACGTATGTCCCCAAGCGATATGGATGCCGTACTTATCCCATGGCTTTCCAGCATGCTTGGAATATGGGCGGAACCGCTTATTCCCTCTCCTTGCCAGATATCCGTCTCTTCGAGCGGCGTATCCTTCAGGAACTGGTGACCCTTTCGCGTAAAGCGGCCGGCTTGCGGAAATGCAGGGGCGACAATTGCCAATCCGGCTTGATCAATGATCGACTTCAGTTCGGCTATGAAGTTGCCGCGTAGCGTGGAATCAATCTTTTTATACAGCAGTTGCTCTGGAGAACAATACCGCTGAAATATATCAAGATGAATTTTCGCAGCTTCTATTTCCGTTAAGCGTCGCGAGTCGGCATCAATGGAGATAACCTGGGCCGCCCCGTTGTCGGAGTCTTGCTGCGCATCGCGGTCGATCACGACCAGTGTCTCCAGACCTGCCTTGACAAATGCGCTTGCGCAGTCAGCTGCACCGGATAAATCGTCGGCAATAATTACAATCTGAGTCATAACCACCCCAGCGTTATGCCACATCGACGTTTGAATTGGCTACCGCCCCTATAAAAAATGGGACCCTGCCGGATAAAAATCCAAGTCAAATCTTGAGGAAAAAACATCAGTTTGTGTGAGGTAGGTGCGGCCAAAGGCCGGATGGTCATTGTTTGCGACATGCATGCGCTACCGGTCGAGAATTTGTGGTCGCAGCGGCGGTGTCGGCTTTTGTCCAAACTGCACTGGCCACCTTGAGAATGGAAATCTCCAGGGCTTCGCGGATGAACGGCGCATCTATCACCTTCTTCAACCGGATCGGCGCCACAAAACTGCCGTGCTGGGGGGGACCACAATCAGCTCGTCCTGGGTCAGCCGAATCAGCGCTTCACACGCCGGTGTGCGCGATATACCTGCGGCGCACGTGCCATGCAACGGTCTATCCGAAGCGTAAAAAGCTTGGCAGTTTGCATGAAGGGGTATTCTCGTACGCTTGTATTGTAGTGTTCAATTATTTCTACTGACGAGTCCCCGCACCCTTTTTTGCTGAATCTCCACGCATACTACCAATTGCTCTGCGGCTGCTGAAAGGCGTTGTGGAAAACATCATCAAGATTGATGCGCGGGGTGCGCTAACTTGAAGATTGCGGTTTAGGTAAACAGCTCGTTGCCACTCGCTGGCGGCGTCACACCCAGATGCCGATACGCCGCCAACGTGGCAATGCGGCCGCGTGGGGTGCGCTGCAAATAGCCTTGCTGGATCAAATACGGCTCGATCACGTCTTCAATCGTATCGCGCTCTTCACCTATGCTGGCAGCGATGTTGTCGAGACCGACCGGGCCGCCGTCGAAGCGGTGGATCACGGCCTCCAGCAATTTGCGGTCCATCACGTCAAAGCCTTGCGGGTCAACATCTAACATGGCTAGGGCTTGGTTGGCGATGTCCAGCGTGATCTGGCCTTTGCCCTTGACATCGGCATAGTCGCGCACGCGGCGCAGCAGGCGGTTGGCGATGCGCGGCGTGCCGCGTGAGCGGCGTGCAATTTCAAAGCCGCCTGCTTCGTCCATCGGTACCTTGAGCAGGCCAGCGCTGCGTTTGACGATGCGCGCCAATTCCTCGGGCGTGTAAAACTCCAACCGGGCGACGATACCGAAGCGGTCACGCAGCGGGTTGGTCAACATCCCAGCGCGGGTGGTGGCCCCCACCAGCGTGAAAGGCTGCAGATCGAGCTTGATACTGCGCGCCGCCGGGCCTTCGCCGATCATGATGTCGATCTGGTAGTCCTCCAGCGCGGGGTACAAAATTTCTTCAACCACCGGGCTCAGGCGATGGATTTCGTCGATGAAAAGTACGTCATTTTTTTCAAGATTGGTCAGCAGCGCCGCCAGGTCTTTCGGCTTTTCCAGCACCGGGCCAGAGGTCTGCCTCATGTTCACGCCCAGCTCGTGCGCAATGATGTGGCTCAACGTGGTCTTACCCAGGCCGGGTGGGCCGAACAACAGCACATGGTCCATCGCCTCGTTGCGTTTTTTGGCAGCACCAATGAAAATTTCAAGCTGCTCGCGCGCCTTGGTCTGGCCAACGTAGTCGTCAAACAACTTGGGGCGAAGGGCGCGCTCAATCGCCTCTTCACGCGGCGAGTCGGGCGCTGCAGACATGACGCGTTTGGGCAGCGGTATGCCGGGGGTGAAGTCGTCAGTCTGGATGGTCATTTGGCCAACGCCTTCAATGCCAATTTAATCCCCTCACTGACCCCAACATTTTTAGGCAAGGCCTTAAGCGCCAGCGCCGCATCGCGGTCGCTATAGCCCAGCGCCACCAGCGCCTGCAAGATGTCTGACTGCGCATCGTTGGCGACGCTGACCGTTATACCCATGTCTGCACCGAGCTTGCCTTTGAGCTCCAGCAGCAAACGCTCGGCGGTTTTTTTGCCGATGCCGGGCACCTTGATGATGCGGCCAGCCTCTTGCGCGGTCACGGCCTGTGCCAGCTCTTCGACGCTCATGCCACTAAGTACGCTGAGTGCCGTGCGTGGGCCGACACCTGATATCTTAATGAGCTGACGGAAGGCCGCACGCTCTGATGGGTTACCAAAACCATAGAGGATTTGCGCGTCTTCGCGCACCACAAAATGCGTCAGCAGATTGACCTTTTCACCCAGCGCGGGCAGGTTGTAGAAGGTGCTCATGGGCACCAGCACTTCATAGCCGACACCGTTGCAGTCCACCAGAATTTCCGGCGGGTTCTTTTCAGCCAGCAGGCCGGACAATCTTCCAATCATGGGGCCATGTTATCAGTCGCCCCAAGACACGAATATCAGCGGACAATCACGGATCAACCTTTTTCGGGACACTACGCCTTGATTCTTCGCCATACCTTCACGCCACCCAACAATACCCGCATGGGCCATTTATGTGGCCCCATGGACGCACACCTACGCACTATCGAAACGGGCTTGAACGTCAAGATTGCGCATCGCTTCGAGCAGTTCAAAATTGACGGCAGCAAGGTGCGCGCCAAAGAGGCGCTGGAGCTGTTGCAGGCGCTGTATGAAATGGCGCAACGGCCTATCGCGGAAGAAATCGTGCAGCTCATGCTGGCGGGCGACACGGCACTCAGCAAGGCACCTGACGGCACTACAGCGCTGTCAACCCGGCGCGCCGACCTGCGTGCCCGCAGCGTCAATCAGGGCACCTACCTGGACAACATTGCCACGCATGACATCACCTTTGGCATTGGCCCTGCGGGTACCGGTAAAACCTACCTGGCCGTGGCCTGCGCGGTCGATGCGTTGGAGCGCAGCGCGGTGCAGCGCATTGTGCTGACGCGCCCGGCGGTTGAGGCGGGCGAGCGGCTGGGCTTTTTGCCGGGTGATTTGAGCCAGAAGGTTGACCCGTATTTGCGCCCTTTGTACGACGCGCTGCATGAGCTGATGGGCTTTGAGCGCGTGCAGAAAGCGTTCGAACGCCAGCAGATTGAAATTGCACCGCTGGCCTTCATGCGTGGCCGCACGCTGAACCATGCATTCGTCATTCTGGATGAAGCGCAAAACACCACGCCCGAGCAAATGAAAATGTTTTTAACCCGCATCGGTTTTGGCAGCAAAGCCGTGGTGACAGGCGATGTAAGCCAGGTCGATTTACCGCGCACGCAATTGAGCGGACTAGTCGATGCCGAGCGCGTGCTCAGGCGCGTGACGGGTATCGCCATCACGCGGCTCACCAGTGCCGACGTGGTGCGGCATCCGCTGGTAGCGCGGATTGTGGATGCGTATGACAAAACACCGAGCTTGCGTGACGATGCCACTGAAGTTGAGTCTGACTTAACGGTACTGCCCGCTCGCAAGACCAGCGCGAAGAGCCGTGTCAGGATTAAAAATGGCTCTTAAAAACCTTCAGCTCTCACTACAGTTTGGCGACCTGAAAGATGCCAAGCGGCACCGCGCCGCACTGCCGCGCCACAGCGTCGCGCGCTGGATTCGCCACGCACTGAGCAGCGATGCCGAGATCACCGTGCGCATTGTGGATGCCGAAGAAGGCCAGGCGCTGAACCGCGACTATCGGCAAAAAGATTACGCCACCAACGTGCTGACTTTCGATTACACACAAGCGCCCATCGTGACGGCTGACCTGGTGTTATGCGCACCCGTCATTGCCAGGGAAGCGAAAGAAAACAAAAAAACACTGCAAGCGCATTACGCCCATTTGCTGGTGCATGGCACGCTGCACGCGCAGGGTTGGGACCACGAAACCAGCGCGGCGGATGCTAGCGCCATGGAGGCACGCGAAGTGGCGATATTGGCTGGCCTGGGCATTAAAAATCCGTATTTTTAAGCACTTTCAATGTCTAAAAAGCCTGCAGCCTAATAAAAACGGGCGTTGCTAGTTCAGCGTTACCCGCACGAACTTGCGCTTGCCGACCTGCAGCACATAAATCCCGGCATCCAGTTTGAGCGCCTTGTCGCTGACCACGTTTGAGTCAACCCTTACACCGCCGCCTTCAATCAAACGGTTGGCATCGCCGCCCGAGCTGGCAAGGCCAGTCGCCTTCAACATCGCAGCTATTCCCATGGGCGCACCGGATAAAGCAAGCTCGTCAATCTCATCCGGCACGCCGCCCTTGCTGCGGTTGATGAAGTCCTGCTCCGCCGCATCTGCGGCAAGCGCCGAGTGAAAGCGGGTGGTGATTTCTTTTGCCAATGCGACCTTGGCATCTTTCGGGTTGCGCCCCGCCGCTACTTCAGCTTTGAGGGCAGCAATATCCGCTTCGCTTTTAAATGACAGCAAGGTGTACCACTTCCACATCAGCACATCGGAAATGCTCAGTACCTTGGCATACATGCTGTTGGGCTCTTCTGAAATGCCGATGTAGTTGTTCTTGCTTTTTGACATTTTCTCCACGCCGTCCAGCCCTTCGAGCAGCGGCATGGTCAAAATGCACTGCGGCTCTTGCCCGTATTCGACCTGCAGGTGACGCCCCATCAGCAGGTTGAACTTCTGGTCGGTGCCACCGAGTTCCAGGTCGCTCTTGAGCGCCACCGAGTCATAGCCCTGCATCAGTGGGTACAAAAATTCATGCACGCTGATGGGCGTGCCGGCCTTGAAGCGGTCATGGAAGTCATTGCGTTCCATCATGCGCGCCACGTTGTAGCGCGAAGCCAGCTGGATCAGGCCGCGCGCGCCCAAAGGGTCGCACCACTCGCTGTTGTAGCGGATCTCGGTTTTGGCCGGGTCCAGCACCAGGCTGGCCTGCCGGTAATAGGTTTCTGCGTTGACCTTGATCTGCTCTGGCGTGAGCGGCGGACGGGTGGTGTTGCGACCAGACGGGTCGCCAATCAGGCTGGTGAAGTCGCCAATCAGGAAAATGACGCTATGCCCCAGATCCTGCAACTGCCGCATTTTGTTCAGCACCACGGTGTGGCCGATATGGATGTCGGGCGCGGTCGGATCAAGCCCCAGTTTGATACGCAACGGTACGCCTGTAGCCTCGGCTCTGGCGAGCTTTTTGACCCACTCGTCCTGGGGGATTAACTCCTCGCAGCCGCGCAGTGACACGGCCAAAGCCGTCTTTACACGGTCAGTCACGGGATAATTTGTAACAAGCGCTTGATTCATAAGGGTTTTTCACGTGTCTGTCTGGAGTGCTGGTTGTCGGATTGGTGTCCGACAGATATAATTACCCCTCTCCTGCATTAGCCCGCCATTTTAGTGGCCCGCAAATTACTGATCAGGACAAAGAAGTTTTGAGTCCGGTTTAGAGGGTTTTTGGGGTCAGAGTCCAATAACCCTCTTAGCCTGAACATTAACCCTGCGGCCAGACGCAATTTTGCTGAAAGTCTGTTTTGAGCCTGATAACTGTTTTTCAAGTTCTTCCCCGCTTGTCTTCATCCGTTGCTCAAAGCCTGAGCCACCACTCGAAGCGAGTCGCCACCAGCCTGGCAGTATTGTTGCTAGGGACAGGTGTGACGGCGTTCGGTGTCGCGCCCCTGGCACCCGATGCATCCAATCTACCAGTCCGCGAGGTACTGCAAATCGTTCAGGCCTTGCCAACGCAGGCGCAAACCGAGGTACTTGCAGACTTCCGCTTCAAGCTTTTCCGTACCGAAAGCACTCGCAGCAGCGACACCTTCGATACGCTACTCAAACGTCTGAACATCGACGATGCAGCTGCTGCCGCCTTTTTGCGCAGCGATGCCAATGCGCGCGTGGTACTGGCTGGCCGCCCTGGAAAAAACGTCACGGCTGAAGCCAGCGACAGCCAGCAGTTGCTCAAACTCAGTATGCGCTGGCCTACTAATGACGATGCGCTGTTCAAGCGGTTGGTGGTGGAGCGTAACGAAGCCGGCTGGACTTCCCGCGTGGAGACCGCGTCTTACGTTGCCACATCCCGCCTGGCCAGCGGAAACATCCAGACATCGCTGTTTGCCGCAACCGATGAAGCGCACATTCCGGACGGCGTGGCCGTGCAGGTGGCAGAGATTTTCTCAAACGACATTGATTTCCGGCGTGCCCTGCGCAAGGGTGACCGCTTTAACGTGGTCTATGAAGCACTGGAAGCCGATGGCGAGGCACTGCGTACCGGCCGTGTGCTGTCGGCAGAATTCGTCAACGCAGGCAAGACTTTTCAAGCCATGTGGTTCCAACCTCCGGGCAAGGACGGAAGCGGCGCTGCCAACAAGGGAAGTTACTACACACCGGACGGCCAAAGCCTGCGCCGTGCCTACCTCAGCTCGCCAGTCGAGTTTTCACGCATCAGCAGCGGTTTTTCAATGCGCTTTCACCCGATTCTGAAAAAATGGAAAGCCCATTTAGGCACTGATTTTGCAGCCACCACCGGTACGCCGGCGCGAACCGTCGGTGATGGCGTGGTTAAATTTGCAGGTCGCCAAAACGGTTATGGCAACGTCGTGTTCGTCGGGCACCGCAACGGCCACGAAACGGTGTATGCGCACCTGAGCAAACTCTCGGTGCGGCGCGGCCAAAGCGTCAGCCAGGGCCAGACGGTTGGTCTGGTTGGCTCTACCGGCTGGGCGACCGGCCCGCATCTGCATTTTGAGTTTCGCGTCAATGGCACACAGAAAGACCCGATGACCATTGCCAAGCAAAGCGAGACGATTCCGGTTTCGACAGCCGCATTGCCACTGTTCAGGCAACTGGCTACGACTGTGAAAACCGAGTTGCAAGCAGCGGCGACGATTAGTCAAACGCGGACAGAGTGAGCGAGTACTACATCGGCCTGATGTCAGGCACTTCGCTTGATGGTGTCGACGGTGTGCTGGTTGATTTTTCGGAAAAAAACCTTCAGGTTATCGCCTTTGCAAGTCGGCCTTTTAGCCACGACTTTCGAGCCGAGCTACTGGCTCTTAATTCCCCGACAGACAACGAACTACATCGCGCTGCCGTCGCAGGCAATCAGATTGCAGCGGTTTACGCCAAGGTTGTCAGTGATCTGTTACTGGCCACGACAAACCACAAAATTTCTGCCCCACAAATTGCAGCCATTGGTGCGCACGGCCAAACAGTTCGCCACCAGCCACAGAGAACTTCGAGCGATGCACAGGGTGCAGGCTACACACTGCAGCTCAACAACCCTGCTTTGCTGGCCGAGTTGACCGGCATTGATGTAGTGGCAGATTTTCGCAGCCGCGACATCGCAGCAGGCGGTCAAGGCGCACCACTGGTAGCGGCATTCCATCAAAGCGTATTTGGCGGATCAGACCACGCTGTGGCGGTACTCAACATAGGCGGTATTTCCAACCTGAGCGTGCTGCCGCCGAAGGATGCCACTGCCACTGCCGTAACGGGCTTTGACTGCGGCCCCGGCAACGCGCTGATGGATGCCTGGTGCCAGCAACACACTGGCCAGCCCTTTGATGCAGGCGGTTCCTGGGCTGCCAGCGGCAAGCTGCTGCCCACGCTGTTGGCCCGCTTGCTGGATGAGCCCTACTTTTCCAAGCCACCACCCAAGAGCACTGGCCGGGACTTGTTCAGCCTGCAATGGCTGGCCACAAAACTGGCCGCATTCTCTAATGAAACCAGTGAACGCCCTGAAGATATCCAGAACACATTAACAGAATTCACTGCCAGCGCTTGTATTGCGGGCGTAACTCGCTATGCAAAAGATAGCAAACAACTGATCGTCTGTGGTGGTGGTGCGTTTAACCGCTATTTTCTGGAACGCCTACAGGCTGGCCTTGCCGGTGTTCGCGTCAGCACGTCGGATGCGCATGGCTTAGGCGTCATGCAGGTTGAAGCTGCTGCATTTGCATGGCTTGCGCGCCGGACTGTGCGGCGTGAGGCTGGCAACTTGCCCGGCGTTACCGGGGCCAGAGGGCTGCGGGTGTTGGGGGCGATTTATCCCGCCTAGTCTTTGACAAAAATCAGGCCGAGAAGCTGGACCCACAACCACAAGAGCTGGTGGCATTTGGATTTTTGATCACGAACTGTGCGCCTTCGAGGTCGTCTTTGTAGTCGATTTCAGCGCCGACTAAGTATTGGTAGCTCATCGCATCAATCAGCAGCGACACCCCGTTTTTGGTCATGGTCGTGTCATCTTCGTTGGTGATCTCGTCGAAGGTAAAACCGTACTGGAAACCGGAGCAGCCGCCGCCCTGCACAAAAACGCGCAGCTTCAAGTCGGGATTGCCTTCTTCGGCAATCAACTCTGCAACCTTGCTGGCAGCGCTGTCGGAAAAGACAAACGGGGCAGGCATTTCGATTTGGATATTTTCAGCAACGGCATTCATGATGGACTCCAATAAACTTAAGGGCACTTCTATAAATTCATTTTTCGGGCGAATTGCTGCGTTGCGCGGTGCTCGAAATCCTCACGTACCTGAAGTACGTTCCGGTTCCTGCGCTCCGTGCGCCTTGCGCCTTGCACTTCATCCCAAAAATCTGAATTTCTAGAAGTGCCCTAAAAGCGATTCAGCGAGCGTTTAAAGCTCGTCTGCACATCCTACAGCAAGTCGATCAACCACGGAGTTATTGGGGTCAGAGCCCAAATTCGCCAAGCCTACGGCTGGGTTTTTGGGGTCAGAGTCCAAATTCATCGTGCCTTTGGCACGCCCTCCGGGTGCGATGCTCTGCATCGCAATGAAATTGGCGTCTGACCCCAATAACCCAGATGCACCGCAGCGAAATTGGTGTCTGACCCCAATAACTCCTCAGATGTTGTTTGCGGCCAGCTCCAAAATAGACTTTTCTGCTTCCCCTTGACTGATCGGCCTTAACTTTCCAAAGATGACGGCACCCTGGTGCATTTCAAGGGCCTTGTAAGACACGTCACCCTCAATCTTGGCTTTTGGCTGCAATTCCAGCAATTCCGAAGCATGAACAGATCCCATCACACGGCCATTGATGATGACGTGGTCGGCAAAAATACGCCCGACCACGGTGGCGGATTCGCTGATCACCAGAATGCTGGGGCTGCCCTCGTTGGCACAAATATCACCAATGACTTCGCTGTCAATGCGCAGACCGTCCGTGAACTTCAGATTACCCTCAATGCAGGAGCCTTGAGCGATCAGACTTTTGATGAGAGGCTGCTTTTTTTGGCCGAAC
>Ga0105053_10003282_pt1 | contig 24706 bp, 20 predicted proteins | sample BON01_FD_78093 | JGI IMG/M metagenome (GOLD analysis project Ga0105053, IMG submission 78093) | Freshwater microbial communities from Lake Bonney liftoff mats and glacier meltwater in Antarctica - BON-01 | ecosystem: Environmental > Aquatic > Freshwater > Ice > Glacier meltwater | place: Lake...
TGGGCAGCACATAGGCGCGGCCGGGGAAGTAGACCAGTGGGTCACGGTCACGCACATAAATTTGCAAATCAACGCTACGCTCGGTCACCTCACCATCGGCGGCGGGCACGCCTGCGCGAATCGTTAAATCATAGGTTTGGCCATGCTGTGCGCCATCAAGACACATCTGGTTGTCTTCAACCTCAACCGGCAATTCGGTGCCTTGCATACGCACGAATGGGGCATAATCCACCCCGGATTGGACTAGCGGATCAGAGAATGTGAGGCAGATGCGCGGTTGGGCTGAGTTATTGTTAACCTGATGTTCAACAATCCGAAAGCCAAACAAGCCAATCGCCCGCTCCAGCGCTTGGTGGGTGCCTTCCTCTGGCGAATATCCGAGCGCACTGCGTAAAACGGGAATGGTGCGGCGGCCATAGCCGTCACGCTCAAGCTCAACAGCCAGTTTTACCAAAATATTGGCCTGTGCAATCAGGTCGGTGGACCGCAGATAGGCGTTAATTAGCGCGCTACGCCCAAGGGCGCGTTCGCTGGAACTATTGCTGGTCAGCATGGTTTCACCATAGCTGAGCCACATGTCAAAACCGCTATCTTGGGCAAGAGCGCGGTTAAAATAGAAACTGACTGAGTCAAAATTGCCAGCGCTGTGGGCTTCAATCGCTAAGGAAATGAGCGCGGGCACGGGCATTTCATTGGTGCGAAAGCTAAGCCCCATGGCCGATGCCTGTGCCAGCGCGCGGCCAAGCCAAAATTCGGGGAGTGGGGCAAGATCAACTTGCCGGGTGCGCGCGAGGTCGAGCGCGAATTGTGGCGTGCGGGTCATCAGATAGGACACCGCTCCGGCAAAATCGGCTGGCACAGCGCCGTCGGTTTTCAAAAAACAGGCATTAGCAGAAATGTTATAGGTGATGGCCGCGCAACTCAGGTCATCCAAACAGGCGGCTTGGCAAATTTCGATTGTGGTATCGCGCAAAAAGCGAATGTCAAAACCTGGCAGATCAGTGCCCTGCATGCGGCTATAGGTGGTTTCAGGCACTAAGGGCGTTTGGGCAAGGGCGCTGGTAAATGTGGCGCTAAGCGCGAGCAAACCTAATGCAATACTGCGGGTAATAAATGTCATCGTAAAATCCACCTTCGGTCAAATAATATCGCAGCCTAACAGTGTGATCTGATTCAAGGAAGCGCTAGTTACGGCAAGCTTGCTGCCATAAGCAGTATTTGAATATCAGCGACATTCGTTCCGGTTGCGCCGGTGATCAGCAGATCATCGGCAAGGCCAAGGGCAGCAAAACTGTCATTATTCGCCAATAGCGCGGCGGGGTCCGCCCCAGCGGCACGTATTTTTGCAAGTGTAGTTGGGGTTGCAAAACCGCCTGCGGCTGTCGTCGGGCCATCGCGGCCATCGGTGCCACCGGATAAGAATACCCAATCGCGCCCCGGTGGATTGGCCTCAAATGCAATGGCCATGCGCAAGGCAAGGTCTTGGTTGCGGCCCCCGGTTCCGGTGCCGGTAACATGCACGGTCGTTTCGCCACCGGTAACCAGCGCGACGGGGCTATCACTAGGAGTGGTGGTGGCCAGAGCGGCGAGGATTTTTGCGGCATCGCCAACCGGCCCAACAAGGGGGTAGGGGGCGATTATAGGGCTGAATGTAGCAGGGATGGCAGCGCGGGCGGCAGCCACGCTGACAGAATTTGAACCGATGAGTTGTGTGATTGCGGGGGCGAGAGGTTGGGGCTTGGATGCAGGGCGGCTTAGCGCGCGTTGGATTGAGGCGGGGAGGTCTGGCCATAGTTTGGCGGATTTAAGAACCGCTGCCGCCGCTGAGACCGTGCCAATGGGCAGCATGGTTGGGCCTGAGGCGACGACGCGCAGATCATCGCCCGGAACATCAGACAAGATTAGGCTGCGCAATTTGGCCGGGTAAATCGCCCGCCCCAAGCCACCGCCTTTGAGTTGTGACAGCGATTGGCGCACCAAGTTCATGGCGTAAATATCAAGATCGGCGGCAAGCATAAGCTGGCTTAGGGCGATTTTATCGGTAAGTGAGACGCCGGCGATCGGGCAAGGGAGCATGGCCGAAGCTCCGCCTGAAATTAGCACGAGCACCTGGTCTTGTGCGCCGCATTCATGTGCCGCCGCCAGCACCACTTGCGCGGCGGCCAAGCCCGCAGCATCGGGGACAGGATGCCCGGCGATATGGAGTTCGGCCCCTGTAACAGGTGCAGCGTTTTCAGGGTTGGTGACAATGATGCAGCGTTTGGGTGGGTGGCTAAGCGTTGCCAAGGCCGCGCGGGCCATTGGCACGGCCGCCTTACCAAATGACAGTATTAGCAGGGGTTGGGAGGCATCGCAGGGCTGGGCGGTTAGTGCGTGGTGCACCGCTTGTGCCGGATCGGCGGCCGTTAAGGCGGCATCAAATGCCGCCCGGGCCAAGACGCGCAAGGTCATCGGATCTGGGCGCGGGTATCGGTTATGAGATAATGCCAGCGCAACACGCCTTCGGGTGTGGGCAGATTGCGCAGCATAAATGTCGCCTCAAACGCGCGAAGCTGGCCTGCTGGCACCGCCACACGGGCCACGCCATCATCGCTGCCAATAACGATACATTCCGAGATTGCATCCACCTCAGCCGGGCAATCTAGAGCGTTAAGTTGAAGCGACATATCCAACAAATCGGCAGTAGAGGATTGGTTAAGCACTTGGCCTTGCAGGGTTACAAAGCGCGGTTCGGGCGTAATGGTCACATCACGCAGGGTTAGCATATCGGCTGGCAGCGCCACAGATTGTGATTTTAAGGCCGGTTCGCTGAGCAAGAAATATGCGCTAAATACCGCTCCTATCAGCAAAAGTCCGGCACCAACCCCAAGGCGGTATTCCGGAAAGCGCCACAAAATGGCAATCGCAAGAAGCAGGGCAAAAAAGATTAACGCAATGGGCATAGGCATCCTCCGCTTTTAGAATTGGTTGTTAGAGCGCGCATTAGCAAGGGCTAGTCGGTACGAAAACCGGTTGGATTGGCTTTTTGCCATGCCCAATGATCGGCGCACATGGCGGGCAGATCATGTTTAGCGCGCCAGCCGAGCAATTGGTGGGCCAAACTAGGGTCACCATAATAACACGGCACGTCGCCCGCGCGGCGAGGGCCGTTTTCATGGGCGATGTCAAATCCACAGGCTTTTTGCCATTCTGCCAGCACCTGAAACACGGAATATGCACGACCCGTGCCAAGATTGACCGCCGGGCAAGTTCCGGGCGTCGCTGCATTTAATACATAGTTGATGGCCGCAACATGGCCTTCGGCTAAATCGGTAACATGGATATAGTCACGCTCACATGTGCCATCAGGCGTGGGGTAGTCGGTGCCAAACACCGTAAGCAATTGACGGCGCTGGGCGGCGACTTGGGCGATGAAGGGGAACAGGTTATTGGGCGTGCCAAGTGGGTCTTCCCCAATTTGCCCACTGGCATGCGCGCCAACCGGGTTGAAATAGCGCAGGTTGATGGCTTGCCAATTATAGGCCTGCGCAAAGCCATCAAGCATGCGTTCCACCGCCAATTTGCTGGCGGCATAGGGGCTTTCGGGGTTAAGGGCAGCAGTTTCGGGCAGGGGCAGGGATTGCGGCGCGCCGTAAACCGTGGCCGATGATGAAAACACCATGCGGGCCACGCCTGCGCGCTGCATCGCTTCAAACAATACAAGCGAGCCATTGACGTTGATATCGTAATATTTGCCGGGGTTTTCAACGGATTCGCCCACAGCCTTGACCCCAGCCAAATGCAGCACCGCATCAACCGGGTGGCCCGCAAAAACCTGATCCAGCAATTCGGTATCGCGGACATCGCCGCGAATAAGCTGCACAGGTTGGCCCGAAATTTCACCCACACGGGCCAGCGCCATGGCAGAAGCGTTTGACAGATCATCAAGCACAAGCACCTTATGGCCCGCCGCCTGAAGCGCGACCAAAGTATGGCTGCCAATATAGCCCGCGCCGCCAGTTACCAGAATTGTGCTTTGCATATGTTCCCTGCCTTTTGACAGACGCGATAGCCGATTTGCCCGCCCCCGGCAAGAATGCGGCTTGCCAAGCCCGGCATTGCGCCGTCTTTTAAGGCCAATAGGGAGGGCGCGTGGTGAACCGGCGGTTAATATTTGTGGCAATTATGCTTGTCGCCTCGGCATTGGCGGCGGGGCTGGCGGGCCAGCGGGCCTATGAAATTGGCATTGCGGATGCGCAACTGCGTGGCCAAACCGAGCTCGAGTTATATGTGGAGATGACCCGTGGCCGGTTGAACCAATACCGTGGCATGGCAGCGATTTATGCGCGCGACCCCATTGTTGGCGCCGGTATTGCCGATGAAAGCGATGCGGTGTTGATAGACCAGCTAAACCGGCGGTTGGAATATTGGAACGCCATGAGCGGGGCGGCCGAAACCTATGTTATGAATCGCGACGGGCTAACGATTGCCGCCTCAAACTGGGCGCAGAGTGATAGTTTTGTCGGTGAGAATTTCGCCTTCCGCCCCTATTATCAAATGGCCATTACCGGGCAATTGGGGCGGTTTTTTGCGCTGGGCACAACCTCGGGCGTGCGGGGGTATTATTTTGCGTTTCCGATTCATCGACCGGGCGAAATTATTGGGGCTGTCGTTGTTAAAGTATCGGTTGAGCGGATCGAGCAAGAATTGGCCCCCGCCAGCGCCAGCGTATTTATTACCGATACGGCTGGGGTGATAATTATTGCGAATGACCCGGAATTGCGGCTGCGGGCTTTGGGCCGAATTGCGCCCGCCCATGCCGAAGCGATTACCCGAGATCGGCAGTTTGATCTGACCAAAATCACGCCGCTACCGGCAACCTATTTTGATGGATTTCTGCATTTGACCCAGCCAATGGTGCCCGAGAATTGGTCGTTGCACTTGGTCAAATCACTTGATGGGGTGCGCGCGCAGGCGCTGGGGGGTGCACTGTTGGCGGGGGCTGCGGGGCTGATCATTGGGTTGATTGCGGCCTTGGTGATGCAGCGACGCAGCCGGTTGCTGGATCGGCTGGCCAACCGTGCTGAAAGCGCGCGTTTGTTTGAAGCTCAGGTGACCGCACGCACTGCCGATTTAACCGCCGCCAATGAAAATTTGCGCAAAGCGCAGGCTGAATTGGTGCAGGCGGGTAAGTTGGCCGCGCTTGGCCAAATGTCGGCAGCACTAAGCCATGAGTTTAACCAGCCACTGACCGCGATCCGCACCTATACTGATAATGCGCTGGCGTTTTTGGGCATAGGCAAGCGCGAGCGGGCCGAAGAAAACCTGCGCCGTGTGCTAAAGCTAACCGAGCGTATGGCCGAGCTAAGCCGCCACCTTATTGGCTTTGCCCGCAAGCCACGCGAAACCGCCCAGCCAACGCGGTTAGAAGATGTGATGGAGGAAGCGCTGGCCTTGTTGCGCGGCAGGCTAGAGCGGGCAGATGCGACGTTGAATGTAACCGGCATTGCCGGGCTGGTTGTTATGGGCGGGCAGGTGCGTTTGCAGCATGTGATGATGAACCTGATTGGCAATGCTATGGACGCCGCCCAAGGCGTTGGGTATGTGCCGCTGATTGATATTATGGGCCGCGTTGAAGGCGGGCAGGTGGTGATAACCGTGAGCGATAATGGGCCGGGCATAGCACCAGAGGTTTTGGAAAAGGTGTTTGATCCGTTCTTTTCAACCAAAGACGTGGGGCAGGGGCTTGGGCTTGGGCTGTCCATTTCATACAATATTTTGCGCGATTTTGGCGGCAGCATTCGGGCGGAAAACTATGCGGGTGGCGCGCGGTTTATTGTAAGCCTGCCGCATTTGGCAGCAGCGGAGGCGGGGCCGTGAATATCATATTAATTGACGATGATGAGGATATTCGCACTGCGCTTAGCCAAACGCTGGAACTTGCCGGGTTTAACGTAACAGCCTGTGCGCGGGCTGAACGCGCGTTGGAATTGGTGGTGGCGGATTTTGACGGTGTGGTGATCTCTGACATTCGGATGCCGCGCATGGATGGCATGACGTTGCTGGCTGAAATTGCCGCCCGCGATGCTGAATTGCCGGTTATTTTAATCACTGGGAATGCCGACGTGGCGCTGGCTGTGAAGGCCATGCGGGCAGGCGCGCATGATTTTATTGAAAAACCGTTTGAGCCCGCGCGGCTGGTCGAGGTTGCCCGCCGCGCCGTGGCCCTGCGCGCATTGACATTGGAAAACCGCAGCCTGCGCCGCGTGCTTAATGTGGATGACCCGCTGGAGGCGCGTATTCGTGGGCGTAGCCCCGAAATTGTGGAGCTCCGCCGCCAAGTGCAACTATTGGCACGTCATGAAACTGATGTGCTGATTGAGGGTGAAACCGGCACGGGTAAAGAGGTGGTCGCCCGCGCCTTGCATGATTTTTCGGCCCGTGCGGCGCGGCCCTTTGTGGCGATTAACCTTGCGGCTTTGCCAGCGGCCAGCCTTGAATCGGAACTTTTTGGCCATGTTGCCGGGGCGTTTGCAGGTGCGCTGCGCGACAGGACAGGCCGGTTTGAACATGCCCGTGGCGGCACGCTATATTTGGATGAGATCGGCGCGCTGCCTGAGGCTGTGCAGATAAAATTGCTGCGGGTAATTGAGGAGCGCGCCATTACGCCATTGGGTGGCAATGACCCGGTGGCGTTGGATGTGCGGTTTTTGGCAAGCTCCAACACGCCGCTGGCCAAGCTTGCTGGGTTTCGGGCAGATTTATTGTATCGGCTAAACTCCGTTACCCTGCAACTGCCCGTATTGGCCGCACGTCGGGGCGATATTCCGACATTGTTCCGGCATTTATTGGGCCGGGCAGCACAGCGGGCGGGGCTGCCAACGCCTGATGTCAGTGCCGCAAAGCTAATGGCGCTTTCGGCCCGGGAATGGCCCGGCAATGTGCGCGAATTGGCGCATATGGCGGAACGGATGGTGTTGGGGTTGGAGCAGGCTGATGAGGCCAGTGCGCCGCTAAGCCTTGCCCAGCGGGTTGAATTATATGAGCGCGCGCAGATTGTTGCGGCACTAAGCGCGCATCATGGCGGCTTGCGCGAAACCTACGAATCATTGGGATTGGCGCGCAAATCACTGTACGAAAAAATGCAGAAATATGCCTTGCGACGTGAGGATTTTGGCGCAACGCCGGGTGCGGCTGACGATGATTAGGCCGCTTTGGGTGGCATTCCACCCAAGGTAAGTTGCGCCATGTGTGGGCTTGGGGACATTGGCACCCCAAACCGTGGAATAGATAACTATTTTGTGAACACCTCGCTTGATTGGTGGCCAAGCTCTGCAAGGGTTGCAATGGTTCCGTTTGCCAATTTGGCTGCGGTGCAAAAGTTACAACTGGGAGAGAACAATGAAAAAGATCACCATAGCCGCCTTGATGGCCGCGACCGCGATGACAGCTAGCCCCGCCTTTGCTACCTGCGACGAGGGCGAGATCGTTATCAAATTCGCACATGTTACAAACACCGACCGCCACCCCAAAGGCATTGCCGCTGAATTGCTCGCAAGCCGCGTGAACGAAGAGATGAACGGCATCGCTTGTATGGAGATTTATCCGAACTCCACGCTTTATAACGATGACCAAGTTTTGGAAGCGATGTTGCAAGGCGATGTACAATTGGCCGCGCCAAGCCTTTCAAAGTTTGAAACCTTCACCCGCGTTTTCCGCATTTTCGATTTGCCCTTTATGTTTAACAACATTGCAGCGGTTGAAGAATTTCAGCTCGGTGAAGCCGGACAGGCGATGCTAACGTCGATGGAAGGCCGTGGCCTGATGGGCCTTGGCTATTGGCATAATGGTCTAAAACAGTTTTCGGCTAACGTGCCGCTAGAACTGCCATCTGATGCCGCCGGCCTAAAATTCCGCGTGCAGCCAAGCGATGTGCTTATAGCCCAAATGCAAGCGCTGGGTGCTTCACCCCAGCCAATGGCATTTAGCGAAGTTTACGGCGCTTTGCAGACAGGTGTTGTTGATGGGCAGGAAAACACATGGTCCAACATTTATGGCCAGAAGTTCTTTGAAGTTCAGGACGGCACAACCGAAACCAACCATGGTGTGTTGGATTACCTTGTTGTCACCTCGACCGATTGGCTCGACAGCCTAGACCCGGCTGTGCGTGACCAGTTCCTGACCATTCTGGACGAAGTCACCACCGAGCGGAACGCAGCGGTAAACCAAGTCGATGCCGAAGCGCGTCAGGCCATTTTGGATGCTGGTGGCATTATCCGCGAATTGGATGCCGAGCAGCGCCAAGCTTGGGTTGCCGCCATGATGCCAGTTTGGGCCCAGTTTGAGGCTGATGTTGGTACCGAAAACATTGCCGCCGCACAGGTTGCGAATAACAATAACATGTAAATGAGAATGAGCCCCCGGCCGCGCGCCGGGGGCTTTTTTACACCCAAGCCAAGCAGGGTAACCGATGCAGAATAAATCAGCTGAAAGGGGCCCGTTTGGCCGCTTTATCAACACGATCGAGGAAACCTTTATTGCCTATATTTTGTTGGCAATGGTGGTGGTCACCTTTGGCAACGTGGTTTTGCGCTATGTCTATAATAGCGGCTGGATCTGGGGGTTAGAGCTAACCCTATATTTATTCGCGTGGTTGGTGCTTTTTGGCGTGTCTTACTGCGTAAAAGTAACGGCACATTTGGGCGTTGATGCGGTTTTAAACCTGTTCCGCCCCGGCCCGCGCAAGCTATTGGTGCTACTGTCAGCCCTGCTATGCATCATATACGCCGCCCTTATGATGAAGGGCGCTTGGGACTATTTCGCCCCCTTTTCGGGGCTTGATTCCACATCCGGGCGCTGGTTCCCGACGGGTTTTGAAGACAGCCGCAATCAGGCTTGGTATGAAACCTCGGATATTCGCCTCCCCAGCTTTTTGACCTTCTTGCAAGATTGGTTCAATAACGGTGAGGTTTACGAGAAAATCCCTCGGTTCATCCCCTATTCCATGCTGCCTTTTGGTATGGCGCTGCTGCTGTTTCGCTTCATTCAGGCCTTTGTGCTTATCGCCATCGGTCGCCGCGAACATTTGATTGCCAGCCATGAAGCTGAAGACGCGGTGGAAGATGCCGCACGTAAATTGCAGGAGTCGTAAGCCATGGAAGTCGCAATCCTGTTTGTGGTCATCATTGGCCTGTTGCTGATTGGTGTGCCTATTGCGGTGTCGCTGGGCCTTGCCTCGACATTGTTTTTGCTAGTGTTGTCGGATACATCTCTGGCGAGTATTGCCCAAACGATGTTCCAAGCCATGGCCGGGCATTACACGCTATTGGCGATTCCGTTCTTCATTCTGGCCTCTAGTTTCATGTCCACTGGTGGCGTGGCGCAGCGCATTATTCGGTTTTCAATTGCCATAGTCGGGCATTTCCACGGCGGCTTGGCGATAGCCGGCGTGCTGGCCTGTATGATGTTTGCGGCTTTGTCGGGGTCATCACCGGCCACGGTTGTGGCCATCGGTGGTATCGTTATCGGGGCGATGCGGCAGGTTGGTTACACCAAGGATTTTGCAGCCGGGGTTATTTGTAACGCGGGCACGCTGGGCATTCTCATCCCGCCCTCGATTGTGATGGTGGTTTATGCCAGCGCGACCGATGTTTCGGTTGGTCGGATGTTTTTGGCCGGTGTCATCCCCGGATTGCTGGCAGGCACGATGTTGATGGTGGCCATCTACTTAACCGCACGTTTTCGCAATATGCCCAAAGGCGAATGGCTGGGCTGGGAAGAGATGTTTGACGCAATTTTAGAAGCGGGTTGGGGCCTGTTCTTGATCGTCATCATTCTTGTCGGGATTTATGGCGGGATATTCACGCCGACTGAGGCGGCGGCGGTTGCATCAGTTTATGCCTTCCTTGTGGCGGTGTTTATTTACCGCGATATGGGCCCACTTAAGGGCCGGGGCTGGATGCGTGAAAGCGAAGCAGGCGCTGGTTTGCTAGGCTTTCGAGTTGTCGGGTTTTCGCTTGTCACATTACTACTGTATTGTGGCATTGCGGCGATGACCGAGATCAGCTTTTCCAGCGCGATTATGGCCGCCATTGGCTTTTTTGCGGTGGCGCTGATTTTCGGCCAAGTTATGGCGCGAGCTGCGGCCATTGGTCAAGCCCGGCGTGTTGCGGTGATCGGGTTTGTTTTGCTGGGCGTATTGCCACTTATTTATCTGCTGACGCAGATTTGGTCATCTGACACGCTTAGGCTTTCAACACAAATTCTGGGCACGCTGCTTGGTAGCATTATTATGCTGTTGCCCCCGGCGGTGTTTATTTTCGCCATGGAAAAAGGCGCGAATGCGATGGTTAGTGCTGGGGGTGAGTATTTTGACTCAATTCTCACCGGCACGCGCGCTGTTATCCGTGGGAACTTTGAAAATATTCTGGCAGCACCACTGGCGTTGCTTGATAAAGATACCCGCGCCACACTGTTTGAGGCGGGCAAGCTGACCATTACGCTGATGTTCATCATCGCCAATGCGCTGATACTGAAGCATGTGCTAACAGGCGAACAAGTCCCGCAGCATATTGCGGGCGCAATGCTGAATTACGGCTTTGGGCCGGTGGTGTTCTTGATCATTGTAAACGTGATTTTGTTGATTGGTGGCCAGTTTATGGAACCATCGGGCTTGATCGTGATCGTCGCGCCGCTGGTCTTCCCGATTGCGATGGATCTGGGGATCGACCCGATCCATCTGGGGATCATCATGGTGGTGAATATGGAAATTGGCATGATTACGCCGCCCGTAGGGTTGAACCTGTTTGTAACCTCGGGCGTGGCGGGGATGCCGATGATGCGGGTTGTGAAAGCAGCGCTGCCATGGTTGGGCATCCTGTTCATCTTCTTGATCATCATCACCTATGTCCCGGTGATATCCACCTGGCTGCCGACAGAGTTTATGGGGCCGGAAACAGTGATCCGCTAACACGGCGTTGCCGCGCCCCTGCACCAATGAGCGGGGGCGACCTTTTGGCCCAGTGTGGTTCGCTGGTAGCGGTTGCCGTGCTTGCCTAGCCGTGGCGGTTAACACGGTATGGTGCGGGGTCACGGTTGGGGCGGTTGCCATTGGCAATATCGGCCACCATCCGGCCAAGCCTTGGGCCGATTGTCAGCCCGATATGCTGGCTGCCAAAGGCGCAAATAACGCCGGGCAGGCGGGTATCTTCACCCAAATAGGGCAACCCATCGGGGGTTGAGGGGCGCTGGCCCATCCATTCTTCCGCTTCGTCAAATGTTAGACTAGGATAAACCTGCGTCAGACGTTTGCGCAGCAGTGCCAGTGGCCCGGTTCCGCGCGGGGCATCCAGCTTGGCATATTCGGCGATACCGGCAATGCGCAGCCCTTTGGCCATGGGGGTTAGCACACATTTTGCATCATCAACCATAATTGGGTTGGGGGGCATTATGTTTGAATTGCGCAAAAACAAATGATAACCACGCTCTGCCTCTAGCCACAGACGCGGGCCTTGGTTGCCAAGCAGTTTTTGGCTATGTGCGCCAGCGGTGAGTACAACGCGATCAGCGCTCAGGGTTTTGCCGCCGTTGAGAACCACCTGTGCAGGATTGCCCGGCTCAATGGCCGCGACCTCGGCCAGATGTAATACGCCGCCTTGAGCCTGAAAATGCGCAGCCAAATCATGCATATAAGCGCCGGGATCGGTGATCCATCCATAATTGGGATAGGCTGACATGAACTGGTAGCGCGGGCCTAAATGAGGGGTATGGGCGGCCAATGCATCACCTTCTAACGTATATGATTTCAGCCCATATTGCTTTTTGATCGCTGTGTTGGCGGCCTCAGCCTCATAGGCGGCGCGGTTGGTGTATAGGTAGGTATATTCACCTAGCGTTATATGGCGCGCGGCTGCGGTGCCTGCGGCCAGCGCCTGATGTTGTTCAATCGTGTCAGACACCAAGGCATCAAGTGGCCCAATGGCGGCGGCAAATTGCGCCTTGGAGCCAGCCTTAATGAACCGCAAAAACCACGGCAGCAGCCGCGGCAAATAGCGCCAACGCAAAAACAAGGGCGAGTCACCATCCAGCAACATGCCCGGCACACGCCACAGCATGCCGGGTTCTGAATTTGGCAAAATCGACCCGCGTGCCAGCAGCCCGGCATTGCCATATGACGCTTGCAACGGGTCACCGGGGGCAACACGGTCAACCAGTTCAACCAGCCAGCCCGCGCGTTGCAGCCAAATGGCCGAGGCCATGCCGGTAATGCCTGCGCCCACTACAATCGCTGTCTTTGTCATAGCCTGCCTTGCCCCATTTGGTTTTGGGTGAAATAGTCGCCCTAAACTTGGCGGAGAATGACGATGGTCGATGAAATCCGCAATATCTTGTTCATCATGTATGACCAGTTGCGGCATGATTATTTGTCCTGTGCGGGGCATAAAACACTGCACACCCCACATATGGACCGTTTGGCCGGCATGGGGCTGCGGTTTTCCAACGCTTATGTGCAATCACCGGTTTGTGGCTCAAGCCGGATGAGCTTTTACACCGGGCGTTATGTGTCGAGCCATGGGGCGGCGTATAACGGCTATCCGCTGAAGGTGGGCGAACTGACGGTGGGTGACCATTTACGCAAGCTGGGCGTGGACAGTTGGTTGATCGGCAAAACCCATATGCAGGCTGATGCCGAGGGCATGGCGCGGCTTGGGCTGGCACCGGATTCGGTTATTGGCGCGCGGGTGGCGGAATGCGGGTTTGATGTGTGGGACCGCGAAGACGGTTTATATGCGCACGGGCCTAAGGGGCGCTACGGCGCGGCGCATTCGCCTTACAACGATTATTTGAGTTCGCTCGGTTATCCCGGTGAAAACCCGTGGCACGACTTTGCCAATGCCGGTGATGATGGTGGTGATCTTGCGTCGGGTTGGTTTATGAAAAATGCGGGGCAGGCGGCGAACATAGCCGAGGACCATTCCGAAACGCCGTGGCTAACCCGCCGCGCAATAGATTTTATGGACAGTGCTGAGGGTGCAGCGCCGTGGATGGCGCATCTGTCCTTCATCAAACCACATTGGCCCTATATCGTGCCCGCGCCCTATCACAACATGTATGGGCCAGATGATGTGCAGCCCGCGATCCGCCATGAGGTTGAGCGCCAAAACCCGCATCCGGTGCTGGGGGCGTATCAAGCTTCACCTGTCGGGCAGGCATTCGCACGCGACGATGTGCGCGCAGCGGTAATCCCGGCCTATATGGGGCTGATCAAGCAATGTGATGACCAGTTGGGTGTTTTGTTGGACTATTTGGAGTCATCCGGGCGGATGGATGATACGATGATCGTGCTAACATCCGACCATGGGGATTATTTGGGCGACCATTGGCTGGGCGAAAAAGACCTGTTCCACCAGCCCAGCGTGAAGGTGCCGCTGATAATATATGACCCGCGCCCCAGCGCCAATGCCACGCGCGGGCAGGTTTGTGATGCGCTAGTTGAGGCGATTGACCTGGCCCCAACATTTGTTGAGGCGAAAGGTGGGCAGGTGCCTGACCATATATTGGAAGGCCGCAGCCTGTTGCCACTATTGGCGGGTCAGATGCCCGATGATTGGCGCGACTTTGTGGTCAGCGAATATGACTACGCTACCTCTCCCATGGCTGAGAAGCTGGGGCTGGAACCACGCGACTGCCGCCTGTTTATGCTGGCCGATGCGCGTTATACATACATTCACGCCGAAGGCGGGTTTCGCCCAATATTGTTTGACCGTGAAACCGACCCCGAGGAGTTTTTTGACCGGGGCGGCAGTGCTGAATATACCGATGTTTTGGACATGATGCAGGGCAGGCTGGCGCGTTGGGCGCGCCGGATGAGCCAGCGCACCACCCAATCAGAGGCCCAGCTACGTGCCCGGCGCAACAGCTCGGCCGATATTGGCGTGATGATTGGCGTGTGGGATGAGCGCGACGTGACGCCTGAACAGGCGGCGTATTATAAGGGCGCCGCCCCGCGCAAGTGAAGCTTGGCAGAGGTCAATATTGATGGGCCATCCTTTGGTGAGTTGCATGCCTGCACCAAGACTGGACGCGCGACTATGACCCCACCACAGGCCGCTACATCCAAGCCGACCCGCTGGGGCTGGTCGATGGGACGTGACCTCATTTGAATTTCCGAAATAGCCCGGTCGTGTCAAACAACTCTTCAAGCGTGTCCATCCGCGCGCGGCTGCCATCCCATGTTAGCTGCTGAACTTGGGCGATCAGGCTTTCGACGATCACCAACATGGCGGCGGCGCTGTCCCAGGCGCTGGGGGCCTCTATGCGGCAATTGATGCGGTAGCGGGCGTGTTTTGTGGCGGGCGAGCCCCATTGATCGGTGAAGAGCACAATCGTGGCCCCGCGTGCGGCGGCCAGTTCGGCCAAGCGCACCAGCGCATTTTCATAGCGCCGCATATCAAACATCACAAAAATATCGCCTTGCGCAAGGTCAAGCAAATGATGCGGCCAAGTGCTATCACCCGCCGGTAGAAACGTAACACCACCGCGCAGCATTTGCAGATGGGTGAACAGATATTCGGCGATTGACCGGGTTATGCGCCCGCCGGTTACATAAACCTTCTGCTGGCGGTCGGCCAAAGCGGTGCAGATGGCATCAAAATCAGCCGGGTCAATTTGGCCCAAGGTTTGGCGCAGGTTTTGCATAACAGCATCGGCAAAACGGTTCAGCATATGGGTGTCGGGCGCATCGCTGGCCCAAAGGTCATGCTTGCTGATCGGGTTGGAAATTCGGGCCTCAAGCTCATCACGCAGGCGGGCTTGGAATTCGGCAAAGCCACCAAAGCCCAGTTTTTGCACCATACGCACAACCGTCGGCGTGGAAACCTGCGCCGATTGTGCAATCGCGGTAATGCTGGCCAGACCGGACACCGGGTAGTTATCAAGCAGTGAATTGGTGAGTTGGCGTTCAGCGCGGGTGAGGGTTTCAAACCGGGCTTGCATCATTTCAGCAATCGTTTGCTGCGCGTTCGCAGAATCGGGCAATGGGGTTTTTGGCATGGCGCACCTCAAAATGTCGGATTCATTACAGCACAGATTGGTTTGAAAAAAAATTACCAAAATGAGTTGACAGAATCGTGCAACCTAGTGGAAATTTCAAGCGGGGGAGTATTGATTGCCCATGGATCAACGCAGTTTATTAGATGCAAATGAGGGCGCGCCTGTAAAGGTGTTGTTCCCCAATGCCGCATCAGCTGTGGTAATTGCCTGTGAGCATGCGTCAAACACATTACCTCGGGCCTTGGGTGATATGGGGTTGGACCCGGCGGCACGCAACAGCCATATCGCTTGGGACCCGGGGGCGTTGGCACTGGCTGAATTCATGGGCCAAGTGCTGGATGCAACGGTGGTGGCCGCCAATTTTTCGCGGCTTGCCTATGACTGCAACCGCCCGCCTGACGCGGATGCTGCCATGCCCGCGCAAAGCGAGATTTTTAGCATACCCGGTAATCAGGCGCTGAGCGCGACGGCCCGCCAAGCGCGGGTAGCGGCGTTATACGACCCGTTCCATGCGGCATTGGGCCATGCATTGGCCGCGCGCGGGCCAAAGGCTGTGCTGGTGACCATGCATAGTTTTACACCCGTTTATTTTGGCAAGCCGCGCGCGGTTGAACTGGGTATTTTGCATGATGATGACAGCCGTTTGGCCGATGCCATGCTGGCGCTGGCCCCGGCGTTTACCGGGTTAAAATGTGAAAGAAACCAGCCCTATGGTGCCATTGATGGTGTTACGCATACGTTGCAGCGCCATGCTATTGCCCAAAGATTGTTGAATGTGATGATAGAGGTTCGCAATGATACTATTGCTGACGATGCGCAGCAAAAAATACAGGCTGATATGCTAGCCCAGCTTGTGACGGCCGCGTTGCACCAGATAAATGCGGCGGGTCTATGATGCGCGGTGTTTACGCCTATGCACGGCTGGTTGAGGGCTTAAACCGCCGGGTTGGCCGTGCGGTGATGTATATGATTTTTGTGATGATGGCGGTGCTGCTCTATTCGTCATTTTCCAAAGTTGTAGCTGATACGACGGGTTATTTTGACCCTACTGCCGCCGTGAACCTGCCGAATTACTGGACATTGGAAACTGCGCAATTCCTGATGGTGACGTTTTACGTGCTTGGGGGGCCGTATTCATTGCAGCTTGGCAGCAATGTGCGGATGGACCTGCTCTATGGCAGTTGGTCAGACCGCCGCAAGGCTTGGGCTGATGCGATTACGGTTTCAGCGATGATCTTCTTTTTGGGGGTGCTGCTTTATGGCGGCTTGGCCTCTCTGGCCTATTCGCTGGGCTATTATGGCATGGAACCACTGATGTTTTACCGTGAGTTAATCACCAGTGTATTTACGGGCGATGTGGCCGAGGTGCTGGGCCGGTTCGAACGCAGCCCAACGGCGTGGCGCCCCTATTTATGGCCTATCAAAACCATCATGTGCTTTGGCTTTTTCTTGATGATTTTGCAGGCCAGTGCTGAGTTAATCAAAGATATTGCGCGTATTCGCGGGGATGAATTTTAATGTCATATGAGATGATCGCCCTGCTGATGTTTGCATCAATGATGATGATGATGATCACTGGGCAGCGAGTTTTTGCGGCCATTGGCATTGTGGCCAGTGTCACAGCGCTGCTGTTGTGGGGCACGGGCGGATCTAACGCGCCGTTTTCAGCGGCGATGAAGCTGATGAGTTGGTATCCGCTGTTAACGCTGCCGATGTTTGTCTTCATGGGCTATGTGTTAAGCGAAAGCCGCATCGCCGATGACCTTTACAAAATGTTCCATGTATGGATGGGGCCGATAAACGGCGGTTTGGCCATTGGGACAATTCTGCTGATGGTGCTGATTTCGGCCATGAATGGGCTGAGCGTGGCGGGGATGGCCATCGGGTCCACCATTGCGCTGCCCGAATTGCTGAAGCGGGGTTATGATAAACGCATGATCACCGGGGTTATTCAGGCCGGGTCAAGTTTGGGGATATTGGTGCCGCCCTCGGTGGTGCTGGTGCTTTATGCGATGATCGCCAAGCAACCTGTTGGGCAATTATGGTTGGCGGGGGTGTTTCCCGGATTGCTGATGGCCAGTTTATTCGTGCTGTATATCTACATTCGCTGTCGTGTGAACCCAGCCCTTGGCCCCGCGCTGCCGGCTGAAGAGCGCGCAATTCCGATGGCCGAAAAGCTGCGCCTGCTGCGGGCGGGCCTGCTGCCGGCGCTCATTTTTGCGGTGATGATGGTGCCCTTTGTGAATGGCTATACATCACTTGTTGAAAGTTCAGCCGTTGGCGCGCTTGCCGCAACACTGGCCGCCGTTTTTAAGCGCCGAATGACGCGCGAAGTGTTTGAGGTTTCGGTGCGCCAAACGCTGGCCATTACCTGCATGTTCATGTGGATCATCCTGTCAGCCCTGTGTTTTGGCGCGGTGTTTGACGCGGTGGGTGCTGGCAAGGCGATTGAGGCTGTGTTTGTCGGCGATCTTGGCCTTGGGCCATGGGAAATTCTGATCCTCATGCAGATTTCGTATCTGTTTATGGGCATGTTTTTGGATGATACGGCGATGTTGGTCATCGTGGCGCCGCTTTATGTGCCACTGGTTGGCGATCTGGGTTTTGATCTAATCTGGTATGGTGTGCTATACACGATCACCTGCCAAATTGCGTATATGACCCCGCCATTCGGCTATAACCTATTTCTGATGCGCGCCATGGCCCCGCCGGAAATTAGCCTGCGCGATATCTATGTTTCAATCATCCCCTTTGTAGGGGTGATGCTGGTCGCCTTGGCACTTGTCACTGCGTTTCCTGAAATTGCGCTGTGGCTGCCGCATAAAGTTTACGGAAATTAAACCAGCGGTTCCGCTACGGCGGGGCCGCTACAAACCAACCCAACGGAGGAGAATATGACAACACGTCGTAAGTTTATCACCACCGCAGCAATGGCCGGGCCCGCCGTATTGGCAGCCCCTGCTTTGCATGCACAGGCTCCCATCAAGTGGCGCCTGCAAACCTATGCTGGCCCGGCGTTGGGCGAGCATGTGATCAAGCCATCCATTGATGCCTTTAACAAGGTGGCCGCAGGGCAGATGGAAATTGAACTGTTTTATGCAGACCAATTGGTGCCAACATCCGAATTGTTCCGCGCTGTGCAAAACGGCACGATTGATGCGGTGCAATCCGATGATGACAGCATGGCATCACCCACCGAAGTTACGGTGTTTGGCGGCTATTTCCCTTTTGCCACGCGCTATTCGCTGGATGTGCCTGTGCTGTTCAACCAGTGGGGCCTTGGGCAGATTTGGGAAGAGGAATATGACAAGGTCGGGGTCAAATGGCTTTCGGCTGGTGCATGGGATCCTTGCCATTTTGCCACGAAGGAACCTATAAATTCATTGGCTGACTTGAACGGATTGCGGGTGTTTACCTTCCCAACGGCGGGGCGGTTTTTATCGCGCTTTGGCGTTGTGCCGATCACCCTACCTTGGGAAGATATTGAGGTGGCTGTGCAGACAGGCGAGCTTGATGGCATCGCATGGTCGGGCATCACCGAGGATTACACCGTCGGCTGGGCGGATGTGACCAATTACTTCCTGACCAACAATATTTCCGGCGCTTGGGCGGGTAGTTATTTTGCCAATCAAGGCCGTTGGGCGGAACTTCCTGACCACCTGAAAGAGCTGTTCAAACTGTGCATGGATTCCAGCCATTACTATCGTCAGCATTGGTATTGGGGTGGTGAGGCGCGTCTGCGCACCGAAGGCACCAAGATGGAGCTGACCACAATCCCCGATGCAGAATGGGAGACGGTTGAATCAGCCGCGCGCGAATTCTGGGAAGAGATTGCGGCTGAAAGCGAAACCAAAGCCAAGGTTGTGCAGATCATCAAGGATTATAATAACGCGATGGACCGGGCTGGCCGCCCGTATCGCTACAACTGATGACATCAACGCCGCCGGGGCAACTCGGCGGCGTTGCCATTTTTGGGGGGTAGGTTAGGTTGGCCAGTTGCGAGGAATTTCTCGATGACAGCTTGGAGCCCATAGCGATCAATGTTAGGCTGAGGGCGAATTTTCGCCCTGCGAGGTACGGCCAAAGACATGACAAGATCAAAGTAGGTTTTGCCAAAGGTTCGAAGGTCTTGCTGGACTAGGTTGGGTTCTCGGGAAACAGGTCTTCCAATCGCTTTTTCACTGTCAACTGGGCTATAGCCATTTTGAATCCCGCGTTAGGATCGTTATTCTCTGATGATAATTCTGATGATAATTTTTGAAGGCCTTCTGCCTGTCTTCTCGCTTCAACGACCACAGGCTCGGAATTAGTGCTTTTAATCATATCGAACACAGCGCAAAAATTGAGATCGGCATCGTTCATACCTTCTTCAAAATCTTCGTTGCCTCGCAATCCAACTATGGCTTCGTTTATAGTATTCTTCATATCTAGTGGGTTCGCATCCCGTTGTAGCTCAATAAACGCGTGAATCATGAACTCACCAGTCTTTCGTGTGGGCCACTTACTGCCCTTGAACATGTAACTTCTGAACAAGTTCATCAGTGAGAGAGAATAACCTAGGACATATGGCTCTAGGAAGAATTCTGGCGTGGGTTTGAAACCACTGCCATAATTATACAAAGAGGTATTAATAGAAACAGAGGCGAACGAGTTTCTGACCGCCAAACCTACTTCTGTACCTTGCTTTTTATGTGATCCAAACACCGAAAATCTCCTTGAGGCAATGCATTAGAGGCACCAGTGATCTCAAATGGTATGCAATTTATGTTCCAGCACTGGTCAAAACTCAAGCTTTTTTTGGTGCAGGCAAGAATCACCGTTTCTGGAACGCTTTGTACAGGACTACCCTGCCGTCCGCTCAACTGATATCACCGCGAACTGCCGTCGTTGCTATGAGCTGCGCGGACGACAACTTTGTCCGCTAAGCTGCCGTTAATGCTTATAGCGATCGGCGCAAACTGGAGCCATTACGCTGGTGTTGAACATTATCTCGGCCAGCGGTACATGAATCACCCATGCAGGATTACACCCAAAACCATTTGCTGAATTGCCTGACGCGCGCCTGTGCGCCGGATGATGTATTTGCCACGGATGCCGGGCGGGTTTGGACCTATGGTGAGATTCTGGCATTGGCGGCGCAAATTGGTGGCGTGTTGTTGGCGCAAGGGGTGCAGCCGGGTGACAGGGTGGCCGCACAGGTTGAAAAATCATTGCCAGTGCTGGCGTTGTATTTGGGCTGTGTGCAGGTTGGCGCGGTCTACTTACCGTTGAATATGGGCTATACCAAGGGTGAGCTTGGCTTCTTCATCACCGACGCCGCGCCAGCCGTGATTGTGACTGACCCAAGCCGCGTGGGTTTGATGGCAGAACTGACGCCTACAATCCCGGTGCTAACGCTCGATAGTGCGGGGCAGGGCAGCATAAGGGCTGATGCCGCACCCGCGCCCGTAACCCCGCGCGGGGCCGAAGATTTGGCGGCCATTTTGTATACATCTGGCACCACCGGCCAACCTAAGGGCGCGATGCTGAGCCATCGGGCCTTGGCAAGCAATGCCGCGGTGCTGGCTGAAACCTGGCAAGTTACTGCGGATGACCGGCTAATTCATGCCCTGCCAATTTTCCACACGCACGGCCTGTTTGTTGCAACAAACACGCTTATGGCGGCAGGGGGCAGCCTGATTTGGCACCCGAAATTTGACCCGGCGCGCATATTGGCAGACATGCCGCGCGCCACAATGTTGATGGGCGTGCCGACGTTTTACACGCGGTTACTGGAGGCAGGTAATTTGGATGCGGCGCGCACTATGCGGCTGTTCATATCGGGTTCGGCACCATTGCTGGCCCAAACACATGCAGATTTTCAAGCCCACACCGGCCAGCTTATTTTGGAACGCTACGGTATGACCGAATGCAATATGAACACCTCAAACCCATACAACGGCGCGCGCCGGGCGGGCACGGTTGGCGTACCGCTGCCGGGGGTGGAAATACGGGTGATGGCTGAACCGGGCGCGGTTGGGGCCATTCACGTAAAAGGGCCAAACCTGTTTTCAGGCTATTGGCAAAAGCCCGAGAAAACGGCGGAGGATATGACGCCGGATGGATATTTCATCACCGGCGATTTGGGCCGTTGGGATGAGGCGGGATATTTGGAAATTGTCGGGCGGAGCAAAGACCTGATTATTTCGGGTGGGTTTAACATTTACCCCAAAGAGGTGGAGGCGGTCTTGGATGACCTGCCCGGTATTGTTGAAAGCGCCGTTATCGGCCTGCCACATCCCGACCTTGGAGAGGCTGTTGTGGCCGTTTTGGCGGTTGGATCGGGCGGATTTACTGGCGATTTGGCCGAATTACTGGGCGAATCGTTAGCGCGGTTTAAGCACCCCCGCGCTGTGTTTATGCGCGATTCCCTGCCACGCAATGCGATGGGCAAGGTGCAAAAGGCGCAGTTGCGTGCCGAATATGCCCGATATTTTGAGACCAAGCCCAATCAAGCATAAACAATTGGCCAATCGTCGGTTTTGGTTTCTTTTTGGTTGCACAGGGGCGCGGGCTGCTAAATGTTGGCGCAGGAATTTACGGCCTGGGCACAAAGGATGACATGATGAAGATTGGCGCGCCAACCGAACTATTTGAAGGCGAGGCGCGGGTTGCGCTGACGCCAGCCAGTGCGGCATTGCTGCAAAAACTTGGCTATGACTGTATAATCCAATCAGGTGCCGGGGCCGCTGCACGGTTTTCGGATGCGGATTACAAGGCCGCTGGCGTTGAAGTCGTTAAAACCGGCGCCGCCCTTTGGAAGGCGGCTGATATTGTTGTTAAGGTGCGCGCGCCTGACATTGCAGAATTGAAATTCGCCAAGAAGGATCAAATCCTGATTTCCTTTATCTGGCCTGCCCAAAATGCCGAATTGCTGGAGGCGCTGAAGGCCAAAGGCGTGACCGCGATGGCCATGGATATGGTGCCACGCATCAGCCGCGCCCAGAAGATGGACGCGCTATCCTCCATGGCGAATATTGCTGGCTATCGTTCGGTTATTGAGGCCGGCAATAATTTTGGCCGCTTCTTTACCGGGCAAATTACCGCCGCGGGCAAAGTGCCACCTGCCAAGGTGCTGGTAGTCGGCGCAGGCGTCGCTGGATTGGCCGCCATTGGTGCCGCTACATCGCTTGGGGCGCGGGTTTATGCCTTTGATGTGCGCCCCGAAGTCGCCGAGCAGATTGAGAGCATGGGCGCAGAATTCGTTTATTTGGATTTTAACGAGGCGCAACAAGATGGTGCGGCAACTGGCGGTTATGCCGCCCCGTCCAGCCCGGAATTTCGTGAAAAGCAATTGGCCAAGTTCCGTGAATTGGCACCGGAAATGGATATTGTCATCACCACCGCGCTTATCCCCGGCCGCGACGCACCCAAGCTGTGGTTGGAAGATATGGTCGCGCTGCAAAAGCCCGGTTCGGTTGTGGTAGACCTTGCCGCCGAACGTGGCGGCAATTGTGACCTGACGGTCATGGATGAGAAAATTGAAAGCGCAAATGGCGTAACCATAGTTGGCTATACCGATTTCCCAAGCCGCATGGCCGCGCAATCATCCACGCTTTATGCCAATAATATTCGCCATATGATGGATGACCTGACCCCGGGCAAAGACGGTGTTCCGGTTGTGAATATGGAAGATGACGTGATCCGTTCGGCCACTGTCACCCATGCCGAAGCGGTGACCTTCCCGCCACCACCGCTAAAAATTGCGGCGATTGCGGCGCAGAAAAAAGACAAACCCAAAGTGCTGAGTATTGAAGAAAAGCGCGCCAATGAAACGGCAGCGTTTAAGGCGCAAACCCGCAGCCAAGTTGGCATATTGGCGGCTGGCACCTTGCTGATGTTGCTGGTCGGGGCCTATGCACCCGCCAGTTTTATGAGCCATTTCATTGTGTTCGCCTTAGCCTGCTTCGTTGGGTTCCAAGTGATCTGGGGGGTTAGTCATTCACTGCACACACCTCTGATGGCTGTCACCAACGCCATTTCCGGCATCGTTATACTCGGGGCGCTGCTGCAAATCGGCTCAAGCTCATGGCTGGTGGTAATTTTGGCATCTATCTCGGTGCTGATCGCGTCAATTAACGTTGTCGGTGGCTTCCTTGTAACACGGCGTATGCTCGCCATGTTCCAGAAATCTTGAATTAGGGAGGGTAGAGACATGTCAATCGGACTCGTATCTGCGGCCTATATATCGGCAGCAATTCTATTCATCCTCTCGCTTGGTGGCCTGTCTGGGCAAGAAAGCGCTAAACGCGCCGTTTGGTACGGCATTGTTGGCATGGCGCTGGCTGTGGTTGCCACGGTGTTTGGCCCCGGCATGGGCAATTGGTTTTTAATCGTGGCGATGGTGTCCATCGGCTCGGTCGCCGGCTATTATGTTGCCAACCGCGTTAAAATGACCGAAATGCCACAGCTTGTCGCCGCATTGCACAGCTTTGTGGGGCTTGCGGCAGTGTTTATCGGGTATAACGCTTATCTGGAGCTTGGCAATGTGCTGGCCATTAAAGCCATGGTGCCCGGTGGGTTAACCGAAGCGGGGCTCGCCTCATTTTTGGAGGGGCGCAACATCCATTTCACTGGGTTTGCGGCGCATTTGTTTGAAAAAACTGCCGCTGAAATTGCCATTCTTAAGGTTGAGGTATTCTTGGGCGTGTTCATTGGCGCGGTTACATTCACCGGGTCGATCGTCGCCTTTGGCAAGCTTGCCGGCAAGATTGATGGCAAGGCGCAAAAACTGCCGGGCGGCCATATGCTCAACGCCAGTGCGGCGGCGATTTCGGTGCTATTGCTGATATTGTTTGTGAATGGCGCTGGCGGCTGGACATTGCTGCTGATGACGCTGGCCGCGTTTTTCATCGGCTATCATCTTATCATGGGCATTGGCGGGGCAGATATGCCTGTCGTTGTGTCGATGCTGAACAGCTATTCCGGCTGGGCGGCCTCGGCCATTGGCTTTACGCTGGGCAATGATTTGCTGATCGTTACCGGTGCGCTGGTTGGCTCGTCGGGTGCCATTCTGTCTTACATCATGTGTAAGGCGATGAACCGCTCGTTTATCTCGGTCATATTGGGTGGGTTTGGCGGCACATCTGGCCCCGCGATGGAAATTGACGGTGAGCAGATCGCCATTGATGCGGATGGTGTCGCGGCGGCGCTTGAAGAAGCCGACAGCGTGGTCATCGTGCCGGGCTATGGCATGGCGGTGGCGCAGGCGCAGCAATCTATTTCCGAACTGACCCGGCGTTTGCGGGCGCGTGGTAAAAACGTGCGGTTCGCCATTCACCCGGTTGCGGGCCGCTTGCCCGGCCATATGAACGTGCTGCTGGCCGAAGCCAAGGTGCCCTACGACATCGTGCTGGAAATGGACGAAATCAACGAGGATTTCCCGAATACCGATGTGGTGATTGTGGTTGGTTCCAACGACATCGTGAACCCTGCCGCACAAGAGGACCCGAACTCCCCCATCGCTGGGATGCCGGTGCTGGAAGTGTGGAAGGCCAAACAGGTGTTCATTTCCAAACGCGGGCAGGGGACCGGGTATTCGGGCATTGAGAACCCGCTGTTTTACAAGGATAACAGCCGGATGTTTTATGGCGATGCCAAGGCGAGTGTCGATTTACTCTTGGCCAAGATCAGCTAA
>Ga0105053_10003286_pt1 | contig 24683 bp, 26 predicted proteins | sample BON01_FD_78093 | JGI IMG/M metagenome (GOLD analysis project Ga0105053, IMG submission 78093) | Freshwater microbial communities from Lake Bonney liftoff mats and glacier meltwater in Antarctica - BON-01 | ecosystem: Environmental > Aquatic > Freshwater > Ice > Glacier meltwater | place: Lake...
GCCGTCGCAAGCCCCAGCAACATCTGGGCCGGAACCGTGACAGCGATCCAGATCGCGGTGTGGCGCAGCGAGATCCAGAACACCGGATCCTGCCAGACCGCGACGTAATTCTTCAGCCCGACCCAGTCGAAATCGTTGGGCCGGAACAGCACATAGTCATGAAAACTCATCCAGACCGCCTGCACCATCGGCAAGAACACGATCGCCAGCGTCACCAGAACGGCGGGCGACAACATGACGAGGGGCAGCACGCGGCGCGAAAGTGGCACCGGAGGGGCGGTCGGGGCGGGCATGGGCGCGGCTTTCGGTGGGGTGTCGGCGGGCCATGACGGCCCGCCGACAATGGGTCACTTGTTGTAAAGCGCCTCGATCTCGGCGTTCATCTCGGCGGCGGTGATTTCGCCGATAAGGGCGCGCTGCATGGCGATGGGCCAGACGGTGTTGGTGAAATCCGCCGTCTCGCTGGTGTTGGGCAGCAGCTGCGCGAAGGGCAGCGATGCGACCGTTGCATCGACAAACCGCTTGGCATGTCCGTCCCAACCGGCGCTGTCAGTCTTTGTCACCGGAAGCTGCCCGGTGGCCTTGTTGAACTCGGCGTTGTTGCCCGGGCTGGACAGGAAGCTGATCCACTTCCACGCCGCCTCCTTGTCCTGGGCGGCGGAAAACACGGCGTTGCTTTCGTCGCCGAACGATGTCCAGTGGCCGCCGCCGCATTCGGGCACCGGCACCGCCGACACCTTGTCGCCCAATGCCTCGATCATCCCGGCGGAGGAACCGATGTGGTGGATCGTCATTGCGGTCGTGCCGTTCTGGAAGGCGCCGATGATCTCCTGGAATCCGTCGTTGGGGGCCGAGGGCGGAAACACCTTGTCCTCGCGGAACAAATCCACAACGAATTGTGAGCCCGCGACGCCCGCCTCAGAGGTCAGTTCACCGGGGCCAAACCCCACACCTTCGCGCGACAGGGTCAGGCTGGCCCAATGGTCGTGCCCGCCCCGCGCGCCGCGAAAGCCGAAGCCATAGACATCTGTCTGGCCATCGCCGTTGGTATCGCGGGTCAAGGCCCGGGCGGCATCGCGGAATTCGTCGCAGGTGGTGGGCGGGGTGAGGCCCAGTTCTGCAAACATGTCGGTGCGGTAATAGAGGTACAACACCACATACTGGACCGGCAGGTAATACTGGCTGCCGTCCGCCGCCGCCGTCAGGGTCATCAGGTTGTCCTGAATCTCGCCGACGCCTTCCCAGCCATCGATCCAGGGGCCCAGCGGTTCAAGAGCGCCCATCTCGATCAGACGGGGTTGGGCGTTCAGCTTGACCAGGGCCGCGTCGGGCCCGGTGCCTGCCGCGATCGAAGTGTACAACTGATCGTAATAGCTGTTCCAGGGTACATTTTCGGCGTTGATGGTGATGCCGGGATTTTCGGTCTGGAATTTCTCGACCAGCGCCGACATGGGGTTGTCGGGGTTGTCGAAGTGATACCAGAAATTCACCTCCTGCGCCGATGCGCTGCCTGCCAGGGCAGTGCCCGCCAGAAGCGCCGCTATCAGGGTCTTGTTTGGGTTGTTCAGTCTCATGGTCTCTCCTCCCGTGAAAAAATTTCGGTTCCGATGTGTTGCGGTCTTGCGGTGAAGCCGCGAAATGCGGCCCCCGCATCCGCCAGCGCCAGCCGCGCCTCGGCCAGCGCATGGGTCATCTGCAGGAAACCGTGCACAACGCCGCCGTGCAGACGGAACGTGTCGCGGCGGCCAAGGGCCGACAGCCGCCGGAACAGCCGTTCGGTGTCCGACCGCAGCGGATCGATCTCGGCGGCGTTCAGGTACAACGACGGCAGGGCGGTCAGGGCGCCGTCATCGGCGGCCAGCGGGGCGATCCTGGGGTCGGTGCGCTGCGGTTCGGCGGCGTACCAATCCCAATAGCGGCGCATCTTGTCGCGGGTCAGGCCCGGGCCGTCGGCGCAGTCGATATAGGATGGCGTGTCGAAATCGGCCCCGTAAACGCCATAGAACAAAAGGCCGCAGTCGGGTTGCGGCCCGCCGTTCAGCATCAGCGCCAAGGCCAGGTTCGCCCCGGCGCTGTCGCCTGACAGGGCGAAGGGGCCGGTCAGATCGGCGAACGGCCCCTGTCGGGCGGCCAGCGTGTGCCAGACGGCGCGGCAATCGTTCAACCCCGCAGGATAGGGATGTTCGGGTGCAAGACGATAGTCGCACATCACGACGCGGGCCTGCGCCGCGATGGCCAACAAACGGGCGCAGCGTTCGTGGGTGGCCATCGAACAGAAGGCCCAGCCGCCGCCGTGGACGAACAGGATCGTGCCGCTCACCGGTCCGGGTGGCGTCAGGATGCGGCACGCGATGTCGCCCGCCGGGCCTGATACGGCCACCGCCCGCGTTTCGGCCATGGCGGGCAGATCGACGTTCCAGCGCGCATTGCCCGCCTCGGCTTGTGCGCGCCCCTCTGCGGGTGGCAGCCGGGTGGGATCGGCAAGGCCCGCGTCTTCCACCGCAAGCCTGTCAAGGATCGACTGCATGTCAGGCGAGGGGCGCGAACGGGTCATCCGGCGGCCTCCACGATATTCGGGCCGAAATCGACGATGGTGGTGATGTGGTGCGACAGGGCCGCGCGCGCCCGCTCGGCATCGCGGGCCTGCAATGCGTCGATGATGACGATATGGCGGTTGGCGGTTTCGGTCAGGTCGCGGTTCTGGTCGGGGTGCAGGATCTTGTACCGGTGGGCATGGATCAGCGCACGGGCCAGCACAGGGCGGACCGGCGGCAGATCGGCCCGCGCGAACAGTTCGGAATGAAACGCCCGGTCATGGACCGACAGCAGATATTCGTCGCCCGCCGCCGCTGCGGCCTGCATCGCCCCAAGGTGAACGCGCATCGCCTCGGCCAGGGCAGCGCCGTCCCGCGCCATGGCCCGGACAACCCCGCGACACTCGATGTCATGGCGCAGGCGGATCAGTTCTTCGGCATCCTCGGCCCGGCAATCGACGACGGTCGTGCCGCGATGGGGTTGGCGGTGGACCAGCCCTTCCTCCTGCAAAAGTAACAACGCCTCGCGCACCGTGCCCTGGCTCACCTCGAACCTGTTGGCAAGCTCAAGCTCCAGCACGGCGGAACGGGGCGCCAGCATTCCCAGAACGATCTCGCGTTGCAGACGCGTATAGATCAGGTACGACCGGCGGGATGCCACGGCCCGGGCCGCAGGAGGGGGCGCCGATCTGGGAAAGTTCTCGGCGGCCATTCAGCCTCGCTTGCTTTCAGGTATCGTTATCAATAACGATAATACGCAAGGCGCCAGGACAAGCAAGCGCCAATCGGGTGGATCGACAAGGGAGACAGGACCGATGGCCACCATCACGCTGCAAGGGATCGTCAAGACCTATGGCGCGGTGCGGGCGATCCACGGCATCGATCTGGAGATCGGCGATGGCGAATTCGTGGCGCTGGTCGGTCCGTCGGGCTGTGGCAAATCCACGCTGTTGCGCATGGTGGCCGGGCTTGAGGAGATCACCGAGGGCCGGCTTCTGATCGGCGACAGGGTGGTGAACGCCGTCGAACCCCGCGACCGCGACATCGCCATGGTTTTTCAGGACTATGCGCTTTATCCCCACATGAGCGTTGCCGAAAACATCGGCTTTGGCCTGAAGATGCGCGGAACGCAGAACGCGGATCGAAAGGCCCGCATCGCCGAGGCTGCGAAGATGCTCCAGATCGAGGCGCTGCTTGATCGGCGGCCTGCCGAGCTTTCGGGCGGTCAGCGACAGCGGGTCGCCATGGGCCGGGCCATCGTGCGCCGCCCCTCGGCGTTCCTGTTCGACGAACCGCTGTCCAATCTGGATGCCAAGCTGCGGGTCGAAATGCGTACCGAGATCAAACGGTTGCACGGTCTTCTCGGGCGCACGACGATCTATGTCACCCATGACCAGGTCGAAGCCCTGACCCTGGCGGACCGTGTGGTGATCCTCAGGGACGGCAGGATCCTGCAGGAGGGTCCGCCGCTGACACTGTACGAGGCACCCGCCTCGCGGTTCGTGGCCGAATTCATCGGCTCGCCGCAGATGAACATCTTCGAGGGCACCGTGCGCCATTCCGCGTCGGGTGCCGCGGTCGAAATCGGCGGCCTGCGCCTGCCCTTCGCACGGATCGACGCCGCCGATGGGGAAAAGGTGCATCTCGGCGCCCGGCCCGAGGCGATCTGTCTCTGCCCGCCGGGCGAGGCGGACCTGCGCGCGACCGTCGAGGTATTCGAGCCGCTGGGGTCGGACACGATGGTATCGACCCGGATCTGCGGGACGATGGCGGTCGTGCGGCTCAGCCCCGAAACTCCGGTGGTACGCAACATGGAACTGCCCCTCCGTTTTGATCGCAGGAAGCTGCATGTGTTTCATGCGGGAACCGGCGAAAGGATCGCTTCGCTGGGCGAGGGTTGACGCCGCCAGTTGGCGGCATGATCGGTGCTCGGTCAGTCCGAATCCGGTGACTCGAACGGCCTCGACATTCCGGTACGACCCAAGCCGGTTGCCACCCGTCCATCGACTTGAGCCGCTGCACCCTCGCGTTCGCCGCCGCTGTGACACGGCGGGGCAGGGTGGATCGGCAGTCTGGTCTTTGCGGTGGCGATCCTGCTGCCTGAAGCGTTTCGGGAAACCTCGAATCGCCAAAACCCTGCCGCGCTTTGCGCTCTCGGGACATTGGCGATGCGCTATGTCTCAAGTATTCCCAGAAACGCTTTAAGCGTATTGCGTTTGATATCGATCGAAAGACGCTGCCTCCCGCCGGTGGCTCGAACGCGCCGTTCGACAAGGCCTGTCCCCTATGAAACGCAAAACGCCCTAGCTGCGCAGCGCCTCCAGCCTGGAAGTGGCGTCCAGCAGGGCGCGGGCGATCTCGGCCTCTCGCCCGGTTACGTCGTCAAAAAGTCCGGGCAGCTGCAACACGAAAGTCGGCTCGCCGGACTGGTCGCGCACTGCGGTGGCCAGCGACATCACCGCGAGATGCAACTCGCCCCGGCTGACGGCATAGCCGCGTTGCCGGGTGGCGGCAATCTCGGCCACCAGCGTTGCACGGTCGACGATCGTATTGGCGGTATAGGCCACCGGGCGCCAGGCTTCGATCCACGCCGCGGCCCGGGCGGGATCGAGGCAGGCAAGCACGGCCCTGCGTTGTGCCGGCGAGTCGGCGGGAAAGACATGGCCGATCGGAAAGGAGATGATCAGTTCGCTCGTCTCCTCGGCCTTGTCGAGTGCGACGAACCCGCCGTCTCCGGGCAGCACCCGGGTCAGAACGCTGGGCAATCCGGCTGCACGCGACAGCCCGCGCAGGATGTCGCGCACCGCCTCGGCCCGCCCCGGAGCGACCATCAGGCTTGAGCAATCCGCCAGCAGTCCGGCCGCAAGGCGATAGCGGTGTGTTGCCGAATCATGGGCCAGCCAGCCCTGCGCCAACAGCGTGCCGAGGATGTTGAAGCAGTGGCTGCGCGTCAGCCCCAGTGCCGCGCTGATCTCGGGCAAAGCGCCGCCATTGTCGCCGCGCCGGTTCAGAAAACGCAGTATTCGCACGGCCTTGTCAACGGCCGGAACAGAAAGTGGCATGCGATCCCTCCTGGAGACATTTCGACGAGGTGCCCCAAGGTCAACCACGCGCCTTGACAGAAACCTCGGGGCGCGCCTATCGTCCGTATATAGAATAGATGTTCTGCATACAGAATAAAGTGGGAGAGTGAGATGATCAAGCGCAGATCGACGACGCTGCCAGCACTGGCGGCGCTTCTGACCGGGCTGGCCGCCGTGCCGACCGACGCACAGCAGATGTTGCAACTCGGGCATGTCTATGACCCGGCCCATCCGATGCACATCGCCGCCGAGGAAGCTGCGGTGTCGTTCGCGGCCTGTACCGGCGGCAGCTATGGCATCGAGGTGCTTCCGGCCTCGCAACTCGGTTCGGAGAGCGCGCTCAACGAGCAGATCCGCTTCGGCGGGGTGGACATCATCTTCACGGGGCAGATCTTCGCCTCAAGCTCCTATCCGCCGCTGGCCATCGGGGCCGCGCCCTATATCTTCGCCAGTCGCGACCAGGCGCTGCGCTATCGCACCAGCGACATCTTCTCCGGGCTGTGGGACGGATGGAACGCGGCGACCGGCCAGCACATCCTTGGCGCGGGCTATTTCGGCAGCTTCAACGTCTCGTCCAACGACCCCATCGTGACCCCTGCCGACATGGTGGGAATGCGCGTGCGGGTGCCGGATTCGCCGATCTACATGGCATTTCCCGCCGCCGTGGGTGCAAACCCCACGCCTGTGGCCTTTGCCGAGGTGTATCTGGCCCTGCAACAGGGGCTGGTCAGCGGCTCGGTCAATCCTCTGCCGGTGACGAACTCGATGCGCTTTTACGAGGTGCAGGAGTATGTCGCGCTGACCGGGCATCTGGTGGAATATGTGCTGTGGATCGTCGGCGACCATGTCTGGAGCGCGATGACCGAGGCGGAGCGCGCCTGCATGCGCACGGCCGCCGAAAGCTTTGGCGACGCCTCCACCGCAACAATCGTCGCGCAGGAGGACAGCCTGCGGGTCAGCATGGCCGCCGAGGGCAAGATCGCCTTCACCGATCCCGACATCGCGGCCTTTCAGGAGGCGACAGAGGATGCAATCGCCGACATGGCGACAGAACTGGGTGTGCCCGATGATCTGATCACGGCGATCCAGGGGCTCTAGGGCGATGCCGCTCGACTCCGGCAACCCCATCGCCGGCGGCGCAGCGGCGGACAGGCCGGGGTGGCGGCAGATCATCGCCGCCCCCGAGGATGTGCTGGGAACGCTGTGCCTGCTGGCGATTCTGTGCGTCATGGTGCTGGGTGTCGTGTTCCGCTATGTGCTCAACTCCAGCCTGTCATGGACCGAGGAGCTTTCGCGCTATGGGCTGGTCTGTGTCACATTCCTTGGCTGTGCGACCGGGTTCCGCCGGACAAGCCATATCCGCGTCGACCTGATCGACGGCTGGCTTGGCCCGGCGGGCCGCCGGGTGGTGGGCTTCGTCGCCGATGCGATCTCGCTGGCCTTCGTGGTGTTTCTGGCATTGCAGGCGCTGGGCCTGATGGAGGTGCTGCGCAACGCGCGCAGCGCCTCGATGCAGATGCCGATGGGCTATGTCTATCTCGCCGTGGTGATCGGCACGGCGGCGGCGGCGCTGCGGCTGGTGCTGCCCTGGATCGGCCGGATGCTGCGGTATGACCGTGCAGGACCGCGATGATCCTGCTGTTCGGAGTTCTTGCGGGGCTCTTGCTGCTGGGCGTGCCGGTGTTCGTGGCCATCGGCGGCGCCGCGGTTGCCTACATTCTTGCCAACGACATCCCGACGCTGATCGTGGCGCAGCAGATGGTTGGCGGGATCGACAGCTTTCCGCTGCTGGCGGTGCCGTTCTTCATCCTTGCGGGCAACCTGATGAACGCGGCGGCGATCACCGACCGGTTGTTCGACTTCGCCCGTTGCCTCGTGGGGCATCTGCGCGGCGGGCTGGGGCATGTGAACATTCTTGCCAGCATGATCTTCTCCGGCATGAGCGGGGCGGCTGTGGCCGACGCCGGTGGCCTCGGCACGGTCGAACTGCGCGCGATGAAGGCGCAGGGCTACGATCTGCGGTTCGCAGTCGGAATCACCGCAGCCTCCAGCACCATGGGGCCGATCATCCCGCCAAGCCTTGCGATGGTCGTTTACGGCGTGACGGCGAGCGCCTCGATCGGACAGCTGTTCGTGGCGGGCATCGTGCCGGGCGTGCTGATGGCGCTTTCGCTGCATCTGCTGGTCTGGGCCATCGCGCGACGGCGCAATTATCCGCGCGACCAGCGGGCAAGCCTTTGCCAGATCGCCCACAGCTTCAGGCAGAGCGTCTTTGCCCTGCTGATGCCGGTGCTGATCATCGGCGGCATCGTCGGCGGCGTCACGACACCCACCGAAGCAGCGGTCGTGGCGGTGGTCTATGCCACGCTTGTCGGCGCGCTGCTCTATCGCAGTCTGTCGCTGCGCCGCTTCTTCGAGGTGCTGCGCGAGACCTTCGAGACCACCGCGGTCGTGATGCTGATGGTGGCGGCCTCGGCGCTGTTCGGCTGGGTGCTGGTGCGCGAGGGGGTGGCGCGCCAGTTCGCCGCCGCGCTGCTGACCTTCGCGGACAACCCTGCCGAGGCGATGCTGGTGCTGCTGATCATCCTGCTCGTCGTCGGCATGTTCATGGAAACGATAGCGGCAATCGTGCTGCTGACGCCGATCTTTCTGCCGGTCCTGGCGATCTATGGGATCGATCCGGTGCAGTTCGGCGTGGTCATGGTGCTGAGCCTGATGATCGGCCTGATGACCCCGCCGATCGGGCTGTTGCTGTTCGTGATGGCGCGATTGTCGGGGCTCGACCTGATGCAGACCTTTCGTGCCACCCTGCCTTTCATGCTGCCGCTTGGCGCGGTGCTGCTGGCAGTGGCTTTCTTTCCGGCGATCGCGCTGACGCTGCCGTCGCTGCTGTTTCCGCGCTAGGTGCCGGGCTGTCCGCGCGCCGCAACCAAGGGGAGATGCGTGTCCGATGATAAAGGTGATCGACCTGTCGCTGGCCATCGAGAACGGGATGCCGGCGCACCGGACCATGCCGCGCCCGATCTACCTGCCGTTCCTGAGCCATGAGCAATGCCTCGAACTGGGCCTCGGCACGCCCGCCGATCCGTTCACATCGGCCATCGAGTATCTGGGCATGCTCAACCATGTCGGCACCCATGTGGACGCGCTTTTTCACACCAACCCCGAGGGCGCGACCATCGACGAGATGCCGATAGAGATGTTCATCGGCAAGGCCGTCTGCCTTGACCTGCGCCATATCCCCGATCTGGGCCTGATCGACGTCGCCGATCTGGAGGTGGCCGAGACAGCGGCGGGTGTGCGTGTCGACGGCCATATCGTGCTGCTCAACACCGGGCTGCATGCGCGGCATTATCCCAAACCGTCGGTCATGACATCGAACCCCGGGCTGACGGCGGCGGCGACACACTGGCTGGCCGACCGGGGATCGCGGATGCACGGGGTCGAGGGGCCTTCGACCGACCTGCCCTCGAACGATCTGTTTCCCAGCCACCGGGCCTGCCGCGACCGTGGCATCAGCCATTATGAATGGCTGGTGAACCTCGAACAATTGGTCGGGGTGGGCGAATTCCGATTTCAGGGCGTTCCGCTGAAACTGCACCGCGGATCGGGCTCGCCGGTGCGCGCGCTGGCGTTTCTCGAATGACGGCCGACATGCAGATCTGCCGCCTCGACGCGGCGGGGCTGCAGGCCGCCTATCGGCGCGGCACACTCTCGCCAGTCGAGGCGGTGGCCAACGCGCTGGCCCGCTGTGACGACACCCAGCCGATGCTCAACGCCTTCGTCGCGCGCTGCGACGACCGCGCACTTGCCGAGGCGCGTGCCTCCGAGGATCGGCACCGGTCCGGCACGGCGGTGGGCCCGCTTGATGGCGTGCCGGTGTCGGTGAAGGATCTGATCGAGGTCGCGGGCATGCCTTGTGTCTATGGGTCGCGCAGCATGCTGGGTCATGTGCCCACCGAAGATGCGCCCGCCGTCGCGCGGTTGCGCGCGGCCGGCGCAATCGTGATCGGCAAGACCGCGACCTCGGAATACGGCTACAAGGGCTATACCGAAAGCCCGGTGCACGGGCTGACCCGCAACCCCTGGGATCTGGCGCGCACGCCGGGCGGATCCAGCGGCGGGGCGTCGGCCTCGGTCGCCGCCGGGGTCACGCCCATCGCGCTGGGCACCGACGGCGGCGGTTCGATCCGCAGCCCGGCGGCACTGACCGGACTGGTCGGAATCAAGGCGCAGTTCGGTCGCGTGCCGGTCTGGCCGGCCAGCGCGACGCCGACGCTGGCACATGTCGGCCCGCTGGCCCGCAGCGTCGCCGATGCCGCAGCCGTGCTGGCCGTCATCGCCGGGCCCGACCCGCGCGACCACAGCTCGCTGCTGCCTCTGCCCGGTCTGGCGGCTGCGGTCGCCGGTCTGCGCGTGGCGTTCAGCCCGACGCTCGGCTATGCCACGGTCGCCCCGGACGTGGCCGACACGGTCGCCGCAGCGGTGGCGGTGTTGCGCGAAATCTGGCCCGGGATGGTGGACCTGGAGGCACCATTTCCCGACCCGGCGCACATCCTGGCCACCGAATTCATCGCCGGATGTGCTGCGCGGCTGGCGCCCACACTGGCCGGGGCGCCCGAACAGATCGACCCTCCGCTGCGCGCGGCAATCGCGGCGCTGGCCGCACGCCCGGCCACGGACTATGCACAGATACTGGCCGCGCGAATGGTGCATCGGGCGCGGCTGGAGCAACTGTTTCGCGAGATCGACCTCTTGATTACCCCGACCACGCCCACCGTGGCCTGGCCGCTGGGACAGTCGGTGCCACCCGGGCTGGAGGCGGCGACGGTCTGGTCGTTCTTCACCTATCCGTTCAACCTGACCGGCCAGCCCGCCGCCAGCCTGCCCTGCGGCACCGGCAGCCACGGCCTGCCCGTGGGCCTGCAGATGATCGCCGCGCCACAGGCCGAAGCAACGCTGATCGCCGCCCTGGCCGCAGCCGAACAGGCACTCGCTCTGCCAGTTTCTTCCTTACCGCTGACCGCCGGCTGATGACTGTCGTCACGGCGCCGTCCGCTGCTTGCGCGGATCCGTGTCCCATGCCCGGGGCGATGACGGTTCCGGCCGGTCGCATCCCCGGCGTGAACGGCTGAGGCGGCTTTTCCCGGTGCAGTCCCAAGGTCAAGGGCGGATCGTCGTGATCCAGCCGAAGGCACGCGATTCGCGCCGCCACCACCCGCGCCTCATGTTCGGGTAAATCCTCCTGCCGCAACCGGTCGGGCCGGGTCTGAACCGATGACCTGAAAGACCTCCCCCGGCGTGCCGTTTGTGCGATTGGCCCTGTCCGGGTCAGGACGCGGCCGGGGTCGCGACACCCCGAAAAACGAGTGTCACACACCCCTGAGGAGAGTGTCGCGCCCATGAAAAAAACACGTTTGTGGCGAGTTAACAAAACGTTAATGGCGCCTGCTGACCCGGCACCGCATGGGTAAGGCACTGTTGGTAAATGACTTTCAACCATGCTCCCCAGACCTGTCCTAAAAGCTAGGTTGAGTTGCGCGCGATTTCGACGTTCATTGGCACGCAAGCGTAGGTTATTGGAGTAGCGTTATGAAACACCCCGTGGATGTGCATGTCGGCAAGCGTGTGAGGCACCGTCGATGGATGCTGGGCATGACCCAACAACAGCTGGCGCAACTGGTCGGGATCAAGTTTCAGCAGATCCAGAAATACGAAACCGGGATGAACCGCGTCAGCGCCTCGCGCCTGTGGGACATCGCGGCAGCGCTCGACGTGCCCGTGGCCTATTTCTTCGAGGGGATGGACCAGGCCGAGGGCGTCGAAACCGCCACCACCGGCCCCGTGCGCGGCGATATCCTGGCCGACAAGGAGGCGCTGGAACTCGTGCGCTCGTATTATGCGATCCCCGAAAATCAGCGCCGCCGCCTGTTTGAACTGGCGCGCGTCCTGTCGGACGTGGCGTGATCGCTTGACCGACCGGCCCCCGGCGCCCTAGGCAGTCCGGGGGGTATGTCATGGACGAACAGACAAAATCCGAACTGATGGCCTGCGCCCATGCGCTGGCCGATGCGGCCCGGCCCGAAACCCTGCGCTATTTCCGCAGGGCCGCGCTGGACTGCGACAACAAATCCGACACCGGCTTCGATCCCGTGACCGAGGGAGACCGCGCCGCCGAGGCGGCGATGCGCGCGGTGCTGGCCCGGTTGCGCCCCGAGGATGCCATTCTGGGCGAGGAATTCGGCGCCACCCCCGGCACTTCGGGCCTGACCTGGGTGCTCGACCCGATCGACGGCACCCGTGGCTATCTGTCGGGTACCCCCACCTGGGGCGTGCTGATCGCCGTGGGCGATGACAGCGGCCCGGTCCTTGGGGTGATCGATCAGCCCTATATCGGCGAACGGTTCGTCGGCGGCTTTGGCCGGGCCTGGGTCGACGGTCCGCAGGGCCGCGTGCCGCTGCGCACCCGTCCGCCCCGCCCGCTGGAGCAGGCGATCCTGTTCACCACCTTCCCCGAAGTGGGCAGCGACATCGAAGGCCGGGCCTTCCGGGCCGTCTGCGACCGCGCCCGCCTGACGCGATTTGGCATGGATTGCTATGCTTATGCCCTGATCGCCGCCGGTCAGGTCGATCTGGTCATCGAGGCGGGCCTGCACAGCTATGACGTGCAGGCCCCCATCGCGGTGATCGCGGCGGCAGGGGGCATCGTCACCGATTGGACCGGGGCGCCGGTGCATCTGGGGGGCCGGGTGCTGGCCGCCGCGAATGCCGCCATCCATGGTGAGGCGCTGGCGCTGCTGCGCGGCGTGGCGGGGTGAGCCACCATCTGATCCGGGGCGCCCACACCGTCCTGACCATGGACGATGCGGGCGGGTTCGGACAGGGGCGCGCTGCTGTTGTCGGGGCCGGGCCGCGTGCGCGACCTGTTCGTCGAGGGACGGCAGGTGGTGCGCGACGGGCAGATCATCACGATGGACCTGCCCCGCGCCACCCTGGCACAGAACCGGCTGGCGCGGCGCCTGATCGAGACCGCCTGACTTTCAATGCCTCCGGCGGGAGTATTTTCACAAAAGAGAAACCCGGGTGCGCCAGTGTTTCTTCTTTGCAAAAATACTCCCGCGCGGAGCGCATCCGCCGTTGCCCCGAAAGCCGCCGCTCAGGTCCAGCGCCCCAAACGCGCAAACAGCCGCAGCCCAAACGCCGCATCCTTCGTCGCCGCGCTCAGCAGCGGGTCATAGGCGGCGCGGATCAGATCGCCGATTTCGGGGCGCAGGATCGTGCGCCCGTCCGGCAGCGTGGCGAGGGGCGAGCGATCGGTGAACGCCGTGTCCGACCACAGCAGGATCATCTGCACCGCCTGGGACAATGCCAGCGTTTCGGCGGGCACGTCGGAGAGGTGCGTGTCCATCCGGACAAGGGCGAACACCGCCTTGATCCCGCCGTCCGGCTGGAACCGGAACACGCGGTACTGGTTCGCCCCGGCGGCGATCAGCCGGTCGAGCAGGGGGCCAAGGTCGGGGATCATCCGGTCCAGCCCCGGCACCGCGCGCAGTTCATTCCAGTCGCGCAGGAAGAACATCAGCGTGTTGGCGCCCAGTTCCGGGTCGGTCTCGGCCATCCTGTGATCGGCCAGCGCCACCACCGCCTCGATCGCACCCTTGATCACCGGCAGCGTCGCGTCGTCCAGCCCGAAGACCACCGGCACGATGGGCCGCCCCCAGCGGGCGAAGGCGAAATCGCCGCCCGCCCGGGTGAACAGGGCGTTCACCTGTTCGGGGGTCAACCCGTTACTCAAGGGCCGCAGCAACCTCGTCGGACATGTCGAAATTGGCGGTAACGGTCTGCACGTCGTCGTCATCTTCCAGCGCCTCGATCAGCTTCATCAGCTTTTGCGCATCGGCGAGGCCCAGATCGGTACGGGTCTGGGGCTTCCAGATCAGCTTGGTCGTCTCGGAGGCGCCCAGGGCGTTTTCCAGCACCGTCGCCACCTCGTTCAGGTCGGTGTCGGCGCAATAGATCCAGTGGCCGTCGCCGTCCGATTCCACATCCTCGGCCCCCGCCTCGATGGCGGCCATCATCACGTCGTCGGCGCTGCCCGCGCCGGGCGGATACATGATTTCGCCCTTGCGGTCGAACATGAACGACACCGAACCCGTCTCGCCCAGATTGCCGCCGTTCTTGGTGAACAGCGACCGGACGTTGCTGGCCGTGCGGTTGCGGTTGTCGGTCATTGCCTCGACAATCACCGCCACGCCGTTGGGGCCGTACCCCTCATAGCGGATTTCATCGTAAGTCTCGGCGTCGCCGCCCACCGCCTTCTGGATCGCGCGGGTGATCACGTCTTTGGGCACCGACACCGACTTGGCCTCTTTCACCGCCAGGCGCAGGCGGGGATTCTTGTCGGGGTCGGGGTCGCCCATCCGGGCCGCCACCGTGATTTCCTTGGACAACTTGGAAAACACCTTGGCGCGCGCCGCATCCTGGCGCCCCTTGCGGTGTTGGATGTTCGCCCATTTTGAATGGCCTGCCATGGTGCCCATGCTCCGACTGCGTCTGCGGTTGATCCGCCGCTCTCTACTCCAACAGCGCGGGCGCGTTCAAGCCTTGTCGATCACGCCGGGCCCGGCACCCCGAATTGCGCCTCCTGCAAGGTCAGCACCGCCGTGCCGCCGCCGCTCAGGCGCACGAGAACACGCCGGGGCACCTGCGGGCCCGGGGGCAGAGTCACCTGATAGGGCGCGAGGTGCGCGCACCCCGCCAGTTGCCCGCTCCAGGCGCGCGCGCCGGACGGGCGCGGGGCGACACACAGCGCGCCATCGCTGAACTGCACCGTCACCGTGTCGCGGTACAGGATCGCCTGACGCGGCGCAGCACCCGCCCGTTCGATGGGGGCAGCGGCTGGGGGCGCAAGGCCGGGCGCCGCACATCCCGCCAGCAGCAGGGCCAATGCCAGAGCGCGCGTCACAGCGGCCAGATCAACGGTATTGTCACACATGCACTCAGCCCCAGCAGGATGTTGAGCGGGATACCGACCCGCATGAAATCGGTAAACCGATAACCGCCCGGCCCATAGACCAGCATGTTGGTCTGATACCCGATGGGCGTCGAAAACGCCGCCGAGGCCGCAAACATCACCGCCACCACCAGCCCCCGGGGGTCATATCCCAGCGCAAGCCCCAGTTCGATCACGATGGGGGTCAGGATCACGCCCACCGCATTGTTGCTGACCATCTCGGTCAGCGTCGAGGCCAGCAGATACACGCACAGGATCACCATCACCGGGGGCAGCCCGGTCAGCCACGGCTCGATCACCCCGACCAGAAGCGCCACGGCACCACTGCTCTGCATCGCCGCGCCCACGGCCAGCATCGCGAAGATCAGCGCCAGAAGCCGCCCCTCGATGAACGAAAACGCCTCGTCCGCGTCGATGCAGCGGGTCAGCAAAATCACCGACACCCCCAGCACCGCCAGCGCAAAGATCGGCGCCACGTCGAACGCCGCCAGAACCACCACCGCCGCCAGAACCCCTACCGCGATGGGCGCCTTGTTGCGCCGGAACGCCTGCACCGTGGGTTTGGCCACATCCACCAGGTTCATGTCCGACGCCAGCCGCTGGATGTCCTCGCCCGAGCCCTCCAGCAGCAGGGTGTCACCCACCTTGACCACCACATCGTCCAGCTGTCGGCCGATGTTCTGGTTCTGTCGGTGCACCGCCAGCGGATAGACGCCATAGCGCCGCCGCAACCGCATCGACCCCAGGCTGCGCCCCACCATCCGCGCCCCCGGGGTGATCAGCACCTCGACGGTTTCGGTGGCCACCGAACTCAGCTTGTCCACCGGGCGCAGGTTCGGATCCTGCTGCAAGCCCAGCAATTCCGCCATCTCGGTGCGCAGGACCACCCGGTCGCCCGCCTCCAGCACCACATCGCCCATGGCCCGGCGCAGCGAGGCATCGCCGCGCAGCACATCGATCACGCGCACCCCCTCGCGCTGGAACAACCCCACGTCGCCCGGCTTCTCGCCGATCAGGCTGGACCCCTCGGGCAGCGCGACCTCGGTGAAGTATCTCATCTTCCTCCGGTCGCCCAGCAGGCCCCCCATCGACTGGCGCTCGGGCAGCAGGTGCCGCCCGATCAGCGCCATGTAGATGCCGCCGATGGCCACCTGCAACAGGCCCAGCGGCGCGATCTCGAAGATCGAGAACCCGGCCATCCCGATGTCGCGCGCCACCCCGTCGACCAGAAGGTTCGTCGAGGTGCCGATCAGCGTGATCGTGCCCCCCAAAATCGCCGCATAGCTGAGTGGGATCAACAGCTTGGAGGGCGATATTCCCATCCGCTTGGCCAGTTGCACGAACACCGGAATCATCACAACCACCACGGGCGTGTTGTTCATGAACGCCGAACCGATGGCCACGATCAGCAGCGCCAGAACCACGGTCAGCACCGGCTGCGCCTCGGCCCGGGCCTCGGCCTGTTCGGTCAGCCATTGCAGCGCGCCGGTGCGCACCAGGGCCCCCATGATCAGGAACATCGCCGCGATGGTCCAGGGCGCCGAGTTCGAGAACACCCGGATCGCCGCGTCATAGGGCAACAGCCCCAGCACGAACAGCGCCGAGGCCCCCGAAATGGCCACCACCTCGGTCGGATAGGTTTCGCGCACGAACATGACCAGCATGCCAGCGATGACCGCGAAACACAGAACCGCCTGAGCGGTCGGGCCGAAACTGAACAGATCCATCGCCCGTCCCCCCTGCTGTGCGCCTCAGACTCTAGCGTGCCCCGGCGCCGCCACAAGCCCGGTTCTGGGGCGCGGCTGAACCAGGAACACACCTGACAGCAAAACCAGCATCGCCAGCCACAGCGCGCCCGAATACCGCTCGTCCAAAAGAACCATGGCCCAGCCGACCCCCGCCGCCGTCACGATATAACTGACCTGCGCGGCGAACACCGACCCCGCCCGCCCGACCAGCCAGACATAGGTGGCATAGACGCAGGCATGGATGCACGACGACGCGACAAGCGCCAGATCGGGCAGGCCCCAGGGCGCGCGGGGGTCGATGAACTGGCCGGTGGCCAGGGCCAGCGGCAGCACCAGAACCGCCCCGATCAGCGACGCGCCCAGCAAGACCTGCACCGCATCAAGGCCATAGGTGCCCCACTTCGCCACGATATTTCCCTCCAGCCCGTACAGCGCCGCCGCCGCCAGCGACAGCGGCACGAAGGCCACCAGCGCCCGGTCGGGCAGGGCCGCCCCCGGCGCCACAAGAATCAGCACCCCCACCAGACCCAGCAGCAGTCCGAAGCACCGCCGCCAGGCGAATCCCTCGTTGCCCATGGCCAGCGCGATGGGAAAGGCGAACATCGGGATCAGCGACATGACGACCGAAATCACTCCCGCCGGCAGATGGATCGCCGCCGTGAACGACGCGGAATTGGGCAGCACCGTCCCGATCACGGCCACCACCAGGTACAGCCGGACCTGCGCCAGACCCAACGGCAATCGCCGCCGCCGCGCCAGAGTCACCGCCCCCAGCAGCACGATGCCGATGGCCTGTTGCCAGAAGATCAGCCCGAAATGGCGGTAGCCTTCGCTGACCGCCACCTTGCCCAGCGGGATCGTCAGCCCCCAGCCCACCCCGAGGCAGATCAGCACCATATACAGAAACGCGCGCCCGTCGCCCCTCACGCCAAGACGCCCCCTTCTTTCTTGCCTGAAATATCCCCGCCGGAGGCTCCGCGGCCGGCAACCTGTGCCAGATCGGCACTCATGGCGCCGCCCCCTGCAACACGCCCCCTTCGCGCACCATCGCCAGGCGCAGGGCGCGCCCCGTGGCATCGTCGGTCTCGACGAACAGCCCCGACAGGGTGGCAGGTCCGGCGGCAGGCTCGAACCGGCCCTTGGCCATGCCGGTGATGAACCGCTGCATCGGCTCGGTCTTGTCCATCCCGATGACCGAGTTGTAATCGCCGCACATCCCCGCATCGGTCTGGTACGCGGTGCCGCGCGGCAGGATCATCGCATCGGCGGTGGGCACATGGGTATGGGTGCCCACCACCACGCTTGCCTTGCCGTCGCACCAGTGCCCCATGGCCATCTTCTCGCTTGTCGCCTCGCAGTGCATGTCCACCAGCGCGGCATTCACCTGCACGCCAAGGGGGGCGGCCTTCAGTACCGGCTCGATGGCGGAGAACGGGTCGTCGAAGGGCCGCTTCATGAACACCTGCCCCAGCACCTGCGCCACCAGCACCTTGCGCCCGCCCGGTGCGTTGAACACCCGCGCCCCGCGTCCGGGGGCCGCCTTGGAAAAATTCAGGGGCCGGATGATGCGGGGTTCGGTCTCGATGAACTGCAACATGTCCTTCTGATCGAAGGCGTGATCGCCCAGTGTGACCACATCTGCCCCCGCCGCCAGCAGGGCGCGGGCGTGATCGCCCGACAGCCCGACGCCGTTGGTGGCATTCTCGCCGTTCACCACGACGAAATCCAGCCGCCAGTCGGCGCGCAGCCCGGCCAGCCGTTCGGTGATCGCGGCCCGGCCCGCGCGGCCCATCACATCGCCAAGGAACAGTATTCTCATGTCGGTTTGCGTAAGGCCACCGCGCGCCAAGGGCAAGCGCCGCCGCGCCGCTTGGCTTTTGCGCCACACCGCGCCAGACTGCGCCCCGGGCAGACTGCGCCCGACCCAATCTGCCGGAGGCCCGACCATGTACATCGCGATGAACCGTTTCACCGTGCCCACAACCAATGCCCAGGCGTTCGAGGCGCTGTGGCTGAACCGCGACAGTCAATTGAAGGGGATGGACGGTTTCGTCGAATTCCACATGCTCAAGGGCCCCGAGGCCGAGGGCATGATCCTCTATGCCTCGCACACCGTCTGGGCCGACGAGGCGGCGTTCCGCGCCTGGACCCGCAGCGATGCCTTCCGCGCGTCCCACCGCAACGCCGGGAGCAGCGCGCAAAAGCTGCACGAGGGCACGCCGCGGTTCGAGGGGTTCGCCACGATCCAGCACATCGCCTGAGCCGGGCGATCAGGGCGTGATCACCCCCGCCTCGGTCACGATCATGTCCAGCGGTTGATCGTTGGGGTCCAGCGGCAAATCATCGACCTGTTGCGCGGCAAAGGCGAAGCCCACCGAGACGACCGGGCCCCGGGCGCGCAGGCCCTGCAACGTGCGGTCATAAAAACCCCCGCCATAGCCCAGCCGCCCCCCCGCCGCCGTGAAGGCGAGCAGCGGCACGATCACGATTCGCGGCGTCATCCAGTGCGGAACTTCGGGCACCATCGCACCGAACGGCCCCGCCACCAGCGCACAATCGGGCGTCCAAAGCGCAAAGCGCAAGGGCAGGCCTGCGCCCTCGATCACCGGCACGCCCACTTGGCCGGACAGGGCGGCACCGGCCATCGCCGGGGTCGGGTCGATCTCGGTACGGATCGGCAGGAACCCCGAAACGGCCGCCCCCCGGTGGCACGCCAGAACGGCGCGCAGATGGGAACAACAATCGGCAGGAGCGGCCCCGAACGCCGGTTTCCGCCGGGCAAAGGCCGCCGTGCGCGCCGCCCTCTTGGCGTCCTCCAGGCTCACAGCAGCAATATTGCGGCCAGCCCGAGGAAGGCAAAGAACCCCACAACATCGGTCACGGTCGTCACGAACGCACCCGAGGCCAGCGCCGGGTCGATCCCGATTCTTTCCAGCACAATGGGCACCGCGACCCCGGCCAGCCCCGCCACGACAAGGTTGATCACCATCGCCGCGCCGATCACCAGGCCCAGCAGCGGCATGCCGAACCAGATGATGCCGACGATCCCCATGATCACCGCGAACAGGCAACCGTTCAGCAGACCCGCCACCACCTCGCGCCGCAGCACGCGCAGGGCGTTGGACGCGGTCAGGTCGCGTGTCGCCAGGGCGCGCACCGCCACCGTCATCGTCTGGGTTCCCGCGTTGCCGCCCATGGAGGCCACAATGGGCATCAGCACCGCCAGCGCCACGATGGCGGCCAGCACCGCCTCGAACTGCGAAATCACGACGCTGGCCAGGATCGCCGTCATCAGGTTGACGAACAGCCAGGGAAACCGCTGTTTCACGATTTCCAGCGTGCTGTCCGACAGGCTCTCATCGCCCACACCGGCGAGGCGCAGGATATCCTCCTCGTTCTCCTCGCTCAGCACGATCATCGCGTCGTCGATGGTGATGACGCCGACCAGCCGGCCGTCGGAATCGACCACCGGGGCGGAAATCAGGTGGTACTGGTTGAACGCATAGGCGACATCGGCCTCGGGCTCGTCCACCTCGAAGATGCGGAAGCTGGTTTCGGTGATGTCCGACAGCCTGACCTCGCGGCGCGAACTCATCAACTTGCCCAGCGTGACATAGGCGGCGGGGCGCAGGCGCGGATCGACCAGGATCAGGTGATAGAACTGGTCGGGCAGGTCGTCGTGGTTGCGCATGTAATCGATGGCCTGGCCCACGGTCCAGTGGTCGGGCGCCATCACCACCTCGCGCTGCATCAGGCGCCCGGCGGAATATTCCGGATAGGACAGGCCGCGTTCCACCGCCACCCGGTCCGCCGCTTCCAGCACCCGCAGGATCGCGTCCTGCTGCGGCTTTTCCAGATCCTCCAGCAGATCGACCACGTCGTCGCTGTCCATCTCGCGCACGGCGTCCGACAGAACCTGCGGCGACAGCGCCTTGACCACATCCTCGCGGATCGCCTCGTCGAGTTCCGACAGGATTTCACCGTCGAATTCCTTGCCGTAAAGCGTGATCAGCGCGCGCCTGTCGGCGGTGTCGACCTGCTCCAGAAGGTCGGCGATGTCGGCGGCGTGCAGCGGCTCCATGAGGGCGGTCAGCCGCACGGCGTTCCCCTCGTGCACCGCATCGAGGATCGACGCGACGGCGCGCCGGTTCAGCGCATAGGCGTCTTCGTCGTCGCCCTGACCTTCGGTGATTGCGTCCTGATCGCTCATGCCCGGCCTCCTGTGCGTTGCTGTGACACTTAGGGCAGGGCGGCGCAGGGGGCCAGCGGTTATGGCGATTTACCTCCGGGCCGGGCGGCCCTAAACAGGGCGGATGACCGCCGCAGCACCCCCCGCCCCGTCGCGCCTGATTATTGGGCAGACCCTGCTTTTCGGAGAGGATCCGTTCACCGTGCCACCGCCCGAGGCGGCGCTGCACGACAGCCGCGGCGCCCTGCTGATCGAGGGCGGGCGGGTGGCGGCGCGCGGCCCGGCGGCTGCCCTGCGCGCGGCCCATCCGCAAGTGGCGGTCGAGGATATGGGCGATTCGTTGCTCTTGCCAGGCTTCGTCGATGCCCACGTTCACTATCCGCAGACGGCGATCATTGCCAGCTGGGGCAAGCGCCTGATCGACTGGCTGAACACCTATACCTTTCCCGAGGAAATCCGCCTGCACGACCCGGCCTATGCGGGCGCCATCGCCGCGCGGTATTTCGACCTGACACTGGCCCATGGCACCACCACGGTGTGCAGCTTCGCCACCTCGAACCCCGGTTCGGTCGATGCCTTCTTCACCGAGGCCGCGCGGCGCGGGGTGCGCGCCGTGGCGGGCAAGACCTGCATGGACCGCAACGCCCCCGCAGCGCTGTGCGACACCGCGCAAGGCGCCTATGACGACAGCAAGGCGCTGCTGCAACGCTGGCACGGGGCAGGGCGGCTGGAATACGCGATCACGCCACGTTTCACCCCCACATCCAGCCGCGAACAGATGCACGCGCTGGGCGCGCTCTGGGCCGAACACCCCGACTGCCTGATGCAGACCCACCTGAGCGAACAGGTGGACGAAATCGCCTGGGTGCGCGATCTGCACCCCCAGGCGCGCGACTACCTCGACACCTATGAACAGGCCGATCTGCTGGGTCCGCGCGGGGTGTATGGCCACGCGATCCACCTTGAGGCGCGCGAGGTGGACAGGCTGGCCGAGGTGGGGGCCGCGCTGGTGCATTGCCCCACCTCCAACGCGTTCATCGGCTCGGGGCTGTTCCGGATGGCGGCGCTCAAGGCGCGGGGCCTGTCTGTCGGGCTGGCCACCGACACCGGGGGCGGGTCGTCGTTCTCGATGCTGCGCACCATGGCGGCGGCGTATGAGATCGGGCAGATGGCGGGCACGCCGCTGCACCCGGCGCAACTGCTGTGGCTGGCCACCGCCGGGTCGGCCCGCGCGCTGCACATGGCCGACCGGATCGGCACGCTGGCGGTGGGGTCCGAGGCCGACATCGTCGCGCTGAACCTCGCCTCGACCCCGGCCATCGCGCAGGCGGCAGCGCGGGCCGGTGACATCTGGCAGGCGGTGTTCCCGACGATCATGATGGGCGACGACCGGGCCATCGCCGGGGTCTGGGTGGCGGGGGCGCGATGCTGACCTTCGCCGCCGCCGTGTTCTTCCTCGTGATCACGCCGGGGCCCGGCGTGCTGACCCTGGCCGGGGTCGGCTCGGCCTTCGGGCGGGGGCCCGGGCTGCGGTTCATGGCTGGCCTGTTCATCGGGCACAACATCGTGGCGGCCCTTGTGGTGTCGGGCATCGCGGCGCTGATCCTGACCGAACCGCGCCTGCGTGTGGTGCTGGCGGTGCTGACCATCGGCTATCTCGGCTGGCTTGCCTTCCGCATCGCGTTCGCGGGGGCGAAGATCGCCTTCATCCAGCGCCAGAGCGCGCCGGGCATTCGCGGCGCGATGCTGCTGCAAGCGATCAACCCCAAGGCCTATGCCGTCAACACGGCGCTGTTTTCGGGTTTCGCCTTCCTGCCCGACAACCCGCCGGTGGAAATCGCGGTGAAGTTCGTCATCCTGGGCGCGCTGTGGCTGGCGATCCACGGACTGTGGCTCTGGGCCGGTCTGTCGCTGCACCGGCTGGACCTGTCGCACCGCACCCAGCGGACGATCAACATGGCCATGGCTGCGTCGATGTTGACGGTGGTGGGGCTGGCGGCGTGGTCGCAGTTCGGCGGGTAAGGTGCGTCGGGCTCGCGCGGACCCTGCGGGGAATTATTCATGACTAAAGAAGAAACGGGGGGCAGATGAGCGAGACAAGGGAAAATGCGCCGGAAAAGGTCGAGATCGCGGTGCCCTTCGGCGCCCTGACCATCGTGTCGCTGGCGTTGTATCAGATTTACCAAGTCAGCGGGGCACAGGGCGCCTGGCTGATCCTGCCCATCGCCTATGTCGCGCTGGGCCTTACCGCTTGCCTCGCCATGCTCGATACCCCGTCGCGCCTCTGGGTCGCGGGCACCCTGCGCAAGGGGCGGTTCACCCAGATTTACGCCGCGGCCACCCGGCGGCGGCTGGATTGGGTGTGGGTGCGGTTCTGCAACCCGGTTGAGGCGAAGGCGCCGGCGCTGGCTGTTTTGCGCGCGGCGCTGAGCGCGCGGTTGTGTGGCATGGCGCTGCTGATCTGGGTTTTGATCTGTCTGGGCGCGATGGTGTTGGCCCGGGGGGCGATCCTGCCTTCCGGGTGGGCCGGGCTGGTCCTGTTTGTGGCCGTCTTTGCGCTGATCAACGGTTTGTTCGATTTTCTGTCCTGCGCGGTCACCGTGACCCTCGTGCGTCTTGGGCTGCGCAGCGGTCGGCCCTTGGCGTTCGGTCTGCTTGACCTTGCCATCGCGGTTGCCCTGTCCCTCGCGCTGGGCGCCACGCTGGTGCTGGCGGTCGAGGGGCTGGGCCGGATCGCGGGCACACCTCTGCTGGACCACAAGGCGCTGTTCGCCGGGATCGCCGCAAACCCGCAGGATTATTTCTGGCTCTGCGCCATGGTCTTCTCCACGCTGATTCCCACCCTGGCCCATGCCGGGCTCAGCCTGCTGGGGTTTCAGGCCCTCGCCCCCCTGTTCCTGCGCCGCGCGGTGGCTGATCTCTTGCGCGATGCGGCGAAGGCCCGGTGGAAGGCGGCAGTGGCGCCGCTGGCCCTGGCCGCGCTCTGGATGGCGCCCTTCGCGGTGCTGGGGGCACTGGGTTGGCTGGTGTGGTGGGGCATCGGCGATGGGGTCGTCTGGCTCAGCTGGCGCTATCTCGATGCGCTTGGAGTGCTGTCGGTCTGGGTGGCGGGCTGAGCGATGGGAGGGGACAACGCCATGGATCAGCCGGTGAACAGGTTTGCCTGCCGGGTCTACTATGAAGACACAGACATGGCCGGGATCGTCTATTACGCGAACTATCTCAAATACATCGAACGCGCGCGCAGCGATTGGGTGCGCAGCCTCGGCATTGACCAGAACGCCCTGCGCGCACAGGGCACAGTGTTCGCGGTCGCGCGGATCGAGGCAGACTGGAAATCGCCCGCGCATTTCGACGACCTGCTCGAGGTGCTGACGACAGTGCAGCAGACCAGCGGCGCCCGGGTCGTCCTGCGCCAGAACGTGACACGCGGCGGGCACCTGCTGTTCGGCGCAACCGTCACCCTCGTCGCGATGGACATCAAGGGCCGCGCCACCCGTCTTCCGGCAGAGTTTCGCCGACAGATCCGATGATCACGGCAAAATGCATCGACAGAGGCGATGATATTGGATTTCCCCCTGACATTGCTTTAATGTCCCCGGCAGGGAAGGCCGACACAGAGCGGCCCAAGAGTGAGCAGGTATATGGAAACGGAAACCCTTGCGCTGGCGCATGGCGCCGATTTTTCGTTGTGGGGGCTGTATGCCCAATCAACGATCACGGTAAAGATCGTGATGTGGATGCTTGTGCTGTCCTCGTTCTGGGCGTGGGCGATCATCATTCAGAAACATATCGTGTTTCGCCGTGCCCGGGGCGAACAGGCGCAGTTCGAGGTGGCGTTCTGGTCGGGTCAGCCGCTGGACGAGCTGTATGACAAGATCGGCGCTGAACCCGACGGGCGGGCCCAGGCCGTGTTTGCCGCAGGCATGACCGAATGGCGCCGCTCACACCGCAGCGATGGTGGGCTGATCCCGGGCGCGCAGGCGCGCATCGACCGCAGCATGAACGTGGCGATCTCGAAAGAGGCGGACGGGTTGGAAAAGGGTCTGCCGTTTCTGGCAACCGTCGGCTCAACCGCGCCGTTCATCGGGCTGTTCGGCACCGTCTGGGGCATCA
>Ga0105053_10003287_pt1 | contig 24682 bp, 25 predicted proteins | sample BON01_FD_78093 | JGI IMG/M metagenome (GOLD analysis project Ga0105053, IMG submission 78093) | Freshwater microbial communities from Lake Bonney liftoff mats and glacier meltwater in Antarctica - BON-01 | ecosystem: Environmental > Aquatic > Freshwater > Ice > Glacier meltwater | place: Lake...
GAAATCCTATTCGGAAGAAGAGGCCGACACAAAACGAGAGGGATTAACGGACGAGCAAAAAGCCATCTTCGACATTTTACGGTATGGTAAAAAATTAGAAGAGAAAGAAAAAAATCAAATAAAGAAAATCTCTGTAGAAATGCTTGAAGAACTAAAAAAAGAAAAACTCAAGATAGAACAGTGGTCAGATAAATCGGTGACAGCAGCGGCCGTTTTTAATTATGTGAATAAAACACTGTTTGAAGTACTGCCATATCCAACCTATCAAGTAGACGATATAGATTTAAGGACAAATTTAGTTTATGAACATCTGAAGCATCAATATTTTGGAGGCGGCACGAGTATTTACGGGCGATATTAGCCAATAATCTGGCGGAAAGACATTTGAAAGACCGCACCAGCAACCGGTCTGAATATAACGATTCGATTTGTACTGCCGATTTCAGTTCAAACCTTGTCGCTTCATCGTGAAGGAGTGGCGAAATTAGTGTTTATAAAATGGTTCATTTGGTGTGTTTTAGATAACATTATGTAAAATGAATGCGTTTTGTTTCTTTAATGAAAATGGATTTTCAAATTAAAACCTTCAAATCCGGATATAACGGTTCGATTTGTGTCACTTGGGTTTGCCGGAGCAAGTTGACCCCCTATTTAAAGGTTATTTGTTAAAATTTGTAATTAGCGATGTAATCGAATGAAATTCAATTCATTGCGTTTTTGGAATTGAAATCAATAAAATACACCTTAATTGTAAAAATTAAACATCTTGTACTTATATTCGTACTTATGAACGAACCTAAATAATATTTATCGTGATTGCTGCCAACTATTCTGAATTTAGAAATGCGCTAAAAAGTTACTTAGACAGCGTTGAAGAGGATAATGAAACTTTGATCATTAAAAGAAAAAGTGGAAAAGGAACTGTGATGATTTCACTTGATGAATACAATTCTATTATGGAAACCCTTCATCTCTTAAGTTCACAAAAGAATGCTGAGCGACTTTATGAGTCTATTCAGCAAATGAAAGTAGGTAAAACTGTAAGACAGGAAATAGTCGAATGATATGCTACTTATTTTTACAGAAAATGCATGGGAAGACTACAGATATTGGCTTAAAATCGATAAAAAAATTACCAAGAAAATTAATGAATCAATAAAAGACATTCAGCGAAATCCATTCGATGGAACAGGAAAGCCCGAACCTCTAAAACATGACCTGGCCGGCTATTGGTCCAGAAGAATTGATAATGAACATCGACTAGTGTACCAAGTAATTAATAATGAGTTGTTAATTTATGCTTGCAGGTATCATTACGACAAATAAAAAGATACAAAGTCAAAACCTCTCTAGCGGTAATTTCGAGCTAGCAATGGATCCTTCGGCAAAGATGATTCCTACCAATTAATGATTTGTATTTTAGTAAACCTAGAAAAGCACAATCGGTTGGCAAGAATAAAGCTATCAGTTGGCCTCCAAATATAAAATGGAAATCCAAAATAAGGATTGACATTCGATTATTTCCGTCTCTCACGGAAAAAGCCACCAAGAAAAAATGGACAAATACCAAAATAAATACAGCATAGCATCTGCCCGTTTGACCGGGTATGATTATGGCAAAAACGGTACGTATTTTATAACCATTTGTACCAAAAACCAATTCGAACCACAATCGAAAAATCTGGCATCCATTGTTCGAGGTTTCAAACCATCCGTCACTAAACACACGCGGTTAATCCATGTCGATTTTACCTGACAAGCTCGTTTTCATGACCAGATCATCCCGAATTCAGCATCCTTTGAGAGATTACAACATTACATCAGGAACAGTCCCCTGAAATGGCAAAAAGATAAAATCTATGTTTAGGCAATCGGAAATTGCTGGAATTGGCCTAACCTGCTTTTTTAGCCATTAAAAGCTTAATGAAATATTACCTATTGGTACGTTAGTCGTATCTTACATAACATTTTAAAAGGTAATTGATTAGGATTTAAAATTAATATGGAATCAATAAGTATTTTTGAAATTATAAAAGTTGGCATTGGTCCCTCTAGTTCACATACCATGGGGCCATGGCGGGCGGCCCGGTTTTTTTTAAGTCATTTGGATAAAAACAAGCAACTCAACGATGTCACAGAGATTACTACTTCTTTGTTTGGTTCACTAGCAAAAACTGGGTTAGGTCATGGTACTGATATTGCAGTGATTTTGGGACTCTCTAATGAGGATTTCACAACCATTGATACGGATAAAATTGACGAAAAAATTGAACGCATTAAACAAAGTGGCTGTCTCAATATTTCAGAAGACCATGTCATCCCTTTCAACTACAAAAAACACATCCTTTTTGAGTTCAACAAAAGTCTAGATTATCACCCAAATGGGATGCGGTTTGATGCTACTTTAAATGATGGTACTACTGTTTCTCGAGAATACTTTTCTGTGGGAGGAGGTTTTGTCGTCACACAGGCTTCTGATCAAGTGGCACAGCGCCCGATCAAAACCAAATACCCCTGCCATTCCCAAAAAGACCTATTGAATGCATGTAATAAACTTAACCTAAAAATATCTGAGCTTGTAATGCTTAACGAAACAGCCTGGCAAAGTGAGGCTGAAACCAGAAAACAAGCACTTTACATCTGGAATGAAATAAAAAATTGTATTTTTAGAGGCATTAATAAATCAGGAATTCTACCAGGAGGTTTAAAGGTAAGACGAAGGGCTTACGATTTGAACAAAAAGTTTTTACAAGGACAAAAATTCAATAGTGTAGGTGAATGGATTAAGGCCATTAAAAAAGGTCCCAAAGATTTTAATACAGTAAACAAATGGATAAGTGTTTTTGCTTTGGCTGTCAATGAAGAAAATGCTTCTTTTGGTAGAATCATTACTGCACCTACCAATGGCGCCTCTGGCGTGATCCCTGCAGTACTGATGTATGCCTATTGTTTTACCCCACATTTTGATGAGGATGAAATCGTGAAATTCATTCTCACCGCGGGAGAAATAGGCACACTTTATAAAAAAGGGGCTACTATTTCTGCCGCCATGGGAGGTTGTCAGGCTGAAATTGGTGTTTCGAGTTCTATGGCAGCAGGAGCACTGACAGAAGCACTTGGCGGAAGTAAAGAACAAGTATGCCAAGCGGCAGAAATCGCCATGGAGCACCACTTGGGCATGACCTGCGACCCCATAGGCGGATTGGTACAAATACCCTGTATTGAGCGAAATAGCATGGGGGCCATTAAAGCCATCACTGCCTCAAACATGGCATTGGAAGGCGACTCCTCTGCTGCTCGATTAAGTTTAGACAACGTAATCAAAGTAATGTGGGAAACCGCTCTGGATATGAAATCAAAATACAAGGAAACCTCTGAGGGAGGTTTGGCTAAAATTTCAGTAAATATAGCCGAATGTTAAATTGGGTCTGTTTTAATCTTTAAAAGATAAAGTTTGAACAGCTCTTAATAACCAAAATTGGATGCAATATCCAAAAATAGTATATTCCATTATTCTTAACAGCACTTATAAGTCATCACATGAAGAAGAAGATTTTCAAAATACTTGGGCTGTTGTTTCTCCAATTTTCAATCCTAGCTATCAGTGTGTCTGCACAAGAGGGGGGGAAATTATATAAAACCTACTGTGCAGGATGTCACGGAGCTAATCTCGAAGGCAATTCAGCTAGTTCACTTATCAAGACAGAGTGGCAATACGGTAGAAGCGCAAGCTTGATGACTAGGAATATCACTTTTGGTATTCCCGAAACAGAAATGATTGCCTGGAACCAGGTTTTGAATAAGGATCAGATCAAGTCACTGGTTGATTTTATTTCCACCGCTCAGAAAATTCAACCGAATATAGATCGTTCCATTCCTAAGTATATTCAAACTGAAAAATATGATTTGAAGATTGAGGAATGGGTAGTGGATGCTATCCAGACTCCATGGTCCATTGAATTTGTATCCAAGGATAGTGCATTGGTATCTGAAAGGCGAGGGCTGCTTCGCTGGATTGTGGATGGAAAACCTTCGGTAGCACCCATTAAAGGAGTTCCCCAAACGCAGGAGTTCAGGACTGGTGGATACATGGATATTGCGATTGATCCTAATTATCAAAAGAATGGATGGATCTATCTGGCTTTTAGTTATGCTCCTGAGAATATCACAGTCGATTCTGCTCCGGCCATGACCAAAATTGTAAGAGGAAAAATTAATCAAAACCAGTGGATTGATGAACAACCCCTTTTTGAAGTCCCGGACAAACTACTGGTGACTAAAGGTAACCGTTGGGGATGCAGGTTTTTGTTTGACACAGCCGGGTACCTGTATTTTTCGATCGGCGATATGGGGTATGAGGAAGACGCTCAGGATCTGAGTCAGCCGGTAGCTAAGATCTACCGCATCAATCCTGATGGAAGTATTCCCGATGACAACCCATTTATTAATCAGCCTGGCGCATTGCCTCAATTATTTACAATTGGTAACAGAAATGTGCAGGGAATCGCTCAACACCCAGGGACTGGTGAAATCTGGTTTACCGAACATGGCCCTATGGGAGGTGATGAACTAAATCTTTTAAAGAAAGGAGGCAATTATGGATGGCCTGATATTACTTATGGAATAGACTACGACGGGAGTGTAGTATCCAACCAAACAACTCAGGAAGGGATGTTGCAGCCCATTATCTTCTGGAATCCCTCCATTGCCGTTTCACCCGCTGAATTTTCTGACAGCCCTTTATTTCCCCTATGGAAAAACAATTTGTTTATAGGGGCACTTGCCTTTGAGGAAGTGAGAAGACTACCTGTTGACGGCCATAAAGTGGCGCAACAGGAAATGATCCTAAAAGGATACGGTCGCGTTAGGGACCTTAAATTCGGGCCTGATGGAGCGCTTTATGTGGTGCTCAACCAACCAGACAAGATTTTAAGGCTAACGCCACAATAGAGGGGATGATCGAATGATGTATTAGGACATTTTGAATCTCCTCAAGAAGTGATTTAAGCACGTAATAGACGCTCTTTTGCCTATTTCAGGTGAAAGTAAAATATTATTAGAAAGGTCAATAAGGAAAAGAATCGTATTTTGGGTTTACAGTAAGAAAAGTCGCTAAGCATTGGGAAATTGAAGTTACTTTAAACCTTTAAAAAGGAAGTGGAAACGTACTTACCCGTAGGTCTCCCATTGTTGACATTCATAAAAGGCTGCCGTATTATTAAAATCGTCTGCGATTTCGTTATCTTTATTAAAAAGGAGGATAAAATGGAAGAAACTATTAAAGTAGAATATCCAGAATATTTAGCTAATTCTTTGAGGCTAAGTGGGAAGGATTTTGAATCAGAAATTAAAATTACTTCACTAGTAAAGCTTTATGAACTTGGTAAAGTATCCTCCGGAGTCGCCGCTCGGGTTTTAGGATTATCAAGACTTGATTTCCTTGAACTTCTTGGAAGGTATAAAGTTTCAATGCTAAGTGATAATGATTTAACTGAAGATATAGAAAATGCCTAAGGTTGTATCAAAATACCATCATTATTTAATAAGAGAACAAATGACAAATAAGCGAATATTTTTTACAGGAGGATCAGGAAAAGCAGGAAAGCACGTAATCCCTTACCTGCTCGCCCAAGGACACAGAGTGGTGAACGTAGATCTGAAGCCTTTGGACTACCCAGGGGTGGATAATCTGATAGCCGATATTACGGATTCTGGACAAATGTTTAATGCCATGAGTTCGTATGCTGCCTTGGATGAATTGGAACCAGGTAATGGTGTACCAAAATTTGATGCTGTCGTGCATTTTGCTGCCATACCCCAGATTTTGATCAAACCTGACAATGAAACTTTTCGGGTCAATACCATGGGTACTTACAATGTGATTGAAGCGGCAGTGAAGCTTGGCATTAAGAAGATCATCATTGCTTCCTCAGAGACTACCTACGGGATCTGCTTTTCAGATGGGCCAACAGATCCTAATTCGTTGCCTTTGGAGGAGGACTATGATGTGGATCCCATGGATAGCTATGGTTTATCAAAGGTGGTGAATGAGAAAACCGCGCGCAGCTTCCAGCGACGGTCAGGCTTTGATATTTATGCCTTGCGTATCGGAAATGTGATTGAGCCTCATGAATATGCTGAACTCTTTCCGCACTATTTCCAAAACCCTGAAGTACGTCGCAGGAATGCCTTCTGTTATATTGATGCGCGTGATTTGGGACAGATTGTGGATCTATGTTTGAAAAAAGATACGCTTGGTTACCAGGTTTTCAACGCTGGAAATGATCACAACGGTGCGATTATCCCTAGCAAAGAATTGGCGGAACAGTTCTTCCCCGGGGTGCCTGTCACCCGTGAATTGGGAGAACATGAAGCATTGTTTTCAAACCTAAAAATCCGTGAAGTACTAGGCTTCAAAGAACAACACAACTGGCAGAAATATGTCAAAATGACCTGATTGCTGTTTGGATAAAGGGTAACCCCTAAATTTAATATTCCATTTAGTAATCCAATTTCGAATAAAAACCGAAACAAGTTATTACTAATACTTTGGCACAATTCCATGTAACTATTTAAACGTTTCAAGTAGGTAAAAACTGCCATTAATCGTTCTCAAGGAAATCAGCCCAGAAAGGGCAACATCTGTGTAGCCACGGGTGAAAGCTCGTGGTAAATAAATTCGCCATGATTTTGGCGGTATTTTTGTCTCTTTTTAGCAACCAGAAAGAATCCCGAGGTCAGTTAGCTACTACAAAGCCTTATTTTTCTAATGTATCTGGACTTAAAAATCAGTAACCATTTCTAACAATATTCTAACCAATAAACCTTTCAGGATAAATGAAAAACGCTTTAAGATCTCTGGGAATTTTTGTCTTAGTTCTTGTATTTAATTCATGTACAAGTCCCAATGATGTTCAGGTAACAAGCCCTAATGGGAAATTTAGATTTGAATTGCTGGTTGAAGATTCACAGCTTTTTTACCGGGCATTTTTTGTTGATAAAGAAATTGTTGAAAAGTCTTTAATGGGATTTAAGCTTTCCGACACAACCATGATCACTCAAAACCTTAAAATAAAGGCAGTTGAAGAAAGTGACGTAGCTACAGATTGGAAGCCCGTTTATGGTGAAAGAAACCGCTATCCGGAGCAATACCATCAGTCGATTGTTACCTTTAGTTCGAAGGATCAAAAGCTGCCTGCCTTCCGGCTAAATATAAGGGCATACAATGAAGGATTGGCCTTCAAGTATGAATTTGAAAATTCAGGGCAAGTTACCCTTGACGCAGAACTAACCGAATTTACCTTACCTGCTACCTCAGAAGTATGGGTTTCAGAGCACGCACAAGGGGAAATTACAAAACAAAAATTAACTGAACTAAATGGCAAGGACTTTGAACGTCCACTATTGGCAGAGCTGAACGATTCCCTATTTGTAGCACTTGGAGAAGCAGCTTTAGTTGATTTTGCGAGAATGAAATTTTCTTTAGCCAAAGACAAACCTTCTACCCTTGTTGCTAGTCTAGACAGTGAGGTTGTTTTCAATGGTGCATTTTCCAGCCCTTGGAGAACAATCATGGCAGGGAATTCTGCAGGTGAAATACTGGAAAAAAATTACCTCATTTTGAGCCTCAATGCACCCAATAAGATTGAAAATACCGATTGGATAAAACCCGGAAAGGTAATTCGTGAAGTAACACTAACTACAGCTGGAGGGATGGCGTGTGTAGACTTTGCCGTTAAACACAACTTGCAATACATTGAGTTTGATGCTGGATGGTATGGCAATGAATACGATGATTCCTCGGATGCCACCACAATTACGGTTGATCCAAACCGTTCAAAAGGCCCACTAGATCTTCTTCCGGTAATCAAATATGCAGAAAGCAAAGGAATTGGCGTTCTGCTATATGTCAATAGAAGAGCATTGGAAAAACAACTCGATGAAGTATTGCCTCTGGCAAAATCTTGGGGGGTAAAGGGCCTTAAGTATGGATTTGTCAATGTTGGTTCTCAGGAATGGACAAGTTGGTTACATGATGCTGTTCGGAAGGCAGCTGACCATGAATTGATGGTAGACATTCACGATGAATACCGGCCAACTGGTTATTCGCGTACCTACCCAAACTTGATGACTCAGGAAGGTATCCGTGGCGATGAAGCATCTCCTGACAATACCATGGTTTTAAAAACCTTGTTTACCCGCATGTTGGCTGGAGCCGGAGACCATACTTCTTGCTATTTTGCAGAAAGAGTAGATGAAAAACTTGGCTCTCATGCTTCTCAATTGGCCAAGGCAGTATGTATCTACAGTCCTTGGCAGTTCCTCTATTGGTACGATCGGCCAATAAATTCTCCCGGATCCAAAAAAGGGGCTGGAGGAACCACCAATTATATTGTTGAAGTTCCTGAATTAACCTTTTTCGACCAAATCCCTACTGTATGGGATGACACTAAGGTGCTTGCCGGCTATCCAGGAGAGCATGCAATAATGGCCAGAAAAAGTGGTGACACCTGGTTTGTAGGGGCACTTAATGGAGAGCAGGAAAGAGAAAATGAAATAGCTTTTGATTTTTTAGATCCAAACAGTAGCTACAATGCAACAATTTTCACGGACGATGAGAAGGTAAAAACCCACACCAGAGTAGCCATAGACACAAGGACCCTAACTTCAAAGGATGTGATAAATTTCAGCTTAAGAAAACACAAGGGATTGGCGATGGTTATAAAACCTGTCCTTCCATAATTAGGAAAATACCAACTTTATGCTATCTCAGCTCAAATCCTTATAACCTGAGATTCGATTTATATACCTACCGGTAACATGACGTCTATTTGGTCAAGCAGTTACCTCATTTAAATAGTTTCTGAAAAAATCCCCCTAGCCCCCTTTATTAAGGGGGATTCGCTGAAAAAATGAGATTTAGGTTGATGCTTAGATGGTTTGCGTTGTTAGGCAATTACCTATTTGCATCGGAATGGATTAGCATCTCCAATTCGTACAATTCTATAATCTCAGGTCTATAGTAAAATTGTTAATATTGCCATATGTTATAAGAACAATACTTCACTTGCTAAAAATTCAGCATAAAATCTTTGAGCAAATCAATGTATTCGGGGGTATAGGCATTGGAGGAATCTTTTATGACCAATGTAGTTTCTTCAGTTTGCTGTGGCTTTTTTCTGGATAAAGAAACAATCACTCGGTGGACTTTGCTGTTTTCTCGGTCCTGCAGTAAGGTTTGACTGTCTGCATAAAACCCTTTCTTTAGGCCTAGGCAAATAAAAGCCTTCATCTCATTGGGAGGTAGAATTAGCCATAACACTCCCTCTTCAGTCAATAGTCGATCAGTACCCGCCCACAAATCAGTAAAGTTCAGTCCATGCTCATGTCTGGCCAGATTGATATTTTGTTTGCTGCTTTGCAATTGACCATTGTAATAAGGGGGGTTGGTAATGATCAGGTCGTACTGTTGGGTTTCAGATGCTGCAAATTCCTGAAAGGCTTGGTGCTGCACATTGATGTTAACCCCCAGCTTATTGGAAGCGACATTTTTGGCCGCCTGTTCATACGCTTCCTTATCTATTTCCACGGCATCAATCTTAGCCAGTGGGTACTTCTGAGCAGCCATCAAGGCGAGAACACCTGTACCTGTGCCAATATCCAGAATAGTATCAGGCCTTGCCTTTGCCCTGACCAGGGACCCAAGAACGACCGCATCGGTACTCACCTTCATTGCACATCGGTCCTGTTCTATTCTAAACTTCTTGAATTGAAAATAGGTATTCGCTTTGCGTTTCATTGTGCCTTTTGCTCTACTTCATAGCCCTGGTCAGCAGGTAAATTATACCCCGTAGCTGCTGTAACTGCCAATTCATCGCACCTTTCATTTAAAGGGTTCCCAGCATGGCCTTTAACCCACTGAAATTTAGGTTTGTATTTAGTATGGAGGGGTATGTATTTTTTCCAAAGGTCCACATTCTTTTTGTCTTTGAAGCCCTTCTTTTGCCAAGCCCATATCCATCCTTTTTGCACGGAATCTACTACATATTTACTATCCGAATAGATGGTAATGGGTATTCCCTCTACTTTCAAGGCTTCCAAACCCCGGATCACCGCCAGCAATTCCATCCGGTTATTGGTGGTCAACCGGAATCCTTCGGAAAGCTCTTTTCTTAAGTTCTTATAGAGCAATACCACACCATAGCCTCCATTTCCAGGATTGCCCTTGCTGGCACCGTCGGTATATATTTTTATCATGTGTTATTCTAATTTACTTCAAAAATAGGGGAAATATTGCAAACCGTCCATAAAGTCGGTATTGACTTAATACTTTCTCCAAGTCCTGAATTTTCCAACGGTTATTACATTGGCAATTATATAAAGCAAATTTTTATAAGTGCTTTAGCTCCTTTGCCTTGCCAACATATGGTTTGAAAGAGGAAAGAAAATTATTACCCTAGAATAATTTGGAAAAATGCCCAAATATTTCGTTTTTAAGAAATAATTAGGGCTTAAAATTAGAACAATTAAGCCAACCAGTGGGCGGAAACAAATTATTAGCAATAATTGAAACATGAAGAAATACATTTTAAACAAAGCTGAAGAAATTATTTCGCGGACTGAGGAACTTGAATACGAATCCATTTCAGTTCACGATTTTCTTATGGAATTTGACTATGCAACAAAGTATTTGCCCAGATTCCTAAAAGTACGCTCTTTTGCGCTCTATATGCTGTTTTTTAAACGGGCATACTACTCAATTGGGGATAGAAAAATCAAGCTTAAAGTATCAGCATTGGGTCAAAACATGCTTTCCAACTTTGGTAATCCAATGTCAAAGGATGTGGTGAAGAGGGGAATCAATGATTTGGTAAAATTCGGTATAGTAGAAAAATTACATCGCCCCGGAAAAATCAATGAATACATTGTCAAATTGCCCTCAGAAATAAAGGCCATAAAAAAACTGATTAAAATAGAAGATACCATTGAAGAAAGTATATATGGGGATTCGGAAGACGACATTCTTTCGGATACTAGCAAAAGGAATGAGATTTTAAAAAGGGACAATAACAAGTGCTTCTACTGCCTCTGCGAACTTAAAGCACCTGATTTTTACTTGAATCATATCCATGCCAAAGCCAATGGTGGGTATGATTGGAAATCAAACTTGGTTTCGTCCTGCAGGACTTGTAATACAGTGAAAAATGCAGACAATGTAGATACAATCTTATTGAGTAACCTACGTAAAGGTTTGATTTTAAATTCAGAATATTTGGAGCAAAAATCTAAGTTGGAGAAACTGAAAGCTGAATACCAAAAAGTAATGGAAAACATAGGCAATATTCCCTAAGAAGCCAATGCTTTTGGATTTGATTGCTATTCTGGTATCAAGCTTGAAGATTGTGAATTAAGTTTTAAACCCGAATTATGCAATAGGATTCGTGATGAGTGTTGAAATCGCAAGAAAATCAGGCTGTTTGGAGAGTTAAGCATAGCACCGCTATGGTGAAATTTCCAAACAGCAACAAAGTGACTGATTTTGAAGCGATTTCATCACGTAATAGATTGTCTATTGTATATTTCGGGTTAAATTAAGTGCTCTTATTCATACTATCCAAAGCCCATGAAAAATCGTTTCAACATAATTATTTCATTTTCTTTAGTCCTTTTTCTGATTAGCTCGCTAAATAGCTGTTTATTTTGTCAGGAAATGGATTTTGAATCCTACAACCCCCAATCTACCTTGGTGGTCCCTGAAAACCCTGTCACAAGGGCAAAATTTCCTTTTGTGGATATCCACAGTCACCAATCCAACGTAAACGAGCAGCTGGTTACGAGATTGGTAAAGGAAATGGATGAAATAAACATGGCCACAATGGTAAACCTAAGTGGTAAAGGCTTTTCCAGAAACAGCGCTGACAGCGATACCCAAGAATATCTCAACTCCATGATCCGTCAGTTTAATGGGCAGGCACCAGGAAGGTTTATCGTTTTCACAAACTTATCGTTCAACGGATTTGGGGATAAGAAATGGAAAGAAAAGGCGGTGGCTGAACTGGAAACAGACGTAAAAAACGGAGCAAATGGCTTGAAGATATATAAAAGCTTGGGGTTAAGTGTAAAAGATATTCATGGCGACAGGGTACCCATCAACCATCCAGACTTGGATGCCATTTGGGCCAAATGTGGAGAATTAGGAATTCCTGTATTGATCCATGCGGCGGATCCAGCACCATTTTGGGAACCCATGGATGGCAATAATGAACGTTGGCTGGAACTAAAATTACGTCCTAACAGAAAAAGAGGTATTGATAACCCTGCCCCATTCGAGCAAATCATTGCAGAACAACATGCTATTTTTAGGAAACATACCAACACGACCTTTATCAATGCACACATGGGTTGGATGGCCAATGACTTGGCAAAGGCTGGTAGGCACCTGGAGGAATATCCAAATGTCAACTTTGGAATAGCTGCTGTTATTGCCGAATTGGGTCGACAACCACGGGCAGCCAAAAAGTTTTTTATCGATTATCAGGACAGAATCCTTTTTGGGAAGGATGCTTATAATAAAGAGGAGTTTTACACCTATTTTAGGGTCTTGGAAACCGAAGATGAATATTTCCCTTACTACAAGAAATACCATGCCTATTGGCGCATGTATGGCTTAGGGCTACCGGTTGAAGTGCTCAAGAAAGTTTATTATAAAAATGCCCTACGCATCGTCCCCAATATAGACAAAAGTCTTTTCCCAGATTGACAATAATCCAATTAAGAAGATGTATAATAAAACAGTGGTGCTAAAATGGGGTAGGGTATAGGCATTATACGATGGTTTCGATAACTTATCCAACCATTGCGGATATTGTTTACATGGTTGCATTTTGTCTTACTTGCAGCAGATATCACAAATACATCAAGCAGCTTAAAGGCAAAGCATCAAAGAACTATTTCCCCTTTAAGCTTATTGTTGTTTTTATTGGCATCCTTGGTGTTGATGATCAATCGGTACTTTAGTTTTTTGCCAGGTTGGTTGGCACGAAATTTCTCTCCTGAGGAGTAAACCAGCGACTGACCAGCCTTCATAGCAGACGTTTTTGTGTCATAGCTAATCATCTTACCATTTACCTTTAAAAACACCCGATAACTTCCTGCAGGTGCAGCATCTGGTCCATTGTTTTTTATGGCATATTTAAAAGACCGGTAGCCATTTACTTCTGCATCCAACATTACTTCCACGGCTTCCAGGTCATATGGGGTATCTTCCTGAGCCAAAAGGGGAGAGCAGACAAAAAAACAGACAATCAAAAGTTTCCAATACATAGGGATTTATATTTAGTGAGTCTAAAATAAAAAAAGCCCGGTCACAAAAGCAACCGGGCATAAAATACTTTGAAATAGGCAATTAATTTGCGCCAGGTCCTGCTGGAGGAGTAGCTGGTGCTTCAACACCTAATTTTGCCAAAACAAGGTCCGTGAAAGGATCATTGTCTTTGGTATACAAAAGAACTGGCGATTGTCCAGCAGATTCAGATAAAATATGTGAATAGTTGTTTTCTGCTGCTGCTGAATTGATCGCATTGTACACTTTGGTTTGTACAGGCTCTAATAGTTCCTGAAGCTTTCTTTGGTAAGAAGTCTGTGCATCCTGCTCAAACTTCTGAACGTCCTGTTGTAATTTTTGAAGTTCCTGGCGCTTAGCATTTCTAGCATCTTCCGTCATGTTAGGTTCTGCTTGCTGGAAGGCCTGTGCTTTTTGTTGAAAATCCGTACTCTTGGTCTGAATTTGTTGACCTAACTGATTGCTATAATCTTTTATATCAGCGTCTATTTGCTCCATCTCTGGCATCAGGCTCATAATATATTCCACATTGGTATACCCGATCTTGACGTCTTGTGCATTTGCTACAAATCCAAAGCAAAAGAGGGCAATTGCTGATAGGAAAATTCTTGCTTTCATAATTGTTAAACTTTTTAATTTTAATTGTTTTCTTCTAATCCTAATTCTTCTATAATAAAATCTGAGTAATCATGCCTTGGGTCCGTATATATAATGGACGTCGGACTTGATGCTTTGTCAAACAAAATGGCAATACCATTTCGTTTAGAGACCCTGTCAATAGCATCATAAATGGTCGATTGCAATGGCTGGAGCAATTCAGCTTGTTTTTGATAGAGTTGCCCATTGTCACCAAATATCCTGTTATTGAAGGCCCTGGCCTCTTTTTGTTTCTCTCTTATTAGTGCCAGTCTTTCCTGGTACATCTCTTCAGTGAGCAAAACCTGCTCTCCTTGAAGGTCACTGTACATTTGTTGAATTCCTTCCTCCAAATTTTGTGCCTCTTTTTTCCACGCTGTACTTAAGGCTTCCATTTCCCCCTGAATCTTTTTGTAATCAGGATGTTTGTTGAGAATATATTCTGTATCAACATAGCCCAATTTCTGTCCCAGAAGCACAATGGGCAAAAACGTAAGCAAAAATAACAATTTCAGGGACTTTTCCATAATTATCTGAATTGTTGACCAATAGTAAAGTGGAACATTCCTCCACTTGGTCCCGGATTTGGATCGCCAATTGTAGATACACCGTCAAATCCATAGCCCCAGTCAATGCCTAGCAGGCCAAATGCTGGCATAAATATTCTCGCTCCAAAACCGGCCGATTTCTTTAAGTCATACGGGTTGTAATCTTGGAAATTGCCCCAGTTATTTCCGGCCTCTGCAAAACCAAGTAAGAATATGGTAGCTGAAGGATTGGGAGAAACAAGGAAACGAAGTTCCATCACATGTTTGTTATACACCACTCCACCATAAGGTATTGGAGCGTTGGGCTGATTTCTAAACTCTTTACCTGGTGTGATGGATTGGTTTTCATAACCCCTAAGACCAATGATTTCCTGGCCCAAGGCAAAGTTCATCATGTTCATACCATCTCCACCCAATACAAAGCGTTCCAGAGGAATGATCCCTGTTTTCGTTCCATAAGACCCCAGAAAACCCATGTGGGTTCTTGCGCTTAGCACAAGTTTGGTAGAGCCCAATACCGGTGTATAAAATGAACCGTCAAACATCCATTTGTGGTATTCCAACCATTGGTATTTTTCCTGATCAGGGGATTCCCCATTCAGGTTTTTGTTCATGGCCGCATAAGGTGGGGTGAGTGACGCACTCAAAGTAATGTTGGAACCGAACCTTGGATAGATCGGGTTGTCAATATTATTTCTTGAAATGGTCGTGTTCAGCGCAACACTTTTTGCATTCCCAGTATTAAAACTTAGCCCGAAAAAATTACCATATTCATCGAAATTGTAATTCTGGAATTGAATGCTGTTACTAATCTGGAAATAGTCATCTGGCCAGGTGACCCTTTTGGCCAATCCTATAGATGCCCCTGTGATTCTGAAGGAACCGATTTCCTGACCAAAGTTGTTCTGATTAAAGAAGTCGATCTGTCGCTGAATCGAATGATTAAGGCTGAAGCTTAGGGCATTCGGTTTTTTACCCCCAAACCAGGGTTCGGTAAAGGACATGCTATAGTTTTGAAAGCTACGCCCATTGGCCTGCACCCTCAAAGAAACCTTTTGTCCGTCCCCTACAGGTAGTGGCCGCCACTTAGAGAAGTCCTTGATGTTTTTGACAGAGAAATTATTGAAAGTAAGTCCTACAGTACCTACAAAACCAAATAGTCCACCCCAACCTCCGGAAAGTTCGATCTGGTCATTGGGCCGTTCCTCTAGTTTGAAAGTGATGTCTACAGTAGCATCCTCAAAGTTGGGACGCATGTCTGGTTCTATATTCTCAGGGTTGAAGTAACCGATCTGAGAAAGTTCACGAATGGTTCTTACCAGTGCACTTCTGTCAAATTTTTGTCCAGGAAGAATACGTATTTCCCGCATCACCACATGATCACTTGTTCGCTCATTTCCTTCTATTGATACGCTGTTTACCGTTACCTGTGGACCTTCAAATATCCGCAATTCTATGTCTATGGAATCTGCTTGAATATTTACCTCCACTGGGTCTATGGTAAAAAACAGGTAACCATTGTCCTGGTACAAAGAACTGACATCGTCTCCTTTTTGTGGGTCATAATTCAGCCTTTTGTCCAGCTTTTCTTTGTTGTAAATGTCGCCATCAAAAATTCCCAACTTGGCTTGAAGCTCTGCTGTGGTATGGATATAGTTTCCTGAAAAAGTAATATTGCGGTAATAATATTGTTTACCTTCTTCTATTTCTATGCCAATATTGATCCGGCTGTCATCAAACTTAAAAATGCTATCCGATAAAATTTCGGCATCCCTATACCCCCTGTTGTTATAAAAAGCGACAAGCGCATTTTTGTCATCACGGTAATCACTTTTGACAAATTTAGAACCATTAAAGAAGTTGAGCTTGAAATTTTTATTGATATAGGCTTTAACCTGTTCATCCGTAACTGGATTTCTATTAACCACTGCATTGCCGATATTTTTTGGATTGGCATTCAGCAAACGAGAGAAAAGGTCTTTGAAAAAATACACCCGAGCATGCTCATGAGTGCCTTTCATTTTTTTCTTTAAGCGATTGTCAGCAATGTTTTCATTGCCATCAAAGCTTATTTCATTGATACGAACCTTGCTCTTCTTCTCAACGTCAAACCGGAGTTTTACGCTATTCGGAAGGGTGGTATCTCTTTCCTGTACAATTTTTACTTCAGTATTCAGGAAGCCCTTGCCTACAAAATAATCTTTGATATTTCGTTGCGCTGTGTTGAGTACATCGTCTCTTACCACGCGGCCGGTGATATTAACCTTGTCCTTTAATTCCCCTTCCTGCGTTTTATTAATCCCAGTAAAGTCGAAGCGGCTAAACCGAGGTCTTTCTGTAAGGTCTAATAGGAGGTAAATGTCATCCCCTTCAACTTTTGTCACCAGGATTTTTACATCGCCAATGATACCTTGGGCCCAAAGTTTTTTAAGCGCGCCGGAAATAGCATCACCTGGAACACTGATTTGATCATCTACTCGAAGGCCTGCCAGTGAAATAATGGCTGTTTCATCAAGTGTACTTAAACCTACTGCCTTTATTTCAGCTATCCGATACTTCTTGGGACTGGAATAATTAAGGTCTATAATATTTACCGGCTCCTGGCTGGAATACCGGCTTTGTCCCAATCTGATTTGGGCCTCTGCCACTCCGGCCAATAGCAGTAAGCAAATAATTAATAAATTCTTTCTCATTTCAAACTATAAAATTTAACCCCGGTTTTAGTTATTCCAAGGCATCAATTCTGAAACTTACTTCTTTCAGAACAAGTATTGTCAATTGGAGGTCTTTGTCTGAGCTCCCGTTTTTCCAAACCTTCTTTCTCTTTTTTGAAAAGCAAGTATGGCTTCATGTAAGTCCTTTTTCCGAAAATCCGGCCACAGCACTTCTGTAAAATATAATTCTGTATAGGCCAATTGCCATAACATAAAGTTACTGATCCTAACTTCACCGCTGGTTCTTATCAACAGTTCCGGGTCTGGTATACTGGCAGTGTTCAAATGTGCACCAATCATTTCTTGATTGATAGCTTCCACTGATAACTCGCCACTAACTACTTTTTTGACAATTTTCTGAACAGCCTTAGCTATTTCCCAACGACCACTATAACTCAATGCCAGCACTACAGTCATGCCAGTATTGTCTTTTGTTTTGGTTTTTCCCATTTTCAGATGCTCTCTGCACGAGCCTGGAAGGCTATCAGTATCACCGATTGTTTCCAATCTGATATTGTTTTTCATCATGGTAGGCACCTCATCAGTAATTGCCTCAACCAATATTCCCATTAAAGCATCTACCTCTTCTTTAGGTCTGGACCAGTTTTCGGTAGAAAAGGCATACAAGGTAATGTAATCTACACCCAATTCTGCTGATCCTTCAATGGCATCCCTTACTGCAGCCATAGCATTTTTATGGCCAAATATTCGCATGGCTCCTTTCTTTTGGGCCCAACGCCCATTGCCATCCATTATTATTGCAATATGTCGGGGAATATTACCCTTGTCAATCACTTCCTTCATTCCAAAATTCTCTGTTGGTTTTATTGATTTACAAAAATGATACTTCTTTTTTAAAAAATCTATCCTGTGGTCAATTATTGTACTAGTAGCACTTGATCTGATGGAAGGAATAGCTGATGGTAACACCCAAAAAGTAATACCAATCACGGTCAGATGGATTGCCATAATTGATGCTTGTGGGGTCTAACACCTGATTTCCTGTGCCGGGGTCAGTTCTGTATCGGGGTAAGTATATTGTCTCATCACCGATTTTATCCAGATTATCAGTAAAGGTTGCTTTTGCTCCACCTTCGAGAGAAATCAAAATACGGTCCTTAAGCTTGTACTTGATGCCTGCCCCAAAGGGGATAATTACAGTGCCCACTGTATAGTCGCCCGGCTGAGGATCGGCCTGATAGGTTTGTCCCTGACCGAAAAACATACCATAACCAAGACCAAAAAAGCCAAAAGGGCAAAACCTGGTGGTAGACCTGTGACTCATATAGTCGAGAAAATGGAATTCCATCGTTGCAGACACTTCGGCCATTGTACCTTTAAAAAAGGCATTTCTGGTCATCGCCACCTGATCTATAGGGATTACGCTGTCTGCCCCATTTAAACGGGACACGGAAAACCCTGCTCTCAAGCTCCAAGCATTGTCAAAATTTCGTCTGCCAAATAACGTTCCTTGAATACCAAGTTGGCTCGGGTCTATGCTCCGAAGAATATCTCCGGTATAGGACCCCGCTCCTAATCCTAAACCTATCTCATGTTGTTGGGCTTTTGCCGTTTGGACAGTTCCCAAACTTAGAAGGACCAAGACAACTGATAGTGCTAACGTGTAAAACCTGGATTCATTCAAGTCATTGCAATTTATAAACTACCCAACGAATAAAAAACCCTACCAAGTATAGTGGAGGTTAAATATTGTTAAAACTAGTTTCTCATGTCATATCCCCAGTTCAATTTTTGTCTCAGGGTGTCAAAGAAGCTGTAATTGTGAAACTTAACAAGCTTCGCTACAAATATTTCTTTTTTGATTTTAAGTTCCACTGACGCATCTATGGGCGCAGATCTAGAATCTAAAGATACAAGGAATTTTTCACTCCTTCCTTCGATTTTGAAGGAGATTTCACTATCGTCAGAAACCACAATAGGCCTGACATTCAGGTTATGTGGACTTACAGGGGTAATCACAAAGTTTTTGGCAAGGGGTGATGTCAGTGGGCCTCCACAACTCAGCGAGTAGCCTGTGGACCCAGTAGGTGTGGACACGATGAGCCCATCTGCCCAGTAACTGTTGAGGTAGTCTCCGTCTATGTAGGTATGCACGGTGATCATCGAGGAGGTATCTCTTTTGTGAATGGTGAATTCATTTAGGCCAAAATTCAACCCTTTAAATAGTGGGACACTAGACTCTAACTTTACCAGGCTTCTGTCCTCCAATGAATAGCGGTTTTCCAAAAGGTCTATAACAGCAACATCTTTCTCTTCCTTGGCAATAGTTGCCAGAAAGCCCATTCGCCCCGTATTAATTCCCAAAACAGGTGTTTCGTAAGCCCCAATAAGCGAAATGGTATCCAAAAGGGTACCATCTCCTCCAATGGATATGACCACATCTATATCCGCCAATTCTTCCTTTGCTCCAAGCACGGTTACGGAAGGGCTTAAACCTCCCCTCTTTTGGATAGAATTGAATAGATTTCTTGTTAACTGTACTTTTGATCCATTTTTTTCAAAAGCTTGAATCAATTGGTGAATACAGGTTTGAAACTGAGAGGATATATTGATACCGTGAAGTAATATGTTCATGTAGGATCAGATATCTAAAAACCGCATCAAGTTGCCTAGACGATCTTGTTCGCTACTGATACCGTCTTCTTCTTGGTATTGGTCGATAACCCTGTACCCAAAACGTTCCAACGTAGCTTTGATATGTCGGAGTTCTACCTGATCAATTTTTAGTGTTACTTTGATTTTACTGTCATCAAGTGGGTCATCAGAAATAAAGCTGCTAAGAATTTTTGCGTTTTCGGACTCTACCACCCTGGCAATATCATACAGGCTATAATCTGTCATAAACATGGATAAGATCAGTACTCCCCCTTGAGACTGGATCGAAATGCTTTCAGTAAAGGCAGAAATAGCCCCTTCTTGTGTGACAACACCCAGGTACTTTAGCTCCTTGTCCAACACGGCAACCATGCTTACTTGGTTTTCTGAAGATACTCTTAAGACTTCATAAATATGCCTGTCCTCTTGCACGATACTTGCACTCCCCACCAAATCTATAAATTCTATCTTAAGCTCCGGATCATTGCGTTCATAAATGATTTCATCTGTAATAAAACCCTTAAATAAACCTTTGTCTACCACAGGTAATATATCCGTCCTGATCTCTTCCATCCAGGAAAGCCCTAACTTTACTTTGTCAGTAAATTTTAGGGGGGGAATAAGGTTGTTTATAAATTCTATTGCCCGCATGTAGCTAAAGGTATTAAAAGGATTCGAAAAATAAAACGAGTTCTAGCTCTCCTTGGTTCAATTACCTAAATTTCTTGCCCTTTTTAGCACCCAAACTACCCTAATGGGCATATAAAAAAGATGGCTTCGAAAGTATTATTAATGAATTTGAGGTATTTTTAATTCATTTATGAGATTTACCCAGTTCTGTATGAGCTGTTCTCCGTATTCTGTAAGGTGCGCTTCCGGATGAAACTGAAACCCTAAAATAGGTAGATCCCTATGAGAGAGCATCATAATTTCTCGTTTCTCTCCTTCAAGAATAAGCGCTAGACAATCCGGAAGATTTTCTAATTCCAGAGAATGATAGCGGGTGACTTTAAATTGCTGAGGCAAATGCTTCAACACTTCATGGTGCTTTTTTCGGAAAACAGTAGAAATTTTACCGTGCATGGGGCAGGGGCTTCTTACCAACCGAGCACCGAAAAAAGTACCTATTGCCTGATGCCCCAGACAAATCCCTAAAACAGGTACTTTGTCATAATAATGGGCCAGAATTTCCATTAAGTTGCCTGCTTTCTCAGGGGTTTCTGGTCCTGGCGAAATAACCAAGGCAGAAAAATGATGTCGATTTATCTCTTCCAGGCTTACATTGTTCCGCAAAACAGTAACCTGTTCGCCCGTCCTCCTGAAATAATCTGCCAGGATATGGACAAAGGAATCAAAGTTATCAATTAACAAGATCACTGGAAGAGCTATTTACGAGTTCTTTGATAGTGGCTATCGCCGTATCTATAATAGGCGTGTAATCATCCAAAATCGAAACCATGGTTGGTGCCACCGGTACAATAATCGGATAGATCACCGCATTTTTTTTCATTTCGGGAGGAACTTGAAATTCAAAGGACTTGGCCACCCAAATCAATAGGCTGATCATAATGCTCCACTTAAAAATCCCTAAAATAGCTCCAGCAAAGCTGTCAAATGTACCCAGTATGGTTAAGTCTAGGGCTTTTTTGACAACAAATGCCAATATTCTGATGGTGATAGTTACGGCCAGGAAGATTAATACAAAAGCCACAAACGGGAGCATAAAGGTCAGGCTTTCTACTTTATCGGTGAGAAGCTCTGCTCCCCAATTCATAAAGCGAAAAGCCAGGACAATGCCGATAAAAAAAGCCAGGATAGACAAAATCCCTATAAACAGCCCCTGCCGGTAGCCACTAAAGGCCCCAACAGCCAGCATGCCCAGTATGATTATGTCTATCGTGCTCAAAATGTTTTTACGGGTTTAATAAGGCTTTTACCTTTTGAGAAATGGCTTTTCCATCCGCTATTCCTGCCAATTTTTTAGTCGCCATTCCCATTACTTTTCCCATATCTTTAGGGCTTGATGCACCTGTCTGGCTAATGATAGCTTCTAGTTCAACAGTCAATTCTTCCTCACTAAGCTGCTTGGGAAGAAACTCATTGATCACTTCCAGTTCAGTAGCCTCCACTTCAGCAAGGTCTTTCCTGTCTTGTTTTTCAAAAATTTCTATGGAGTCTTTCCTTTGCTTGGCTGCTTTGATCAAGATTTGTAGTTCTTCAGCATCAGAAAGTCCTTTTTCACTTCCACCTTTGGTTTCTTCAAGCATGATCATGGACTTGATAGCTCGCAATCCTCGCAACCTGTCTTTGTCCTTGGCCAGCATTGCTTGTTTGATTTCTTTTTCTATGTTGGTTTTTAAGCTCATGACTTGTATTTATTTGACTTGTAAAGTTTAAAACTAACCCCATCCTTTACAGGGACTAAAAATTAAAAACGTCTTATTCTCATCGGTATTTTCTATGTTCACGCAATATATTTAATTTAGCGCAAAATTAGCTGATATTAAGAACATGACGAAATTAAGTGTAAACATAAATAAAATTGCCACCCTAAGAAATGCCCGAGGCCATAATAATCCCGACTTGGTCCAAGTAGCATTGGATGCAGAACGATTTGGTGCCCAAGGAATAACAGTACACCCAAGACCAGATGAAAGGCATATCAGGTATGCCGATGTATTGGCACTCAAAGACCAAATCACTACGGAATTTAATATTGAAGGCTACCCAGACAAAAGGTACATGGAGGTCATCCGACTGGCCAAACCAGCCCAAGCCACCCTCGTGCCGGATCCCCCGGAGGCCATTACCTCCAGCACAGGCTGGGACACGATCAAACACCAGGACATGCTCAAAGACATCGTCTCAGAACTTCACAGTTATGGAGTAAGGACCTCTATTTTCATCAATCCGGAAACCAAATACTTTGAACCCGCCAAAGCCACGGGAACAGACAGGGTAGAGTTATACACCGAACCTTATGCCAGTGCTTTTCACGTAGATAAAGTTAAGGCTGTTGCTCCATACCTAGAAGTAGCAGCAATCGCCAGAGAATTAAATCTTGGCCTGAATGCAGGCCATGACCTGGATCTGTACAATTTGAAATTTTTAAAAGAAAAAATTCCTTATCTCGATGAGGTGTCTATAGGCCATGCCCTTATCTGTGATGCTTTGTATTATGGTCTGGAAAACACCATACAGATGTACCGCAGACAATTGGAAGAATAAAACCAAACCAACATGAAATTAAATTTTAGAAAAACCGGCAAAGGAAAACCGTTGGTAATTCTGCACGGCCTTTTTGGTTCTGCTGACAACTGGATGAGTATCGCCAAAGGACTGGAGGAAAATTTTACCCTCTACCTGTTGGACCAGCGCAACCATGGCGATTCCCCACACAGTGATATTTGGGATTACAAAGCCATGTCAGAAGACCTTAAGGAATTCATGGAGGCGGAGGGTTTGCAAAAGGCCAGTTTCCTAGGGCACTCTATGGGTGGAAAAACGGTAATGAAATTTGCCCTGACTTATCCTGAAATGGTAGATAAACTTGTGGTGGCCGATATTGCTCCCCGACCTTACCCGGTGCATCACCAGACCATATTGGAAGGGCTCAATGCGGTGGACATTAAAAACCTCGCCTCCAGAAAAGAGGCGGAAGACAAACTGGCCGAGTATATTCCTGAGCGTGGTGTTCGCCAATTTCTACTGAAAAACCTCACCAGAAAAGAGGGCGCTTTTGTCTGGAAAGTTAACCTACCAGTCATTACCCAAAAAATCGAAAATGTCGGTGAGGCCATCACTTCTGACAAACCTTTTACTGGCCCTGTACTCTTTATGGGAGGAGCCAATTCGGACTATATCAAAAGCAGTGACAAGGAAGAAATAGCCGCTCTTTTCCCTGACAATCACATCATTCACATCAAAAACACCGGCCACTGGCTTCATGCAGAACAGCCTGAAGCGGTGGAAGCCACCTTAAAGGCTTTTCTTGGAACCTGAGACCAAACACTTCAATCCGTACAAAATAAATAGCAATTGTAGATAAAATATTTTTTTTTATAAGGTGAAGCAAATTAAAGATAAAAAAATGCCTTATTTTTTGACATTCCACATGGAATGAAAACCAAATGGGAATTCCCTTTAATAGTATATTAATGTATTTCCGCAGCCTATTTGCAATTTTAATTAGGTTTTTGCCAAATTAATAGATTTTGCCTTTTTAAAATAAGACTTAGTTTATATATTAGTTAATTAGTTAAATCTCACAAAGTCAAGTTTGTAGATGATTCAGTAAATCGACACCTTCCAGGCTAGGTTCTACACTAAAAATGAGTCGGCTTTTTAGGCTAAATGTGAATTGTTCTTCCTCCAAACTTCTCTTATCCTAATTTTGTGAACCAGGAATTTTCAGATAAAAATTATTCATTTCATCCCATTATTTTTGCTAAAGCCCGTATTTGTAATGGTATCATAGGAATGGGCTGAAGCCCATTATTATTGAATTTTTTGTATAATTGATTGGCCTGGCCTAAAATTGAGAATAGGGCAATGATTCATTTTTATGAGAGTTAGCCCAGGGTTTGCAGCACGAGGATATTGTTGTTGAAGCCCTTCAGGCTTCTTACGTTTCTTTTCTATTTTATACATACGATCAACCTCAACAGAAAGTAGAATAGTTTTACCCTAATGCACCACAGGCCTGAAGGGCCTGAACAATAATAACCGTGGGTGGCAACCCACGGCCAGGTGCCCATCACCCTACAGCGCAACCCCGAAGTGGGTTGAACCTGAGCATGCTATCCTAAAGGGTATCGCTCATCAAA